>ERZ1023858.165-NODE-165-length-13587-cov-9.242167_pt1 | contig 13587 bp, 7 predicted proteins | sample MGYA00380387_ERZ1023858 | MGnify/ENA primary metagenome ERZ1023858 (study PRJEB33179, sample SAMN07449010) | human gut metagenome | biome: Human-gut; feature: Human associated habitat; material: Faeces | host: Homo sapiens | place: India: Bhopal | collected...
CAAATGTCCTTTGCAAGTAGCAACGTTGACGTTGTTTTTGGTGGAGGAAATCTAGGAGGAGGCAAATCGTATGGTCTTGTACTTGCGATGGCAGAGCCGTTAATGACTGACCCAGATTTTCGCGCAATGATTTCACGCCGTTCACTTGGTAATCAAAAAGCAGGTGGAGGATTCGTAGAGAAGTTTAAACAGATATTCGGAGCTGATTTTGTAAAAGTCAGAGAGAGCGAGAATCCGCGCGTTACATTTCCGAATGGAACGTTTGTCGATTTGACGTATCTTGACGATTCCAATATGGATAAGTTGAGAGAGCGCGCGAAAGGATGGGAGTACGATTTGATTGCGATTGACGAGTTGACGGAGATGACTTGGGAAGTTTTCTCATACGTCATGACTCGAAACAGAGGTCAGAGCAAGACGTTTACAGGTAAGTTCTTTGCAACACTTAACCCGAAGCGTAGCCACTGGACAAGAATATTCCTTGATTGGTATATTGGTTCAGATGGTTTTATCATCCCAGAGCGTGATGGTGTAGTCAGATACTTCTATTGTGCAGGACCGACTGTTAAGGATGTTGTCTGGGGGATGTCTAAGCGAGAAGTCTATGAGAAATGTAAAATAGATATAGACAGAAAGCTTAAAACCATTGGCGGCAACTTTGGATATGAAGTAATGATTAAGAGCTTTGTTTTCTATCAAGGTAAACTTGGTTCAAACAAGAAGATGCTTGAAAACAATTCTGGCTATTTAGGTTCTGTAGCTGCATCGGGCGGCAGAATGGCACAAGCTCTTATGGAGGGCAACTTCAATGTTGACCCAGAAGAGGATGAGGATATACCGATTCCAAGCCAAGCGGCAAGAGATTGCTTCATAAAAGACCCTGCTGTGAATGGTGATAAATGGATAACAATCGACTTGGCAGATTACGGAAAGGATAACACTACGATGTTGTCGTGGAACGGATTCCATGTCGTCAATTACGAAATCGTAATGCATTCGACACCGCGAATCAATGCGGAAAGAGCTAGATTATTCGCGGCAAGTGAGGGAGTGGCAGAAAGTCATATTATCTATGATGCTACGGCAGGTAGGTATTTCAATGATTATATACCCGATGCTATCCCTTATATATCAGCAGCAAAGGCAATGGGAATTTATTATTTGTCTGCTATGACAATAAAAGACCTATGTTACTTGCGACTGAGCTACATGATTAAGCGAGGACAGCTTACATTCTCTGATAAGGTTGCAAATGCGGTTTATACGCATCAAAACCTCAAATACAGAGTTTCCATACAGAATGAGTTCATGGAAGAATGCGCGGTAGTTCGCTTTGATAAGATGCAGAGTGGAAAGAAGAAGTTGCAGAGCAAGAAGGAAATGAACCGAAATCTTGGAAAAGACCGTTCTATGGACGTGCTCGACCCTTGCGCAATGAGAATGTACCCATGTTTGAATATGGAGTATGGTAGCGAGCTACAGGAGGGATTCAGACTTGCAGCACAGGAAGTTGAAGAGAAAAATCCTAATGCTCAGAGCATTTATGATGATACGTTGTACTATTAATTATAGAATATATGCTGAAAAAAGAAAATATAAAAATGATTCTTGAATCCGTGCGGATTGACTGGGATAAATGTGATGAGAAAGACATTGCATTTGCTATCCTCTGTGACGCATTGGAAGATAAGACTTTAGCGTATCGTCTTGCTTATCGTAAGAGTGAAAAGGATGCCGCGAAATTCTACGAAACTCCACGATTCAAGAAACTGCTAGATGTTCTAGAACCTTTCGGTATCGGCAATGTTAATAACAACGCTATTACCAAAGAAGAGAACAAAAACGAGCTTCTTAAAATGCTCGACAAGATAGACCAAGCTCTTAGTGATGGAAATCTTGAACCGAAGGACGCATTGAAGATGCAGACTGATATTCGCGTTAAGCTGAATGATAAATTTGAGATGGAAGAGTCACAGAAGCAGAAACGAATCATCGTAGTGCCAAGCAAACATGATATTGTTTGTCCTACTACCAACAGAGAATGTAACTATTGGGCTTCAAGAAAGGCTTGTTGCAGACATTACGGTTTGATTGACCCGCAAGAGAATCGCGAAGCGAAAAATAACAACGATGTTGAACCATCATTAAATGACAATAACGATGAGTAGAAAGAGACAAGATATAATTAATGATTTTTTGGAGAATCCACAGAAACTGCTTCTGAAAAAGCCGTTTTTAAGGGGTTCGCGCTCTATTACCATCAATGACTCTTCTGATGGTTCGGATATTAAGACAAACTTCCGCAAAGAGGCACAGCTTCCGAATATCAGCAAGATAGTTGTTAGCCAAGAGCGTTTTGCGAAGGAGTTAGACCCTTATTCTCACAGGGTATTGTTTGATACGAACTTACCTTCTATATGCTGCAAGCTTGATGATGGCAGTTATTGCGAGATTGAGTTTAAGAAGTTTGGCATTCCTATGCAACAGCGCATTGTTGACAAGAAAGCTCTCTGTTTAGGTGGTAATAAACGTAACCATATCTTGCATGACAGCAATCCGACTGATAAGCTCAAAAAGAACTTTGCCGATTTCAAGTGGCATTGGAAAGAGACAAATCAGGATGGTATCGAAATGCAAGCTATACGTATTCAGCAGAGTTATGGTGATGTGGGCTTACTCGTTTACATGAATGAGGATAACGAAGTGAAAAGTAGGCTATTCTCGTATGAAGATGGCTATCAGATTATCACCCATAAAGACGATAACGGAGAACCGCTTCTTGATTGCGTGTATTATCGTACTGAGGACAATGTAAGACACATTGATGCATACGATAAGACATATCATTATCATTTCACAGATGTATTCGTTCAAGACGTTGATACAAACGAAGTACTGAAAGGATGGTGTTTGGAAAGCAAGGAAGTACATGGGTTCTCAGAGAGTCCACTTGTCACAAAGCGTGGTGATGTTGCTTGGAATAACGGTCAAGACCTTATCGAACTATTCGAGATTATCTATAATCTGTTTGCAGTCATTCAAAAACGTCACGGATGGGGAATCCTTTATATCAAGGGTAAGCTCAATGAAACCGCAAAAAAGATTGCTGGTTCTATCATACTGAATGATACAAGCATTGAAGGAAATGGCAGCGCAGAGTTTAAGACTCCACCTTCTCCACAGAACATGATTGAGTTCATGCAGTCAATTCTCGACCAATTGCAGATTGCTACAGGATGTACATTTATCTTGCCGAAGGATATTAAGTCTAGTGGCGATATAAGCGGATTGGCAATTCAAATGACACGTTCTTTGGATATTGAGGAAGCTAGTAATGCAGCTATTGAGTGGCAGAATTTCGTCAGCAAACATTCAAGACTGTTCAAGGAAGGATTGGCAAAGCAGTTGGTTGAAAGCGGCGAGAATCCTACTGCAATTACTGAGTTCAGACAGATGAGAATCAGTACATCATTTAAGCCTTGGCAGCCATTCGATGAAGGCGCATGGAATCAGATGCTTTGTACATTGAGCGGTGCAGGTTTGATTTCTACTAAGACAGGTGTTGAAAAGAATACTATTTCTGCACCTGACGAGGAAGTAAGATTGCAGACTCAGCAAGAAGAGGCAGATGAACGTGCCGAAAAACAAGCTGAGATTACCGCAAGGACAAAGAATACAGACAATAACAAAGAATAAATATGAAGGCAGAATCATTATACATACAGAAGTTGACTTACGATGAGAACACTGGTAATGAAATTATCGGTTTGTTCCCATCGGAAGCTAACCCTGCTATTGTATCATCATATACCTACGATGCAAAGCGTATGGGTGGTGCTCCTACCCTTACTGCTACAATATATTCTTCTGAACCTTTGCAATGGAAGAAGGAAGAGTTCGTAGAGTTCAATGGTGATAGATTCTTTGCATCATACACACCAAGCTCTACAAAGGATAATTCGTCTAGAATGTGGAAGAGTGAAATCACTTTCACATCCAGAAGAGAATTGCTTGATAACACTCTGTTCTTTGATGTTGTCGTTGATGATGTAGATACTCATAACAGAGACAGATACCGCTCGAATCAGACAAAGTTTACGTTTGGTGGAACTATCTATGAGTTTGTGGCTCGCATTAATAGCTCAATGGCATATTGCGGATTGTATCGTCCTACAGATGAATACAAAGGATATTACGTTGTTGTTGATGAAGGATATGGAACAGATGAAGTTAAGGAAGTGTCTTTTGAAGACCAATACTTGACTGATGTATTACAACTTATCAATACAACTTTTGAGCTTGATTATTATTGGGTTGGCAACGTTTGTCATGTCGGCAAGGTACAGCACGACTTAACCGATACACCTATTAAATATGGTAGTAGTGATGCCCTTATATCTGTATCAAAGGAGAATGCAAACTATAAGATAGTTGATATGATAACAGGTTACGGTTCGTCCGATAACCTGCCATATTACTATCCTAATGATGATGAGTTTGGTGAAGCAGTATTCAATACAGAGAATATCAGCAAGGATAAAGTTAGTGTAGATTTGTCAAAGTTCCTTAAAGGTTCAAAATATAATGACGTACTTGTACTGTACAAGAGTAAGTATGGACAAAAATATTCTGCAAGCATTGACTCTTCGTTGTTTGGTTTAACGAGAAATACAGAACCAGAAAACTTAACGCTAGCAGATAGCCAGACAAATCCTACTGTAACATGCTCATTTGGATTTAGCTTTTATGTTAAGTTAATCAAGGGTCAGATTCTTGACTTTACGAAGTTGTCTTTTAAATTTAGCATGCTTGATTCTCTTACACATAAAGATAATATTACAGAGATAACGGCTGCCTATAAGGATATATATCTTAGCAACGGAAATGATATTATCACCATAACAAAAAAAACTGTTTTTGGAGATAACTGCAAATATCCATGCGAGAATGATGGAGAGTACAAGCTCACAATTTGGGCAGAATTTTCATACAGATGTAGAGTGTTTAGAAATGGTAATGGTGTTACTGATTATTATGGCGCAAATAGTTGGAATGCATCATTTATTGGCAATATAGAATTGTTGTATGAGCCTACATCGGAATATGAATGGAAAAATGGAGACAAATACATACCTTATGATGAGTCTGGTATCAATATAAGAGAAATCAGCGGAGCAAATTGCATTGAATACGATTATCAATTCTTCAAAGATGATAATAGATACGGATTCAATAAGGTTTATAGTGGAACTGATGATAATGCAACAAAGGTAGTTGTTACTGATAGAGTATGGATAGCCCCATCATCGGTACTTATGCCTTCGATATACCGCAACACGAAAGGTGCAGAGCGTTTTTTCTACGCTTTGAATAACACCCATAAATTGCCTAGTGGCAGTGGATATTACGAGTTTGTAAACTTGTATAAGAAAGGAAATCCTCATCAAGGAACTGTTACTTTTGATGATATAAAGCCAACTATCAATGGAATTGTAAATGCAGAAGGACAGTTGTTTGGAGAGATTGCGGATGTTGCTTTTGATAAAGAAGATAGTGACGTAAAGGATAGCGATGGAAATTATATTCATAGCTATTTCTATATAAAGCTACATAAGTTTAATGGTGATTTTGGATTTGATTTATTTAATCATGTACTAGCCAAGGAACCTGCAAAGATAAACCTCATTAAGAGTAACGGATGCCCTGCATGTTCGTTTGTGATTTACAACAAGCCGAGTGCTGACAATTCAAAGTGTTACAACTGTGTAAGTGTCGATGAAAATGGAAACTTAAAACAAGTTCGCACAGATAAGAATGACTACATATTTGCTAACGCTAGCGATGCTTACGAAGATAAGCTAAACCAAGATTCAACGAAAGAAGAGTTATGGATTGCGGTTCAGAAGGACACATCAACATTAGGTATCGTGATGCCAAACGCAAGTGCAGGCTTTAAACCGCAAAAGGGAGATTTGTTTGTTATCACAGGCATTAAACCTCCAAATGTTCTTGTAACGGCAGCAGAGAAACGACTCGATGATGCCCTTATCAAGCACATGAGTGAAAACAATACAGACCAATTTAACTACTCTGTTAAGTTTTCTCGCATATTCTTACAAGAGAATCCTGAATTTGCAAGTAAGTTGAACGAGAATGCAAAGCTGTCAATACAAATACAAGGCGATTCTGATAACGATGGAAATCTTATTAGTCACGAAGTTTTCGTCAGCAACTACTCAGTAAAGGTTGATAACGAAGAGCTAGCAGAAGTTGAAATTGAGCTTGTAAATTCGTTGGAAGTTACAAAGAGTGACACAAAGCAGATTATAGATGCAGTAAAAGGAGAAACGGTTAAATCGCTATCTGGCATGGTTGGCGGTAATAATACAAACAACTTTAATGCCAGTATAACCGATAAGATGTATCTATCTAAACTGACAGACGATATAGCTAACGGCACTATCACCTTTCAGAAGGTTCAGAAATTCTTGCAAGGATTGTTCCTTGGCAACGGAAACAACTATAGCATAGACGGCAACGGCAACGCTATCTTGTCTAGTGTGTTGGTGAATCTCTTGAAGTCACTCGATTTTAATGAATCTGAACAGAGCGGATTTGCAATCAAGCAGAGAAGCGATGGAAAGTATCAGATGTTGCTCACGGACTTGATAGTATGGGGTAAGGCAGTATTCAACACGCTATCCATTCGGAAACTCAGCTACGTTGGAGGTAACATCGTCCTCTCCCCTGCTGCTGGTAAGATAAGCTACATCAAGGAGGTATTCAGCGAGACAACGAATGAGCTGATTGGCTGGAAGTGCTATCTCCTCGCTGATGATGGAACGACCGCAACAATCAATTCATTCAAGGTGGACGACCAAGTGCGCTGCAAGACGTTCAATATAGCATCTGGTGTCTATGAGAATGTCAGCAACAAGGACTATTGGAGACTTGTAACTAAAGTATCTACTGAGAACGAGGTAATCACCGATGCAGAAGGTCACGAACTCTATGACGGAAAGAAGTTCGCTTGGATTCAGATAGCCAAAGACAACTGCATGGAAGGCTCTGATATTCCTGCTACGGGTGACACCATCGTCCTCATGGGTAACAAGACTAATACGAGCCGACAGCATCTGCTGATGATGGAGACCGAAGGAGATTCCGCACCGAAGTTCACAATGTACAGAGGTATAAATTCCTACTCTCTCAAAGGGAAATCAATCTTTGACGTAGGATTCAATGGCATCAACATCGTGTCGAAGTACTACCACTTGACGACTGTTGACGGCGAGAAGATTTGGACACCTATCTATCGTGGCGATTGGAAGGAAGGTACGGAATACGACTACTACGACCAAGTAAGTTGGCATGGCACGATGTGGCTATGTATCGTTTCAGACGGTCAGACCACAACGGAAGAACCTACTGCTGATTCTAGCTATTGGAAAGCTATGACAGAGATAATTCCTGTAGAGATTTATTTCGAGCATGACTTTCAGCAAGGATTTGCCTACGGCAGAGAAGGGGAAATCAGATGCAAGGTATATCGTGGTATCGAAGACTTGACATCATGCGTAAAGAAATGGAAAATCGAGCGTAAAAGCGATGATTCCGTTAGTGATTCCGCTTGGGAGTTGAGAGATAAGGTAAAGAACTTTAATGGTACGATTTCACTTATATGCTCGCAAGATGTTTCTGTTGATGATTTCGGCAAAGGAAGAAAGGTAATCTTCACTGTGACAGCTATAGGTGATGATAAGAAGCAGCTCGCACAAGAGAAACTTACTTTCACATAGTAACAATAATTTAAATGACAAGATTATGAAATATATCATTTGTGATAAAGTTGTAGCAAGCAACTATGGATTCGACCCCATCACGCACAGAGTGTTAGGGGCACTAATAATTCTGAACGAGAAAGAAGTAACTTACTGCACAGCCATTGAAGGCAATAGTTTGGAAGAGAAAGCGGCAAACATCAAAGGTAATATCATGACCGAAGATGGAGTAAAGGATTTTATTAAAAATTTATAAATAACACAATATGGGTGGTTTTGTAGCAAGAGGTTCGAATGTAATCTCACGTATCATCAATGGTGATACTCTTTATTTTTACTTGGAGCTAGGTGATAACCCTCTGTATCAGTCTATTGACCCAGACAACCCTAGCAATGTGTTCCCAGATTGGGAGGCAAACGAAAGTAGTCAGCCAACTGTCAAGCCAGTTTGCTCCAGCGCAATGAATGGAGAGCTGAATCTTACAGAGCATAAGTGGTATTATAATGGCTCTCTTATCATCTTCGGAGCTATTACTAATGGTTGGGCTACAGAACAGACACTTGAACGATTCAAGTATAATGTCACTGACGGAACAATTAAGATTGTGAAGAACTTGGCGAGTGTAAACAACTTATCGAATGATACATTGAGATACGAGGGTGTAGCAGACCTTGATGGAGTTAACTATCCTCAGAAGAAGGCTATTGATATTCTCATTCAGCGTTCTTCCGCATCGGCATTCCAAGGATTCATTCGTGCAAATCCAGGTCAGCTTAGCGAGAGCGTTACAGAAACAACGCTTACCACGCAGTTATCAAATGGCTCTTCATGGATTGATGGTTATACTTGTAAGTGGTACAAGAATGGTGTGTATATGACTGGTAAGGATGGCAAGACATTGGCTGTAACACGTGCTGATATTGATAGCGAGGAGTTGTTCTTGGCAGAGTTCTATCAGGTAACAAATGGTGTTGTTGCTTCTAGCTCTTGTTCTACGGCAGCAATATCCATCTCTGATACGGGTGACATCTATAAGATTGTATATTCTATTTCTGGTTCTCTCGGCAGAACAGGAAATGTTACGGCTACTCCATCTATCATCAATAACAGGACGGCGGCAGCCCTCAATCTTGCGAATTACCAATGTACATGGAGTCACATCCTTTACAATCACGATTACACGAAGAAGTTACATACCTTTGATACAGAGAAAGCAGTGATAGAAGCTTCGTATTTCGAGGATAAAAAGGATGGGCATATCGAAGGAACTGCTTCTTGTACGGAGAAGCCTGAAACTGCTTCCGAGACAGGCAGTGATACTAATATTAATTAGATAAGTCATGAGAAGTAAAGATAATTTTATACCAAGAAAGTATGAGCCACTTGATGTGAGCCAGAAGCTTACTTGTATTACAGATAATAGCCCTGCTACTCAGGTCTATAATACTGATACAGGTGAGTATGAGCCAAACCGAGAGATTACACCTACGGTGATTTATCCCGACATCACGGCTTGGGCATCAGACAACTCATGGGCTAACAAGCAATGCAACAGCATTCTTGACGAAATGGTGTGGAAGGTTAATGGTGTTGATATTACCACCATTGCGTCATGGAGAGGCAAGTATGAGATTCTGCAAGACGGAAGCATGAGAGGTGCTTTGAAAGTCAAGCGCAACCTTACACGTGAGGAAAAATGCTCATTGACTTTCTCGGCAGTCATTCCAGACCATCGTCTGCAAGCAAGATTGAAGGTCAATACCGAGGAATTGGTGCTGAGTACATACAACAAGACAGAAGATTCCTATGGTCTGTCGTTCGGTAATGCTGATAAGATTTCATACAATCCATTCCTTGACAAGCTTGCTCTGTACGAATACAAGGTCGCACATGAGTTGATAGCATTCAGCAATGATGAGCGAAATGCTTGTTATGATGGTAATCAGTATGAACGTTCCATTCCTCTTCACGTATTCAAGGGCACAAAAGAGGTAAAGACAGGATTCACTATCAAAGTATTCAAAGTAGTAAGTGCCACTTCGCTTGTTGATGTATCTAGTGGATTCTCTGAGGTTATAGAAATAACGACTAATGAAGTTAAGTTTGACCTAAGAGCAATCAATGCTGCTGATTACGTGATAAGAGTGCTTGTGAAGAACAATGTTGTGGCACAGAAACAGATTTCATTCAACCGAACTTGTCAAGAGTATGTTGCGGAAGTCCTCAATCTGACAGCAATATATCACGATGATAAAACGAAATCTCACAAAGCTCTCATTCTCATTGATAAGAACGAGCTTGAATGCCCTGAATCTGTTCTTGATATTCGATGGTTTACCTTAGCTACAGATGTTAAGAACAATGCCACTACAGAGAAGCATTGGAATGTAGGAAGTACAGTTCTGTACAACATCGAGGAAACAGGAGTGGGCGAAACAATTAATGATGGTATTCATGTTATGTATGATGCATCATTCAAGGGTGCGTTGCAAGATGCCACGGACAAGGATGGAAACGTATATACAAATTCCGATGGCGAAACTTATATGTTTAATTAATTTACAAATAGATAAAAGATTATAATTATGGCAGCAGATTTAGCAAAGGTTGGTGCGGTAAACTCAATACTTGCATCTAATTATGTTATGGTTGAGATAGGCGGTTCTATTAAAAGAATCTCTGTAAAGGACTTCATGAATGCTATTCAAGCAGGTTCGCTCAACCTCTCACAATACGCTTGGGGTATTCCTATCTATCAGTCTCCATCATCTAAGACAAGCCCAGAATGGGGTCGTGTCGGCAACTTGGACATGTGGGAGCAGTATAAGGAGACTATGGGTCGCTATCTCCTTACACAGGATGGTCGTTTGGCTAAGTTGTCTAAGACCAATAGCAACTATTTTGCTGATGGTACAACTGTTGATGAGACAAAGGGCAATATCATGTTCCACTCTCCTCGTCTGTACTATCTCGTAAAGACTGATGCGGTTACAGGTATTCCGTATTTGTGGTTATCATTACTCCCTATTGGCGGTCATTTCATCGAGTCACCTTGCTTTGGTGCTTACAAGGCAGATGTAATTTCCGATAAGTTGGTTTCTCGTAGCGGTCGTGTACCAAAGGGCGGTCTTACAATATCTCAGTTCTGGACTAAGGCTAGAGCGAATGGTAATGACTATGGTATTTCATGCTATGACCATCGCAGACTTATGATGATGCTTCAGTTATCTGAGTATGGTAACCCAAACTGCCAAACTAAGATTGGATATGGTGTCGGCGGTTCTACGAGTGGTGATTTCTGGGGTGCAGCTTCTAAGTTGAAGACAGGTGCAACGGCTACTCTCGGTGACTCTTGCGGAAGTATCGCTATTGATGCTCTCGCTGATGCTACTGCTAGCAAACCAGCAAGCGTAAACAGCAGCCGAGTATCATTGTTCGGTATCGAGGATGCTTGGAACTGGCAACATGAAATGACGCAAAATATTTACTTCGGTAAGAGCGAGAATACAGGACAGACAGGTAAGGAAGTATTCATCTATGAGGGCAACAGAATGCCTACAGATGCAGAGCTTACAACTAAACCTGCTGGTGATTATCGCAAGTTGGAGCGAATGGACGGAGAAGGATATGTAAGCAAGATGGCTCTTGGCGAGTACTTTGACCTTATCGCACAGAGCACAACAGGTGGCGGCTCAAACAACTATTGGTGCGATTTCTTCTGGCGTAATTTAGCTACAGGACAGCTCTGTTTGTTCGGTGGGAGCGCTTTTAGCGGTTCGACTAGCGGTCTCGCTTTCGTCTATTCGAGCATCGCTTTTTCGAATGCGAGTGCGAACTTCGGGGCTCGTCTCGCTTATTACGGAAAAACGCAATACGTAAACGGAGCTGACCTCTAAAAGGTCAGCGATACCCGAACATGGAGGGCTTGCCCCTCCATCGCACGCAAGACGGCATCCGTGGTATCAAAATAGTTAAATGTAATTTATTAATAGTTCAGGATTTTTGCAAGAAACAATTTCGTGACAATATAATAGGTGGCGAGGGGCAAAGCTCTGTTTGTTCGGTGGGAACGCTAATAACGGTTCGAATAGCGGTCTCGCTTACGTCAATTCGAACAACGCTTTTTCGAATGCGAATGCGAACTACGGGGCTCGTCTAACTTAATCATCGTGGACGTGGAACTGCTTCGTGTAGGCTAAGTCACCTCTGCGAGTCCCTCAAACCTTGGTTGTAGAGTATATGAATACTGAATCAGCCAAAACATATCAGCGGAAAGGCTCTTATGAGCAAGCAAGGCTAAGTAGTCGTAAGACCAAAACCTTGGGCTAGGAAGATAAGCGATTTTTGAATTTATGACAAAGAAGGTAAGAAATCTGATAGATAAGGTAGCGTCAAGAGAAGTATTAAATCAAGCTGCTGATGATGCGCTTGATGCATTAGATGATAAAAATGTGTGGTATGCCAATGACTTTCGTGCTCACAGAGAAGAGAGCTTGGATGCTATACAGAACATGATAATTCTAGGTGAATATCCGACAAAGCAATATAAGCCTACGGAGATTGATTCAAAGGGAAAGAAGAGAGAAATATTTCCTCTGTACTTTGAACCTTGGAGTATTCTCTTTCATGCGATAAAGATTGTATTAGAACCTATCGTTGAGCGAGTGCTCATATATGATTCCAGTGCAGGCAGACCAAATAAAGGTCAGACCTTCGGTGCTATCAGAACCAAGCGAACGATTAGAAGATATAAGAAATTCAAATATATCGTTCAGTCGGATTTGCGCAAGTTCTATCCATCTATACCTCATGATGTGGTATTGCTCGTCTTAGGTCGTTTCATTAATGATGATTTGTTCTTGAAACTGATAGACAAGACAATTCTTGATTATGAATCAGATGTTGAGCCTTTGTTGGAGGAAGAGTATCAGCGTAAGATGCGCTATTGTAAATGGGCTAGCAAGAAGCCGAGAAACTATGTAGGCAGTAAACGAGGAATAACAATCGGTGGCTGCAATAGTCAGTTGATAGGCAATTTGGTATGGCACATGATTGACAGATACATGACGCAAACAGTGCATTCTAAGGGTTATCACAGACATTGCGATGATGTTTCCCAATTTGCCGATACAAAAGAAAAAGCTACGTATCTTCTGAATAAATTAGACGAAAAATGTAATGAATATGGTTTGTGCATAAAGGCAAGTAGCTATATTGCACTACTGAAAGATGAAGAAAAAGGCATTGATGGAAGATGCTTGGATTTCGTAGGATATGCTTTTTCGAAGCATAATATGCGAGTAAGAAAGCGCACGAAAGTCAAATGTGCGAAAGCATTCCATCGTGTTAAGTCACGAAAGAGAAGGCAAGAACTCTATGGTGCTTACAACGGCATCATGAAGTGGGGAAAATGCAAGAATCTTTGGCATAAGATTTTGGTTGAGAATAATATGAGTTTTAAGGAGCATGGCATTACTACAGATATTGTCAGCACAGATAAAAATGGAAAGCGTATTTTCAATGTAGAGGAGGAAAAGATTGCTAATTTGGCACAAAGGCGCACAAATATAGTCATACATGACTTTGAAACCGATTGCTTTGTCAAGGGCAAGGGTGGTAGATGTTTTGTTCTATATCGTGACGCACGTGATGCTGATGAGGATTGTAATAAGAAGAAGTTCTGCACCACATCCGATTTGATAATCGGAAAACTGACGAAGGCAAGGGAAATGAACGTACTACCCGAAGAGACGTTCGTTACACAAGTATTCAAGGCTGGTGGTCGGTACACTTATGATATAGAAT
>ERZ1023858.176-NODE-176-length-13360-cov-7.217587_pt1 | contig 13360 bp, 8 predicted proteins | sample MGYA00380387_ERZ1023858 | MGnify/ENA primary metagenome ERZ1023858 (study PRJEB33179, sample SAMN07449010) | human gut metagenome | biome: Human-gut; feature: Human associated habitat; material: Faeces | host: Homo sapiens | place: India: Bhopal | collected...
CCCGTATGCCGCCCGGGATGGCTCATTGAAATGGAATGTATGGCCACCAAAGCCATCACCAACGAAGCCTTCCCGAAATTCTAACGATTTCCTGACACTTTGGGAATCTGACGTATGACACCCTTACTAATAAATGCGCGACACGAAGTTTTGTTTACCTAACTGAGAAAACAAACTTCGTGTCGCTGCTTTTCTCCATGCCACATTCATGAAACATCTGATCATCTTCACATACGTTTTTCTGCTCATTCTTCTGGCAAGCGCCACCATCATTGAACACCATCAAGGGAGTGCCTTTGTGTCAGACCACATCTATCACACGCCTTGGTTTGTAGCCCTATGGGCATTGGCCACCCTTCTAATGATATACGCCTTGGTCAAGCGTAAACTATGGCACCGTCTTCCTCTTCTTATGCTCCACCTTTCCTTTGCCGTCATCCTTGGAGGAGGCCTGCTGACCTATTTTACCTCTACAAAAGGCATACTCCATCTCTCGCAAGGCATCCCCGTCAGGAATTTCCAAAGCGAAGATCTGAGCCGCACGTTCCCCCTCCCCTTCAATGTCATGCTGGACCGCTTTGACATCAAATGCTATCCCGGAACGGAAACGCCTGCCGACTATTTTTCACACCTGACAGTCATCAGTCGCGAAGGCACCAAGCAGAAATGCAGCGTCTCAATGAACAAGATTCTGGAAATCGAAGGATACAGGTTCTACCAGTCGTCCTACGATGAAGACGGACAGGGCAGCTGGCTTTCAGTCAACTACGACCCGTGGGGAACCACACTCTCCTATGTGGGCTATATTCTACTGGCCATCTCCATGCTCCTCGTCCTCATTGACCGCCGCGAAGAATTCCGACGACTTCTGCGAAACCCTCTGCTCCGGAAAGGCACACTCATCATTATGCTGGCAGCCGTGAGTCCCAGCCTCTCCGCGGCCTCCCGTTCGCTCCCTGCGTTCAACCGAGAAAAAGCCGATTCATTGGCCGCCAAGCAGGTGGTCTACAACGGACGCGTTGCCCCATTCAACACCCTGGCACACGATTTCATTCTGAAACTCTACGGGAAAGACAGCTATGGCGGCCTGTCGCCAGAACAAGTCGTCTCGGGATGGCTCCTGCGCCCCGACGTCTGGCAAAACGAACCCATGATTCTGATCAAAAACAAAGAATTGCGCCAACTGCTGGGCCTTGACGGAAAATATGCACGACTGACCGACCTCTTCCGCGGCAACGAATATATCCTTCGCCGATATTGGAACGGAAACGGCAACGCGATTGCCCCATCCGCCGATCCGCTGCAAAAGGCCATTGCGGAGACCGATGAGAAAGTGGGGCTCATCATGATGCTGCAAAACGGCACGCTCATCAAGCCGTTGCCAAAAGACGGCAGTGTGAAACCGCTGAGTCCCCAACGCGTCAAAGCTGAAATTCTCTACAACAGCATCCCCACGACGAAAATTCTCTTCATCGTGTGCTTCGTCTGCGCCTTGATTTCCTTCACGTTGATGGCATACAAAAGCATCCGAAACCTCAAGGCCAACGTCCTCGACCAAAAAATTCTCCCCGCCATGCTGTTTCTCGCCACTGCAGCGTTGGGCGTCGCCTTCGCGCTGCGATGGTACATTGCAGACCACATTCCCATGAGCAACGGATTTGAAACGATGCAATTCATGGCGCTCTGCACACTGGCATTTTCAAGTATCTTCCACCATCGCTTCCGCATTCTGCTTCCCTTCGGCTTCCTTCTGGGAGGCTTTGCCCTGTTGGTGTCACACCTCGGCCAGAGCAATCCGCAAATCACGAACCTCATGCCCGTTCTCGCCTCACCCTGGTTGAGCCTGCACGTCTCCGTGATAATGATAGGCTACGCCTTGCTGGCTTTCACCATGCTCACAGGCATCCTCGGACTGTGCATTTCTCGGCAAGCCGAACCACTCATGCTTTTCGGACGCCTGCTCCTCTACCCTGCTGTCTTCTTCCTCGGCATCGGCATTTTCTTGGGCGCTGTGTGGGCCAACCAGTCTTGGGGTGCCTACTGGAGCTGGGACCCTAAAGAGACATGGGCCTTGATTACCTTCATGGTCTATGCCATCGGCTTCCACAGCCATTCTCTCCCCTGGTTGCGCAGCGCAAAACGCTTCCACGGCTTTTGTATCTTGGCATTTCTCACTGTGCTCATGACTTACTTTGGTGTCAATTTCTTCCTGTCTGGAATGCACTCTTACGCAGGATAACAGGGGCTGACACGCTTGTCACACGTGCACTTTAGTTTGAAGCAATAAAAATAACGCCTTAACCGCTAACAGACAACGGTTAAGGCGTTATTATTTTAAATCGTAATGCACTTAAAATCTGTAGATTTACTTCTTTCAGTGTACTGTTCCGTACACCGCAATTAAAGAAATATCGACAGAATAAACGAGATTAATATCTCTCATTTTCATTCGGGAAATCACACGACTTCACATCGGCAACATACTGTCCGATGGCATCCGTCATTATGGTGTGCAAGTCGGCATAACGACGCAGAAATTTCGGACTGAAACCTTGGGTCATTCCCAACATGTCGTTGATGACCAAGACCTGGCCGTCGGCCGTTCCGCCGCCAATACCTATCACTGGAATGGAGAGTTCTTTGACCAGACGCTGCGTGAGCGCTGCGGGAATTTTCTCAACGACACAAGCACAACACCCGGCCTCTTCGAGCAAATGGGCGTCGTTCACCAGCTTCGCAGCCTCAGCCTCCTGACGCGCACGCAAACCGAAACCACCAAAGACATTGACGCTCTGAGGTGTCAGTCCTAAATGGCCAACAACAGGGATGCCAGAGGCGATGATGCGCTTCACGGCAGGAAGGATTTCCTCGCCGCCTTCGAGTTTCAAGGCGTCACAGCCTGTTTCTTTCATGATGCGAACGGCATTGCGCATGGCTTCTTCCGTTGACACCTGATAGGAACCGAAAGGCATGTCGCAAACGACAAAGGCACGCTTCACAGCACGCACCACGCTGCGGGCGTGGTAAATCATCTCATCAACTGTAATGGGAAGGGTTGTCATGTTTCCTGCCATCACGTTGGAAGCACTGTCGCCAATGAGTATCGCGTCAACTCCAGCACCGTCAACGATGGAAGCCGTGGTATAGTCGTACGCCGTGAGCATGGCAATCTGCTTGCCCTCTGCTTTCATTTCACGGAGGCGCGGCGCTGTCACCTTCCGGGTATCTTCAACTAAATATGCAGACATTGTTTTTGTGTATTTTTATGGGGCAGCTCTAATTTTCTTAGCTTTAGAACGCTCCACATTTTATATGTTCTATTATCAAGAGAGGCTGAAGCCTTCAAAATGAGGGATGACCTTATCGGACAGTGGCGCAATCATTTCCACGTGATTGGAGGTGGACAAACCGATGACAAAGGCGCCCGAATCACGTGCGGCACGCAGGCCGTTGATGCTATCCTCAAAAACAACACACGAACGTATGGGACATTGCAAGCGCTCGGCGGCAATGAGATAGCAATCGGGAGCGGGCTTTGAGCGCGGCGTGTCTTCTGAAGTCAGAATGGCCGTAAAGAGTTGCTTGAGTTCGGGATGCGCGGCATAGACCTGGGCCATCTTCGCCTGATTGGAACTGGTCACGACTGCTGCCGGAATGCCTTTCTCCCGCAATCCTTCCACAAAGCGGACGGCTCCAGGAATGTAGGGGTAGCTCAACTTGCGCTCAAAATCGTGCAGGCGTTCACGCAAAAAATCCTGCCGCGAGACCGCAGGAAAAAAGGTGGCGAAAATATAGGTAAGGGTCTGCCCCTTCACTGCCGCGGCAAAATTAGCATCGGGCAGTTCGAACTCACGCCCCATGGCGGCCCAAAACTCCGTGTATTGCGGCTCCGTGTCAATGATGACACCGTCAAGGTCAAACAACGCCGCAGAGATGTTCATTTCTTTTGGATTCATTTCTGATGTATTAGCTGGGGCTGAAAGGACATCAAGCAGCCAATAGCAAAGCTGCATGGCGAACTTCCGCAAATCGCAAATCATCACGATTGAACGCTCCGTACGCCCCAAAGAAACTGCAAAGATACGAATTTCAGACTGAATGGCGCGATGGATTCTGAGAAAACAATGCCGTGGGGCATGGTTTGCAACAATACGGCGATGCAATATGACAATAAACGGAAAATAATTAGTAACTTTGCCCAAACGCTGAAACGGAACGGCCTTCGGGCAGAAAGCAAAGAGCGTTTGCAACAAAAACCGTTTAACTCTAAGGGGCATAAGAAGGTTGGCGTAAATTCCCTTCTCCTGACAGGCAAACCTGTCCTCCCCATAAAACATCATACAATGGAACCTCTCAAACACGAATGTGGCGTTGCCATGGTCAGACTGCTGAAGCCGTTGGATTTCTATCAGCAGAAATATGGCACGTGGATGTATGGACTGAACAAACTCTATCTCATGATGGAGAAACAGCACAACCGCGGACAGGAAGGCGCAGGCTTGGCAAGCGTCAAGATGAACGCCGCGCCGGGAGAAGAATTCTTCTTCCGCGAGAGGGCATTGGGCACAACGGCCATTGAAGAAATCTTCAAGGCCGTTCACGGCAATTTCAAGAATTTTGAGAACAAGCAACTGGCGGATGCACAATTCGCCAGCCGTCATATTCCCTTTGCGGGAGAGATTTACATGGGCCACCTGCGGTATTCAACAACCGGCAAGAGTGGCCTTTCTTATGTACACCCGTTCATGCGAAGAAACAACTGGCGCGCCAAAAACCTATGTATCTGCGCCAACTTCAACATGACAAACGTTGAGGAAATCTTTGAGGAAATCGCTTCGAAGGGACAACACCCGCGCATGGTGTCGGACACCTACATCCTGCTCGAACAACTGGGACACCGGCTTGACCGAGAGAGCGAGCGCAATTTTGTTGAGGCGCAAAAGATGGGGCTGGAAGGCACGGAGATCACAAAATATATCGAAGACCACATCAACGTGGCCAACATTCTCAAACAGGCAGCGCCGATTTGGGACGGAGGGTACGTGCTGTGTGGCGTCACTGGCAGCGGCGAAATGTTTACGCTTCGCGACCCGTGGGGCATCCGCCCTGCTTTTTGGTATAAAAACGACGAACTGCTGGTGGTGGCTTCTGAGCGTCCGGTGATCCAGACTTCGCTTGACCTTGAAGCGGAAGAGATTCATGAACTGAAGCCGGGAGAAGGACTCATCATGAGCAAAGACGGCAAGTTCAGAACGGAGCAGATTCTCACACCAAAGAACTTGGCGGCCTGCTCGTTTGAAAGGGTATATTTCTCACGCGGTTCCGACAAAGACATCTATCAAGAAAGGAAAGCACTGGGACGCACTTTGGTGGCGCCCATTCTCAAGGCGGTGGACGGCGAACTCGACCAAACGGTGTTCTCCTACATCCCCAACACGGCCGAAGCGGCTTACTACGGACTGCTGGAAGGCTTCGACAATTTCCTCAACAAGCAGAAAATGGAAGCCATTGCCGCCTTGGGGGCAAACCCCGACATCAAGACGGTGGCAAAGATTCTCGACCGACGCATCCGCTCGGAAAAAATCGCATGGAAAGACATCAAAATGCGAACGTTCATTGCTGAAGGTAACAGCAGAAACGACTTGGCGGCACACGTTTATGACATCACCTACGGAAGCGTTGAAGCTGGAAAGGACAACCTGGTGGTGATTGACGACAGCATCGTCCGCGGAACAACGCTCCGCGAGAGCATCATCAGAATCCTTGACCGCCTACACCCGAAGCGCATCGTTGTTGTCAGCTCGTCGCCGCAAGTAAGATACCCGGACTACTACGGCATCGACATGTCGCACATGGATGAGTTCATCGCCTTTAAGGCTGCCATTGCGCTCACCTTGGAACAAGGCGGGGAAACAAGACTGAAAGACATTTACAGGCGCTGCAAGGAACAGGAGAACCTGCCGAAGGAACAGATAAAGAACTTTGTGAAGGAAGTGTACGCTCCATTTTCAGACGATGACATCTCAAAGAAGATGGCGGAACTTTTGCGCCCCAACGGCGTAACAACCGAAATCCACATCGTCTATCAAAGTCTGGAGGGACTGCACAAAGCCTGTCCGACAAGTCCAGGCGACTGGTACTTCAGTGGCGATTATCCGACTCCTGGCGGCACAAAGCGAGTCAACCAGGCATTTATCGACTACTACGAGACAAACTTTCCAAACAAGAACTGATGGTTTTACACCGACGCGAAACAGGTAAGTCCATAAGAATGGAGTACGAAAGAATCGCCCGACAATCAGAAACTCATATTTAACTAATGGTGAAAGAATAAGTTGGCAATTTTGACAGGGCATAAGATATAACTCCTTATTCCTCAAAATTGCACAAGTTATTTTTTACCATTACTTACAATTGAAATAACCAAACGGCAGCTTTCAGAAAACTGCACCTCTGGGAATGCCGTACCAGAAAAAAACACAAACTATATATATGCGAAACGTAACACTTATTTTAGACGATGGAACGAAGTTCCACGGTAAGTCATTTGGCTACGAAAGCCCAGTAGCGGGCGAGGTGGTGTTCAACACCGCCATGATGGGGTATCCAGAAAGCCTCACCGACCCCTCATACGCAGGACAGTTGATGACGCTTACCTATCCCTTGGTCGGCAACTATGGCGTTCCTCCTTTCACGGTTGGAGACGACAAATTGGCCACCTTTATGGAAAGCGACAAAATTTATGCCTCGGCCATCATCGTGAGTGATTACAGCGAGACATACAGCCACTGGAATGCCGTTGAAAGTCTCGGCGACTGGCTCAAGCGCGAAAAGGTGCCAGGCATCACAGGCATCGACACGCGAGAGCTGACGAAGGTACTCCGTGAACATGGCGTGATGATGGGAAAAATCGTTTTCGACGATGAGCCCAACAATATCCCGACTGCAGAATACAATGGTGTGAACTATGTGGCAAAGGTTTCATGCAAGGAAATCATCCGATACAACGAGGGAGCTGAAAAGAAAGTGGTTCTCGTTGACTGCGGCGTGAAGAACAACATCATCCGCTGCCTCATCCGCCGCGGCGTAGAGGTCATCCGCGTGCCTTGGAATTATGATTTCAACGACATGGAATTCGACGGTCTGTTCCTGGCTAACGGCCCTGGCGACCCCGACACTTGCGCTGATGCCGTTGCCAACATCAAGAAGTTCCTTGCAAATCCAAACGTTCGCCCCTGCATGGGCATCTGCATGGGAAACCAGTTGCTCTCAAAAGCGGCCGGAGCGTCTATCTACAAACTGAAATACGGACACCGCAGCCACAACCAGCCAGTGCGTATGGTGGGCACGAACCGCTGCTTCGTCACCAGCCAAAACCACGGCTATGCCGTTGACAACAACACGCTTCCAAGCGATTGGGAACCATTGTTCATCAATATGAACGACGGATCTAACGAGGGCGTTCGACACAAAACGAATCCTTGGTTCTCTGCACAGTTCCATCCGGAAGCATGCAGCGGTCCTGTCGACACGGAGTTCCTCTTCGATGATTTCGTAAAACTGCTGTAAACAAATGACCATTAAGCTGGTGGGCACGACTAATATATAAGGAATAATTAGGACAAGAGAATCCGCTTCATATCTGCGAAGCAACGGAGCTTTCCAGATAGAAGAAAGATTCCTGCCACCTGCTTATCTAAATCACACCACATTAAAACAAGATAATATGTCAAACGATATAAAGAAAGTTCTCCTCTTAGGTTCTGGCGCACTTAAAATCGGTGAAGCGGGCGAATTCGACTATTCTGGCTCTCAGGCACTGAAGGCCCTCAAGGAAGAAGGCATCGAAACGGTTCTCATCAACCCGAACATCGCCACAGTACAGACGTCAGAAGGTGTTGCCGACCGCATCTACTTCCTGCCTGTCACTCCCTTTTTCGTTGAAAAGGTCATCGAAAAGGAACGTCCACAAGGCATCATGCTCGCCTTCGGCGGACAGACGGCCTTGAACTGCGGCGTGGAACTTTTCCAAAGCGGCATCTTGGAGAAATATAACCTTCAGGTGCTTGGCACACCCGTTGAAGCCATCATGAACACGGAAGACCGTGAACTCTTCATCGGCAAGCTCAACGAAATCAACGTCAAAACCATCAAGAGCGAAGCCTGCGAAACCATCGAACAGGCACGTCAGGCTGCAGCAGAACTGGGCTATCCAGTGATTCTCCGCGCTGCCTACGCCCTCGGCGGTTTGGGTTCCGGCTTCTGCGACAATGAGGAAGAGCTCAACAAACTGGCTGAAAAGGCGTTCTCATTCTCTCCACAGGTACTCGTTGAAAAGAGCTTGAAGGGATGGAAGGAAATTGAATACGAAGTGGTGCGCGACCGTTTCGACAATTGTATCACGGTCTGCAACATGGAAAACTTCGACCCGCTCGGCATCCATACAGGTGAAAGTATCGTAATCGCACCATCGCAGACTCTCACGAACTCTGAATACCACAAGCTCCGCGAGCTCTCCATCCGCATCGTACGCCACGTGGGTATCGTCGGAGAATGTAACGTTCAGTATGCCTTCGACCCCAATTCTGAAGACTACCGCGTCATCGAAGTCAACGCCCGTTTGTCGCGATCTTCAGCCTTGGCATCAAAAGCAACGGGCTATCCTTTGGCCTTCGTTGCCGCCAAATTGGGATTGGGCTACGGCCTCTTCGAGCTCAAGAACTCTGTGACGAAAACAACAAGCGCCTTCTTCGAACCAGCACTCGACTACGTTGTCTGCAAAATCCCTCGCTGGGACTTGGGAAAATTCCGTGGCGTTGACCGCGAATTGGGTTCTTCCATGAAGAGCGTCGGCGAAGTGATGGCCATCGGCCGCACCTTCGAAGAAGTGATTCAGAAAGGCCTCCGCATGATCGGCCAGGGCATGCACGGATTTGTCGACAATAAGGAAATCAAGATTGACAACGTTGACGAGGCTCTGCGCGAACCGACCGACAAGCGTATTTTTGTCATTGAAAAGGCTTTCAAGGCAGGATATACCATCGACCAGATTCACGATCTAACGAAAATCGACCGCTGGTTCCTCCAGAAACTCTATAACATCCACAAAACCGACCAGGAACTCCACGCTTGCACCAGCATCAACGTGCTCGACAACGAATTGATGCGCAAAGCCAAGATTCAGGGCTTCACCGACTTCCAGATTGCACGCGCCGTTGGCATGGAGCAAGACATGGACATCGAAAAGGCCATCATGGCTGTTCGTGCACGCCGCAAACAAGCTGGCATCGTTCCCGTTGTAAAGCAGATTGACACGTTGGCAGCTGAGTATCCAGCTCAGACCAACTACCTCTATGTAACTTACAGCGGCATTGCACACGACATCCAGTTTGAACACGACAAGCGCTCGGTTGTGGTGCTCGGTTCTGGTGCATACCGCATCGGCTCGTCCGTTGAATTTGACTGGTGTGGCGTTCAGGCGCTCAACACCATCCGTCGCGAAGGCTATCGCAGCATCATGATCAACTACAACCCGGAAACGGTTTCAACGGACTATGACATGTGCGACCGCCTCTATTTCGATGAACTCACCTTCGAACGCGTGATGGACATCATCGAACTGGAAATGCCTTATGGTGTCATCGTTTCTACGGGTGGACAGATTCCTAACAACCTGGCAATGCGCCTGGATGCTGAAAACGTGAACCTGCTCGGCACGCAAGCACGCTACATCGACAACGCTGAAGACCGCGAAAAGTTCTCAGAGATGCTCAACAGAATCGGTGTTGACCAGCCGGAATGGAGCGCACTGACTTCTATGGACGACATCCAGCAGTTTATCTCGCGCGTTGGCTTCCCTGTACTTGTACGTCCTTCGTATGTCCTCTCTGGCGCTGCGATGAACGTATGTTCAAACCAGGAAGAACTCGAACGCTTCCTCAAATTGGCCGCCAACGTGTCGAAGAAACACCCAGTGGTTGTTTCCCGCTTCATGCAGCATGCCAAGGAGGTTGAAATGGACGCCGTTGCAAAAGACGGTGAAATCATCGCCTACGCCATTTCTGAGCACATCGAATTTGCCGGTGTACACTCTGGCGACGCCACGATTCAGTTCCCGCCGCAGAAGCTCTATGTTGAAACGGCACGCCGCATCAAGAAGATTTCCAAGCAGATTGCCAAGGAACTTCACATCTCTGGTCCGTTCAATATCCAGTTCCTCGCCAAAGAAAACGACATCAAGGTCATCGAGTGCAACTTGCGTGCCTCACGTTCCTTCCCGTTCGTCAGCAAGGTTCTCAAAATCAACCTCATCGAATTGGCAACTCGCATCATGCTCGGCCTGCCAGTGGAGAAACCGGCCAAGAGCCTCTTCGACCTCGACTACGTCGGCATCAAAGCATCTCAATTCTCATTCAACCGCTTGCAGAAGGCCGACCCAGTCCTCGGTGTCGACATGGCTTCAACGGGCGAAGTCGGCTGTCTGGGCGAAGACTCACGAACTGCGCTCATCAAGTCTATGCTCTCCGTTGGCCACCGCATCCCGAAGAAGAACATTCTGCTTTCAACCGGCGATGGCAAGCAGAAAGCCGAAATGCTGGCTGCCTGCCAGATGCTTCAGGCTCACGGCTACACGCTCTACGCAACAGGCGGAACAAGCCGCTATCTGACAGAAAACGGCATCAAGAACAACCTCGTTTACTGGCCAAGCGAAGAGGGACATCCGCAAGCCATCGACATGCTCCACAACCATGAAATCGACATGGTGGTCAACGTGCCGAAGAACCTCTCATCTGGCGAATTGAGCAACGGATATAAGATTCGCCGTGCAGCCATCGACCTCAACGTACCACTCATCACCAACGCACGTCTGGCATCGGCCTTCATCTACGCTTTCTGCACCGTGAAGCTCGACGAACTCGACATCAAGTGCTGGCAGGAGTATTAATAAATAATGCCGTAAATCAGCCAAGCAGCCGACAAGAAACAACTTGAGACATTTCCCTACCATCTTGCTTGGCATGACTATAACAGGCTCCCATCTTTCACAAACTGAATAGATGGGAGTCTGTTTTTTATTCTGACAGATAATTCACAAAAATGCTGGCTTGGGGATTGGCCAACTTACAGCAGCATAGCAAAAAGCGGGGCTTTGAAGGCAGTAATAATACTCATGCGGGGACTAACAAATCAATAAGACCCCCGAAAAAATCATAAAAACATTTGCACTATACCACAGGACAGCAATAATCCGCAATCCACAGCTGAATGTTAGATTGAAGGCATCAACCAAGGAATACTTAAACCTGCCTACTAAATATTCATAATTATCTCCTGTAAAATGGTCAGAATCGCCGCCAAAATGTTAACTTTGAACTTCGGATGGGCAACCTTCCAAAACGTTTTGGTTCCATGACGCGATACCGCTTTGACGCACAACGTTTAGGCGCTAAAAGAAGCGCATAGGGATGACAAAAAATGCAGTCAAGCATATCAAACTGGCTTTTCCCTACATGGATATTATAAATTTTGAATACCTACTTATAATTAATGGGCTTAATCATCTTATATTTTTTAGGCGCACTTTCGATGTCCTTTCTATGCTCCGTTCTTGAAGCGGTGCTTCTCTCAACCCCCATGTCTTTCATCACGATGAAGGAAAGTCAAGGCAACAAAACGGCCTCTTTGATGAAAGACTATAAAGACAATGTCGACCGTCCGGTAGGTGCAATTCTTTCGCTCAACACCATCGCACACACCATCGGTTCTGCTGGTGTCGGCGCTGAATCCATCAAACTTTTTGGCGAAGAATATTTTGGCATCGTCTCAGCCGTGCTCACGTTGCTCATCCTGGTGCTCTCTGAAATTATCCCGAAAACCATCGGGGCTTCCTACTGGCGCTCACTCGCAATGCCGTCCACGAAAATCATACGGATATTGATTGTTATCACTTATCCGCTTGTGCTGCTTTCCGAACTCATAACGAAGGTGTTTACGCCCAAGGGCAAACAAAGCTCTATGAGCCGCGAAGAAGTATCTGCAATGGTTGACGTTGGCACAACCGAAGGTATTTTCCGGGAGTCTGAAAGCAAAATCATCAAGAACTGCATCCGCTTGTCGGGCATCAAGGCCAAGGACGTAATGACACCTTTCATTGTCGTGGAATCAGCAAACATGAATCTCACGGTCAAAGACTTCTACAAACAGCAGGAATGGAATTTCTCGCGCATACCAGTATATGACAAAGACAAGGAATACATCACCGGGTATGTGTTGAAAGACATGGTGCTGAAATATCTATCGGAAGATAAATTCCAAACAAAACTGTCTGACTTGATACGTCCCATCCTTTCTTTCGGTGAGGGAGAATCACTGTATCACATCTGGGAAAAAATGCTCGAGAAACGGGAACATATCTCCATCATCGTTGACGAATACGGCTGTCTTCGAGGTGTGGTATCAATGGAAGACATTATCGAAACAATGACTGGAGTGGAGATTGTAGACGAAGTCGATGTTGCAGTTGACATGCAGGCATTGGCCAAAGAAAAATCGGCACAATATAAGAAACGGCGCAACAGCATTGTATAAACGACGCGATTCCCGACGAAACATTGCACGGGATGGAAAACATAACAGACAAGAAAACCATCCGCAATCTCAAACACAATAAAAAATCATACTTGCTTTTGACGTTTTCAAAGGGTGTATCTCGGTGCCGAAAGCCAGGGCAACTTCTATATAAATCCACCACATCGCGCAAGCAACATGGCAACACCTGGTGAAACATGGTGCAACAACCCCAATAAACCAAATTCTATATTTGTTAGCGAACACTGTCCCAGATGCGGTCGTATCTCGACCCAGACGCGGTCGTGTCTCCTCCCAGATTCGCTAAAAAGCATAGGCCCTAAATTACGAAGAATAATGCGGTCAACATCAACTGACGTAGCAAGAGAACGCTGACAAGGAATCCTTCTGAAACCCACCATTTTAAAAATACTACTCGGCGCGGGATTTAAGGTGGCATTGCTGCCCTCTTCTTTCGGTTGTCCTGTTGCATTGTCATTAAAAAAACGCATTATCAGCTTTCCATTTGTAAACACACTGCTGAAATGCCGGGAAAATGTTGCTTAACAAATTGGCAAACAGCACATCTTCCATGGAGAGAAACAAAAAAATCCTCGCGAAGGAAATTTCCTCGCGAGGATTTTTTGTTTATTTGATTGTTCAATTATTCAGCGCGGAGCGTGAAACGCTTGAAGTCAACAACGGTCAGTTCCTTGTCGGCAGACTTCAAGTAGTCAGTTACAGACATCTTGGAATCCTGGATGTATTCCTGGTTGAGCAAGCAAGACTCCTT
>ERZ1023858.177-NODE-177-length-13307-cov-8.456761_pt1 | contig 13307 bp, 16 predicted proteins | sample MGYA00380387_ERZ1023858 | MGnify/ENA primary metagenome ERZ1023858 (study PRJEB33179, sample SAMN07449010) | human gut metagenome | biome: Human-gut; feature: Human associated habitat; material: Faeces | host: Homo sapiens | place: India: Bhopal | collected...
TACTCATCCGATTACAGCGTTCACTGAGGCAGACGATGCTGCAAAGTTCGCAAAGAACAAGATGGATTAACTCGGTCGTATGCAGAAAGAGTTGGAAACTGTAATGAACACTCCAGTTTCCGAAGAGACAGAGGAAGACTTGAAGAAGAACTTTGAGCACGGTCAGCAGGCAATATTGGCAGAGCAAGCAGCCGAGGCTCTTAATCAAGGAAAGGAATAGCTTATGTATAATGAATGGTATATAGAACTGAAATACGGACTATTCCGAGATTACAGGATTGTAAGAATGTGTGATGCTAACGGAGTGAAGCGAGACGGTATCTTTATACCATTCATTCAGAACGGAATCAAATGGGATGGCGTAAAGGTTAAGTACCCTATTCAGTATCTAAAGCCGATTTGGGCTGCCGCCGATGGTTCTAGATTACACAAGTTAGTTCCTATGGTTTCTATGGATTTCAGACAGAAGATGGAAGATGCAGGCGTTTTGTCACCAGATGATAAATACCCTTGTGACACGGTAGGTTACATTTATAAAGATAAAAAATAAGTTATAACGGCTATGATATACTTAGGTAATGATACGATGAATAAGGTAGAGCGGATGGTTTGTGAACAAGTGAACACGGCTATGCGTATTGAGGAAAAGGAAGGAGTGAATGTTGATGATTTATATGTCGGCAATACTAACATTCCTTTTGCGAGAGCGGTAGCAAGAAACTTTGTTCTTGACGTTCTACACAATCGCTATGGCTTTTCCTATGCCGTTATCGCACAGCGCGCGGACATCAATGAGAAATCTGCTATGCGGTGTGTCCGCAAGTGTCACGAACTTGTCGGTTACGACAAAACCTATGCGTATGTGAACACTTTAATTAACGATAGATTGAGAGAATGGTATGGGGAATAGTAATGAATTATTAACATTGAAGCGCAATGCTCTGAGACTGGGATTGTGCGGAGAGTATAAGGGTAAATGGGATTCTGCCGCGAGTAAGCGAGAATTGGTAAATATAGCTCTTGATTCTAACGGAATTGAGTTTATGGCTGATTCTATTGCTTTCGGATGGGGATTGTCAAAAGAGTACCTTTTGAAAGAGTTTGGTGAGTTTGCTAATGGATTCTACCAATGTAATGAACATGGATATACTAGCGAAATGTATATAGGTGCTCATGGAGTTATCAAGGCGCGCTCTACGATTATTCTTGTCGCGTACTGCAAGGATTTGGATATTGAAGTTCCAGAGAATATGGTTACTCGCATTTACGTGTGCGGAAAGAGTGAAGTTCGCATCGAATGCAAAGGAAAATGTGACCTCATAGAGTACGGAGAGGATAATGATGTTAAAATCATTAGCTACGATGACGCAAATATGACTACAGGAACGATTTATGTATCAGAGTGGAATAGTTGTAAGGATGAACAGAAATAATGCCTTACAGCTCATTTAAATAGCAAAGTTGGAAAAAAGAATATTTATATTATTTTCTTATTTACAGAGTGTACGGCGGTACACAGACATAAAGTGTAATTTTACTTTTTGTATTAGTTAAGGTTTAGTTAGATTTATGTTGATTAAAAAGGGCAAGTTCAGTTGTGAAACCGAGCTTGCCCTAATTTTATAAAAATATGCCAAGAAAGCCCAAAGGTCTTTAGCCTTTGGAATGAATTGGCACAATAGTCATCCTTGGTTCTAAACAAGAACTTATGCCTGTTTTTGGATTTGTATTCCATATTATCTTTGTTTGTGTTTACAAAAAAATGCTGTATTTTGTAAATATTCGTATTTTTCCTTTGTTGTTTCAGAAAAATAGTGTACCTTTGCGGTATGAAAATGATTCAGAAGACATATAAGTATAGACTATACCCGAATAATGAGCAAGAGATGATGCTTGCGAATTATTTTGGCAGCGTCCGTTTTGTCTATAATCATTTTCTCGCCAAGCGCAAGGAGCAATACGAGAAGACCAAGAAAAGCTCAAATTATTACGAGCAGGCAAAGGAGCTGACGGCTATGAAGAAGACCGAAGCCTACTCATGGCTAAAGGAAATCAACAGCCAGACCTTGCAGCACGCCTAGCGTCACTTGGAGACCGCCTACGTGAACTTCTTCAAGGGTAGAGCTAAGTTCCCACGCTTCCACTCAAAGAAGCATGGTGGTAGCTTTTCCGTTCCTCAGCATTTCAAGGTTGATGGAAACATGATATTCATACCGAAGTTCAAGGGTGGCATCAAATTCGCCAAGAGCCAAGAGGTTAAGGGTGAGTTAAGAAATATGACTGTATCTGTTACACCGAGCGGAAAGTATTACGTTTGTATTATGGCACAAGTAGAGGTTGATGACTTGGAGAAAACCAATCTGAGCGTAGGCATCGACTTGGGGTTGAAGGACTTCGTGATTACTTCCGATGGTGACAGATACACATCAAATAAGTTCATCAAGAAATACTCAAAGAAGCTGGCTTCCATGCAGCAGCACCTTTCTCGCAAGAAGAAGGGAAGCGGCTCGTGGAATAAGCAGCGCATCAAGGTAGCAAGGTTGCAGGAGAAAATCATGTCTTGCCGCAAAGATAAGTTGCACAAGATTTCCACCGACCTCATCCGCAAGTACGATATGATTTGCTGCGAGGACTTGAACGTCAAGGGGATGGTCAGGAACCACCACCTCGCCAAGTCCATTTCCGATGCAAGCTGGGGTACGTTCGTCACGATGCTGGAGTACAAGGCGAAGTGGTATGGAAAGACCCTATCCAAGATAGGGAGGTTCTATCCTTCATCAAAGACTTGCCATCACTGCGGCTATGTCAAGGAAGACTTGTCTTTGTCAGACCGTTACTACACATGTCCGAGCTGCGGCAAGATGATAGACCGTGACTTGAACGCAGCGATGAACATTCTTGATGAAGGATTAAGGCATATATCGGCAGGAACTGTCGATTACACCGATGGAGAGGGCGTAAGACTTGCTCGCAAGCATTCCTCGAAGAAGTCGGAATCCCACAAGTCTTTAGCTTGTGGGTAGTTCAAATATAGAACACAGAAAACTAATTCATAAATACCTTGATACCATTTCTTCCTTGCTTGTGACCGCCCTTTACACAGCTAGCCAAAGTGTCGCGAATATCAGTAAGTATTGTTGTCTGCAATCTCAACTCAATGAGTACAGGACTGCTTGAAGTGTCTTGTGTTATCGCGCTGATACTATTGCCGAGCTTTTCTAACAGAGTGTCGCGGATGATACGGACATCTGCTTGCTGAGTGGCTACATAATATCGTAGGCTTGATAAAATACTCTCCAAAGCCTGTGCGGTTGATTCTGTAACGGATTGAATGCCTTGCTGCAAAGCAGAGATATTTGAACTGCCAGTAGGCTTGACGTTGAGAATATCCATCAAGTTCTTTGCATACTCATTGAATAATGCAAGATTCTTGTCTTTCAGTTCCTTGATACCTTCGAGTTCTTTCTTGGTAACGTCAAGACCATTGTTTCCACCTTCGCTGCCCTCAGATACCGCTTTGTCGAATGCTTCAAGGATAGGCTGAATGTATTTTGAAGTAGCTCTATTCATCAACTGCTTTGTGAGCATTGTGTTGAAATACTCGTCAAACTTATTATTGAGTGCTTCGAGTGAATCACTGCCTTCATTGAAAGCATCTACCCACGCTTCCGAGAAAGCTTCAGCAGCAGATTTGTAGTTAGACTGAGAACCGAAGCCGCCAAGTGCTTCTGTCATAGATTCACCTAATTCTTGGATTGTTGTGTTCAAATCATCAATCTGCTGTTCCCATTCTTGAATCTTACCTTCATCAGGTTTCTTGCGACCGCGCTCTGCGTTAATCATTGCTTGGTACGCCTTCTGCTGCTTTTTAAGGGCATCGACCGATTTTTGGTTGTATTCGTAGAGCTTTTGCGTATCAAAGGCATCGTCCATACTCTTTTTAAGCTTTTCGTAAGCGTGTTGCAAGGAATTTACAGCGCGTTCTTGGCGTGCAATTTCCTTATCAATCTTTCCTTCGTTGCTAAAGAGCTTAGCTACGCCCGTAAGCGCGCCCATTGCGCCCGATACGACACCTGCATAGTTTCCGCTATAGTACGAACCGACCGCCTGACCGATGCTGCTGACAATATCCAGAGTGTTCTCTAAATTAGCATCAGAACCGCTAAGTGCCTCAAACAGAGCATTAAATGAGTTAGCCATTGTGGAAACTACGTCTGTAATATCCGTCACGGATTTTGAGAACTTTGCTTTTGCCTGCTCTTCCTCAGTCATAATCGTTCCGAGCTTTGCAATCTGCTCATCGGTGAGGTTTAACTGAGATTTTAAAGAGTCACGAATGCTTTTGTTGGTTGCCAACTTCAACTTTAAGGCTGCAACAACGCTTTCGTCCGCGCCATTAATCTTTGTTAGCTCGTTATATTCCTGTTCCAAAGACTCAACATAAGCATTTTGGCTCTGTAATTTGCTTGTCAAATCTGTTTTAAGTCCGTTAAGCTCTACGTATTTATCCACGCCGCCTGACTTTTTCAAGTCTTTACCAGCCTTAATCATTTCTTTAAGTCCGCTAGTGAAAGCCTTGAAAGGATTGCGTGAATTGCGAACTTCATTGACCTTGTTAATCTGTTCCGCAATAGTCTTCAACTCTGTTGGGTCTAGGTTTCTAAGTCCTGTACGCAACTGTTGTAGTCTTTCTGCCATCGCATCAAGTGCCTTAGAAGAAACTTTGTCTAGATTATCAAACAGACGAACATACATGTCGCTATTTTTGAAATTCTTCCAAGTATTTTCATCGGTCTTTTTCTTGTATTGCGCATTCAAGTTTTCTTGCAACTGTCTTTGCAACTCTGGATTCTTGGCAATATTCGCATTATTTTGCAACTTGTAACGCTCATTGATATACCATCTATCGAGTTGAAGCTGGTCTGTCAATTGCTGCTTGTATGCCTTAATCAGCTCTTGCGCTTGATTAACTTGGTCTTGATAGACTTCCTTATCAAGTTTCTGCATTTGTGACGTGTATTCCTTTGCAACATCATCACCCCACTTAGTCTGGTCTTTACCCCATTTTGCTTCAAAATCATCTGTAATAGACTTGCGCACATCATCGAAAGAAGAAGTCAAATCCCCGAACATACTTTTGATGATGCTATCAGAAAGACCTTCTCCTTTGAGCTTCTTAAACAAATCGAGCTGTGAGAATGCTTCTTGCGCATTGTTCTTCGCATCGTCAAGTTGTTGCTTGAAATATTCCTCATCAATATCAAGACGGATTTCAGTGGCGTTGCGTAATGCGCTGCCACGTTTTCCGAGTTCCTTATATTGGCTTGCAAGATATTCAATCTTCTTTGCAATAGTCTGGCGGTCTGGGATAAAGTTGTTTATGTTCATACCAACATTCTTTGCCGCCAACGCAAAGTGCTTACGAACATCGGCTGTAGCTTGCTCTTCGCCTTCGTATTTAATGAGTTTCTGATATTCAGAACTCATATCCTTCAACAGAGAAATGCGCTCGTTGAGAATATCGCGCTGTTCTTTTGCCGCATTTTTTGCTGCTTTTTTGTCTTCTTTTTCAAAAGGATTCACTCCTAATCCCTTTGCGGTGGCAGTTGCAGCATTCTTGTATTCGCGAACCATTTGGCGCAAAGTTGAAACATCTATAGTGTTTCCACCTAAACGTGGGTCACCTGCTTTGAACATCTTTCGGATAGAATCATCAACTTTGATTTTCTTCGTGTTCTTTCCTACGGAAGCCAAACGTTTTTCGAGTTCACGCCAATTCTTTGCAGCTTTAGCCGCATCATCACCTTTTTCAAGGAAACTTTCAAGAGCCTTATCGTTTGTAATCTCCTTGACAACGAGATTGATGCCATACTTTTTCTTTGCAAAGAAACCAGAGAGATAATCATCAACCCAGTTTACTTCTTTCTCCATCGAGTTTTTATTGATGGAAACATTTATACCAAAGTGTCTATAAGCAAGGTCTCTCTCATATTGATTCCAATCGCGCTCTGCCGCAATTCTGTCAATTACGCCTTGTATTTTTATAGGGTCATTGCTATATTTTTTTCTTAGGTTTCCAAATACAGCATCAAACTCGCTGTTCAATTCTTGCGCCTTATTTTGTACGCTGTTCATCGCACGGATAAGGTCATTGAAATCAGCTTGCGAAGTACCAATGAAAGATGGCATTTTATAGTCGCTGCCGCCTTGTGCTATGTTGATTTTCTTTATCAACTCATACATACGTGTCATATAGTCAATGTTGGATTCGTTATCCTTTTGACCTGCACGTATCTCATCAAAGTATTTCTTCGTGGTCGAAGTGGCTTGTTTATAGTTTGCGTTAATGTTTGCTACAACTCTCTCCATTTGCGAAGACTTTGCGAGAGCATCAATCACAGCATCCTTGTAATCGCCTGCATCATCATCAAGACCATCTGTAAACCAAGTATTCCAAGCATCATTCTTGGCGTAATTTCTTCTGATAACCTCAATACTATCAATGAAATCTTTATATTCTTTCTCAACCTTACTGAAAGTAGTGTTAAGCTGATTTACATCGAGAGTATCTACATTTATTTTGAAAGTCAGTCCGTCTTTTGATGCGGCATCAATAAGCTTTTGTAACGTTGTACGTCTATCCTCAATATTCTTCTCTAAATCCTTTCCTCCTAATTTACTATTTGCTTTTGTGGCTGCATTTGCAAGGTCGTTGTACGTTCCAGCTAAAGCACCTATTGCTCCCTTTGCCTTTATGGTTTCTTCTTCTGCCTTACGTACATTTTCGTTGTACTTGGAAATCTTATCGTAAACGGTAGTTATTACTTCTGCTACAGCGTAAATTGCAAGACCTACGCCTATACCTGATAATGAACTTTTAACGAGACCGCCAAAATCTTTAAGAGCTTTTTTCATTCCATCTAAGGAATTTACGAAAAGAGCCTTGTATCTCACGATACCTGTGCCAGATGCTTGCGAAAAAGCTTGTCCTAGACTAGTCTTTGCAAACATAGAATTAGCTTTTATGGCAATAAGAATAGGTATAAGAGCTTTTCCTATCTCTGCAAGAGTCTTCCAATTATCAAGCAGAGAAGTACCCCAGCTTACCATCCCCTTCATTGTGCCTTCGTTAGCCTTGCCAATATCATTAAGCATCACATCGAAAGCATCCTTCAAGTTGGAAATCTTACCTTGGAGAGTCTCAGCCTGAATCTCTTGCATATTGTAGAATGTTCCACCCTTATCGGTCATGCGTTGGAATATTGCCTCAACATCCTCAAATGTAACCTTGCGCTTGGAAATCATATCAACAATCTGTGCGGTCGTGTACGCTTCTCCCTTAACTTCCTTAAAGTATTGTTGCAACTCACCATACATATTGATGCCAGCCTCAGTAAACTGACGAACCTCAGAACCGCGAAGGTATGCAGCAGCCTTGACTTGTCCGTATGCAAGGATAAGTCTTCCCATATCAACGCCAAGACCTGCTGAAACATCGGCAAGTCGCTTGGTTGTATCATAAAGTTTATCAGACTCAATTCGGTAAGCGGAAAGTTGTCGTGTGTAATCCACCAAGTCCTTGATACGGAAAGGTGATTTAACGGCAAGTTCTACTGTCTTGTTGAAAATCTCGTCTGCCTTTGGCTTGTTCTGCAAGATAGCTTCGAGTGAACGCTCTGAAAGTTCAAACTGACCTCTGACTGATGCAATCTGCTCGACAAAATTCTTGATAGAACCCACTGAGAATGCAAATGCCATACGCTGTGCCCAACGTGACATATATCCAGCCATATATGATGTTTGCTCGGTCAACGCGCGAGAATTAACACCAGCCTCTTTCAAGTTTTTGTTATGTTGCTCAATTGCAGCATTGAGAATATCCAATTTTCGCTTATAATCAGCATCGGTTTGAGACAACTTCATACGAGCCTCTTTCAGATATTCTATAGCGCGTACTTGGCGGTTGAGCGTATTTGCAGTAGCAGAGAAATCAAGCGCGCCTTGATATGTGGTGTTTGCCTTGTTATTTCTCGTCTGATAGTCTTTTGCTCTATCAGCGTATGCCTTTCTCTGTTTGTTGTTGTAAGATTGTTCTGCACTAACCATCTTATCAAGAGCCTTCTGAAAAGCAACAGCACGTTCATTATACATCTGCTGCTGGTATCGTAACTCATCCTGTAATGACTTCTTTCGCTTAATAAGTGCATCTTGGTCTGCCTTGGTGAGATTTTGTGTTGTATCTCGCAACATATTTTCAATAGAACCAATTTCTTGCTTTAACTCAGCAATATTCATACCACTAGCACCCTTTGCCGATTCCTGTAATCTCTGAAATGCAAGTGCCGCTTGCATAATACCACTAGTGCCAGAACCATTCATCTTAGATAGCTGTGCTACCATATTTTGAATGTTCTGTGCTGCTGACGTAATGTTATTGTTCATGTTACCTGCACTCGCACCTACGTTTGAGATACCACTGCTTGCATTTGAAGCAGATGCGTTGATTGTTGCGAGTTTTGCTATAACTTGGTCTAAAGAATCAAGGAACGGCTTAGTACCAACAGACATATCCTTGAAAGATTGTGTTACACTAGACGCGGTATTTTTAGCCGTATCTTGTAACTTCTGCAACTTATCATCAGCCTCTTTGATTTTCTTCAATGCGGACTCTGGTATAACAAGAGCACTGCCTAATGCTGAATCTGCCATAATTCAAAAGTTTAAGAGTTTATAAAATAGGTATTCCAAGGTCATTGAGGTTTCGTAAATCCTCTGCGCCATTGATTACCTTTGCATTCTTTAATTTGTCGTTCTTCTGATTGTTGCCTTTATCTGACGATATGTACTCTATGTGAGTAAAATCCATAGACGCAAGGCGAATCTGCGGAACGGTCATACTCCACTTATATTCTTCTTGCGAGCACCATGTGTTGGCACGTAAGAAATCTATCATTTGTCCGTATTCTGTTCGTGAGGGGATAATTCGGCTGCTTGTTTCTTCCTCATCAGAGCTTGATTGCGGACGGTCTGAATCACATTGGTACTCGCGAAGAAAAAATCCACATCTAACAAATTGAGAATCTCAACGAGTAATGTTGCCCAATCCTTGATGTCATAGTCTCCCCAAAGCAACTGGTCGTAAACTTGTTGGTATTCCTCAGAATCAATGCGTTTCTTGTCATTGAGCAAGGATAGTGTGATTACTCTTGCCACAGATGGAATGTTGATAGCAAACTCCTTAATAACATCACCCATTGATAAGTTTTCGCCCTTGACTATCTTGCAAGCCTCCTCTGCAATCATCCATTGAGTGCCTGGCTTTAATGCTCTTATCTCCCACTCTGTACCTTGTAGTTTTACAATTGTAGGAGAATCATTCATAATTTGCGCCAGGCGTTCCATTGCCGCATCAGACAAAGGAGAACTAGGCAACACCTTATTCTCGTCTTCTACAGCTTGTTTCTTAGCCTTATTCGGGTCTTTTTGTGCTCTATATACTGTCATAGTTATATTTTCTTTCCGTTAGATAATGCGGCTACGTAAGCACCGCCATACTTTGCTGATAATGCTTGAAGTTTTTGATAAGACATAGATATTACCTTATACTTATGTTTCAAGTTACCACCGCCTGTTTCAAGTATCTCGGCATACGGCATAGCAGCAGCAATTACAAGTTCAAAAGTATCTTTTGTCGCTTTGTATTCGTTGAAGAAGTTTTCGATTTCTTTCCTTCCTGATACAGGTCTCTTATTTTCGCCCTTACCCCAATACTTGAACTCACTAGCACGTGGATATGGGTCTATAAATCCCATATCTTTGATTCTTCCATCATAATATACACACCAACCATAAGAATCGTAAAGATTATAAGTTCTATGTGTGTATGTTACTTCTTTTATACACGCATCAATAACTTTTTGACCATCTTTAGATAGTTCGTCAGCAATATATTGAATAGCCATTGCTCTGAATTTACCCATAATCTTAAACTTAAAAAGGAGCGGACAGCATTAAAGCCGCCGCCCCATTGTTGTATATAGTCGAGAATTGTTGAAGAACCGAAATTACTCAGTTGCCGTTGGCAATGAATAGTTGTGGTCAACATAGAATGGAGTGCGAACAGTCTTAGCACCAACGGTAAGCGCAATATCCTTGGCAGTACCAGCCAATGCAATACGAGCCAAGTTTGAATTGAGAGACTCAATAGTCAACTTAGAATTGAGCTGAACCTTTGGAAGAACGTAAGCCTCCATTGTAGTTCCATTAGGTTGAACCTGTACAACATCAATCTTTGCATACTTTGCTTTGTAAATCGAAGGTGCAAGAGTCTTCTTTCCTGTTGCATCGTCTGTAAAGTCACACAATGCAGCCAAAAGTTCCTTCTGCGTATCTCCAATCTCTGCCGCAAACTGCCACTTACCAAGCTTAACAATGGAAATGATAGGAGAGTCAGAAGTCTCACACTCAATATCGGTGGTATCGTTATCATCTTGTGAAATAGATGTCGTGTCCTCAATAACATCTTCAAGAATGTAAGAATCACCTTTTGGAGTAGATTCATCGGTCTCTGTGCCATCGAATAACGTAGCAACAATATAATCTGGCTTGATGAACTTGACAGCTCCCGCACCAGTATTTATAACCTTTTTCGCCATAATATAATGAGTTTTAAATGTTACATTTAATAGATTTTATATATTTATCTTGCGATAACTGAAACAGAAATCATCTGAAAATGGAATTGGCGGTTTGAATCATATCCGCTATCACGGTAAAGAACTTGAATTGTATAGTCCTTATTATTAGAGTGTTTAATCACATCGTCAAGGATTCCTTCCATCTTGTCAAGTAGTTTAACGTTCTTTCTAAGTGGAGTTCCCTTTGGTCTTGCATAGAGATAAATGTTAGCATAGCCAGAGGAGTAACCGCCATGTTCTCTTTGCTGACCTACGTCAACATTTACAAAATCATCCCAGTCTTTGCTAGTTGTAGGAGGCAACTCTCCGACAAATATGTTGTCTGAGATTTTTCCTTTAGTAAGAAGCATCGAAAAGAAATTTTCAATGCGAGACAATCTGCGATTAATCCTCTGTGCCATACCTTGTTATCCTAAATACATTTTACCTTATGATGAAAAAACTAAATGTCAGTACCCTTGATGTAAGCTACACATCCATGCATTTGTGTCGGATAAACGCCAATAACCATTCCGTCAACGTCCATTCCGTACATCTTTCCACGGAAACGAATGCCTGCATTCAAACCTTCAGGAATATATTCTTCATCTTTTCCGTCTTCGCCTTCTTTTGTTGGCATCGGAAAATAGATTGTATATCCTAGCGTAACTACACCCGAATTAAAGAGTTTGTTGGTTTCCTGAATATCGCAATCAGTTTCAAAAATGATAGTTTCTACATTTTCTGTTTCTGAATCACCTGCACTAGTATCAGTATCGCCTAACATATCCCCATCGTTTCCGATAAGGTCACCATCTTCTTTCGGCTTTTGTTCCGAGCGGTAGAACATACCATGATAGGCATATTCATCCAAAGAATTTCTGTCAGTGTACATAGCTTACCAATCTGTTTCTTCAATCCATTTAACCTCTCCATCGGTTTCATTGAGAGCATCAAGTTTATCATCCTCTCCATACTTCTTGTAAAGTCTTTTGAGTTCTGATTTGATACTCAGCAATGCCGCCGACGTGATGGTCTGAGCACCTACTGTAAGAGTATATGCGCCATGTTGGTTTGTGGTTGATGCAGTCTGATAGACACCGAATACAATCTTTTCCAAGAGTGCTATCTTACATCTGTCTTTCTGCTCTTCTGTCAAATCCGAATAAGACTCAACATCAGAAACGCCGCAATCCAAAGCGACATTGTTTAATGCCGACTTGTCAAAGACAAAGTTAGTCATGCCGCTCAAATAGTCTAATATGTCAAACTTCGATGCTGCCATTGAGAGATAAATGAATTAAATGTTATCGTATATTGTGAGTGAACCACCATTAAGATACAACACCATCACCAGCTACCTCGGTGTGGATAATCTCATGGTTAGTGAATGAGATAAGAGCTGGAATAGCAGACATCATTACGTCTGTATGCCACTCTTTCAATCGACCATTGTCGGTTGTGGTGTTCATTGCTGTAACAAGACCATTGAGCATGGTTGCGAAAGTGGTATCAATAGTACTTGCACCATAGCCACTACCGAATACGTCACGCTCCAAAACATCTGTGTATTTGAACTCTACAGCATCACCAGCAGGACGAAGAACAACGCGATTGTCTGCCCAACCCTTGACAAATGTGTCGGTTGTGCGTGTCTTGTTACGCTCCTTCTCAACGACAATCTCGATAGGAGAAATACCTTGAATGTCTGTAAATGACTTCAAGAATTGTTCGTTAGTGATAGGCATACCTTCGACGTATGCGATATAGTTAGCCTTACACCAAGCAACATACAAGTCGCGTACTTCTTGGTTCTGAAGGAATACGTCGTTGTACATCTTTTTTGTCATCTTCCAAGTAAGAGCACCATCGTAGCCTCCTCGCTTATCACGATAATCGTCTTCTAACTTACGCATCTGTGTGAGAATTTTACAATCTGCGGAAGTCCAAGCCTTTGCACCAGCCTTCTGAAAATTATCCTTTGGAAGACGAGCATCATAGAGCTTGCCGTAGATACCAGCACCGAGACCAGTGTAATCAATCTTACCAGTTGTCTCCAACTGCGCGGTGGTATTGTTCAAAGTAGCCTTTGCTGACTTTAATCCAACTGCGAGGTAATCACGTACCCAACGAGCGATAATGCGGTCTGCGTTGCCAAACTGAGCAAACTGCTTCTCCTTGTAGATACGCTGTGCAGCGGTCTCTACAAAGCCACGACCGATAAAGTCTGGGATAGATGCAGTGTACTCTGCCTCACCCTCGGCATCCATCTGGTGTGAGTCTCCAAGAGGAGCACGCATATCCATGACTGGTGCAGCTTCCAACTTATGTGAAGTCATTCGGAAAGTAGCAGAACCATCATCCGCTGTTGGAGTAGGTGCGTCAGCAATATGTCCCTGTGTCATTGCCCAACCTTCATCCATGTTAAGGAGGTCTGAGTTGTCAACGAGAGACTGAAACAGCTCGCTACCACCATCCTTTGAGCGGAAAAGTGCAGCCCAATCAGAGTTGTTAATATCAAATCTTTGCATATCCTAAATACAATTAATTACAAAAAAATAAGTTTGTTATCATTTACTTGGTCTGCTTAATTCAACCAGAACCAAGTCTTTACACGGCTCTGGTTGAGAG
>ERZ1023858.181-NODE-181-length-13258-cov-14.877225_pt1 | contig 13258 bp, 7 predicted proteins | sample MGYA00380387_ERZ1023858 | MGnify/ENA primary metagenome ERZ1023858 (study PRJEB33179, sample SAMN07449010) | human gut metagenome | biome: Human-gut; feature: Human associated habitat; material: Faeces | host: Homo sapiens | place: India: Bhopal | collected...
TTGGATTTTTCTGATGGCGATGCTCTGCATCGTTTCTTTTACAGGTTGTGATAAGGCTGAGGAACCTAACGGACCGGTTATTGACTATGACAATCTGTTCAATAAGACTTATACTATTAACGACGATGGTTGCTGTGTGCTTGAAGGATTAAAGCCCGTAAGTGCTGCTGACATTGAAAATAAGGTAAAGGGCTATGGTTGGAAAGTCATAGGCATGTATAAAGTGCAGGGTAACGGCAGACTTTCACAAACAAACTACCTCTATACAGGTGGCGGTGGATATGTAGATTATTGGTTTGAACCGGACGGACATCTGATAGGATTTCAACATGGTGATACCGATGGTAAGTTCTATTACAAGACCGAATGGTTTTATGATGCAGTGACCGGATTCATCATGCGCGGTTCGGCAAGTCTAAGTATGCAAAATCGCTATATGCAAGTGTTGTCTGTGGTTACGCTTCAAAGAAAAGAGTCAAATAAGTTCTATATGTACACCTTGCAGAAACTGGGCGATACCACCGTTGAACATGATAATGTGATACCATTCTACGGCATGGTGGTTTATCAGCGCATGACGGACAACGAACTTGCGGAGATAAAGAAAACGTACGATTATGATGCAAACATAGATTTTACAGATGCTGTTGTCTTCAAGTAGGTTTCCTGCATTTTCTGCATCAAAATGTTTGCAAAACTCGTCTATAATACAAAATAATTCTGTAACTTTGTAATTGGTAGCCATATCAAATATATTTGTAACTTGTTGTAAATCATCTATAAAGGTACAAAATATTTGTGAGACTACCAACTTTTTTATAAACTATTTCTTATCCCGAACAGGTAATACTATATTACTTGGCAAAGTATTATATATTACTTGAGCATTTATTATATTCTACTTGGGGAAGTATTATTATATACTTTATACTTTGGCTTTGATGACAAAGTTGTTCACAGACCTATGATGCGAATGTTATTTCCCGTTTTGCTCCGGGAAAGGCCCCTGTGGTGAACAGAATAGTTACGCTCAGGATATTAAAAGTTAAAATTTATAGTGTTGCGGTATTAATGTAAAATACAAACGTTTACAATGCTAAATTTAAGAAATCTGATAGAAAATTGATTTATGTCATTGATTTATGTCATAACTTTGCGGCAGAAAAAGAGATGAAACGGTTACTGAGAATAAAATAGTCTTAAACCAAAAAGAAAATAAAACGAATTATCATTAAAGCCTAAAACGATGAAGCATTCATACAAATTCGGATTGGCAATGATGCTGCTCACAATGATGAGCAATGCCAACGCCCAGGACGTGGCACTGAAGACCAACCTCTTGGGATGGGCTACAACATCGCTCAATGCAGGCATTGAGATAGGAACGGCAGAAAAGCAGACTGCACAGCTATTCGCCACACTCAACCCGTGGGAGTTCTCCGGCGGCAAGAGGGTGAGAATATGGAACGTGGAGCCGGAATACCGATGGTGGACATGTCTGCGTTTCGGAGGAAGTTTCTTCGGAGTGCATGCTCTCGCCGGCGAGTACAACGTGAAGAACGTTGACCTGCCCTTCGGCATACTGCCAAAGACCAAGGAGGGTCGCCACTACGAGGGATGGTATATAGGAGCCGGCGTCACCTACGGCTACCAATGGTTGCTGTCGCGCCACTGGAACCTGGAGGCTTCGCTTGGCATAGGCTACGCCTACAGCCCTTATAAGCTCTACGGTCGATGCGACCGCTGTCTGAAGAAGGACCACCGCAACTACGTGGGACCCACCAAGGTTGCACTGAGCTTGGCTTATATGTTTTAGAGAATATCGCCAACAAAATAATCGAAATCGTAAACACTATTACCCCATTATAACATATTAACGTTATGAGCACGAATTCATTGACACGCATCCTTCTGTCAGGCTTTGTGGCAGCTGTTTCGAACAGCACAGCCATGGCGCAGTCGATAGCCTCTGGCGCAGTGACGATAGACAGTGTACAGACGCATATAGTGGACAGCCGGGTGGACGTGGCTTTCAAACTCAACCTTGACAACTTGAAGCTCAAGGCTGAACAGCAGCTCGTTCTTACCCCGATGCTTGTTGCCGATGGCGACACATTGGCGCTTTCGCCAATTGTCATCAACGGCAGGTCGAAGCAGATTCGAATGGAGCGCAACGGTGAGCTGGCTTCGCGCCGCACAGACCGACGCCAACCTATAGTGGTGCGCCGCAAGAACGGCACACAGCAAAGCATAAACTACAGTCAGACTGTGAACCGAACGCGACCCATCGAGGCTGAGCAGGTGCAACTGCTTACCGCTCAAGACCTGTGTGGATGTGGCGACATCGAGAACCTTGAAAGCTCGCTGATTGCCAACGTGGAGAATCCAGCGGCTTGGACTCCTGCTATAGCTTTCGTGAAGCCGGCTGCCGAGGCTCGCAAGCAGCGCGCCGAGAAGGGCGAGGCTTACCTGAGCTTCCGCGTAAACAAGACCGACATCGTGGTAGACCTGTTCGACAACTCACGCGAATTGGCAAAGATTACAAAGACCATCGACCTTGTGCGCGAGGACAAGAACGTGCAGATTACGGGCATCAACATTCATGGTTTTGCTTCGCCCGACGGTCCTTACGCCAACAACGAGCGATTGGCTCGCGAGCGTGCCGCTTCGCTAAAGAATTATGTAGCAAATCTTTATCCTATCAACGCCAAGCTGTTCAGCTCAAACTCTACACCTGAGGACTGGGACGGATTCCGCCGCAAGGTGCAGCAGTCTAACTTGGCTAATAAGGAGGAGATAATAAAGATTTCGAACTCGAGCCTTGCGCCCGACGACAAGGACAAGCGCATACGCCAGCTCTATCCACACGACTATGCCGTGATAATGAGCGACATCTATCCGCGCTTGCGCCATAGCGACTACACCGTGAGCTATACGGTAAGGCCTTTCTCGGTTGAGGAAGCCAAACAGATACTTAAGACCCGTCCGCAGCAACTGTCGCTACAGGAGATGTTCCTGGTGGCACAGACAATGGAGGTGGGTTCGGCAGAATTCAACGAGGTGTTCGACATCGCCGTGCGTATGTTCCCCGACGACCCAACAGCCAACCTCAACGCAGCCTGCGCCGACATTCAGCGGGGCGACATGGAGTCGGCTGAGCGTCATCTGAAACGTGCCGGCAACTCAGCCGAGGCAAACAACGCACGTGGAGCACTCGCCGTGGCGCGAAAGAATTACAAACAGGCAAAGCAACTGTTCGACGAGGCTGCAGCGGCAGGTTCGGCAGAGGCTAAAGCCAACGCCAAGCGCATAGAGCGCATATTGTAGGAGATTAGGCAGATGGAGTGCTTCTATGGGGGCACTACCATTGGCTTAACCAAAACAAATGACAAATATATCAAAAAAATCAATAATCAACTAAATTCCTAACAATTATGGTAAATGTAAAAAATCTATTCGGAATGGCTGTAATGGCTACAGCCTTGGTAGGTTGCTCAAGCAATGACAATCTTAATCCTAATGCTAACGACAATGCTGGCAAGACTGGTACTGCGTATGCTAAGTTCACAATTCAGCTGCCTACAACAAACGGTACCCGTGCAGCTGGTGATCCTGAAGGTACACCTGAATTTAATGGTGGCAAGGCAAGTGAGTATGCTGTTGATAATGCAACTGTACTTGTGTTTAAAAAAGCTACCACAGAGGATGACTACACTTTTGTAACCTCAGCACCAATTGGTAATATGGCTCCTTGGAATAAGGATAATAATGACCAAAATGGTGTAACTACAGAGGCAAGAGTAACCGCTGAATTAACCAATCTTTCTCAAGCAGATATCAATGCAAATAATTATTATGCGCTTATTCTTTTGAATAATGATATTGATGCAACTACCAAAAAGGTAAAAATGCCTACAGAAGGTGAAACTTACAAGAAATGGAATATTGACGACTTTGCCTCTAATGTAAATGCCGAACAATATGTAAGTACTACAAAGGGTATATTTATGGCTAATGCTCCAGAGTATAAAGTATCTTGAGAACCTACTACCCTTGTCCCAATTACTGGTATTTATAACACAAAAGAAGCAGCAAATTCACATGAGGGAACAACGGTACATGTTGAACGTGGTCTTTCAAAAGTAACTGTTAATGCAGGAAAAAAAGATATCACAGATGGCGTTTATAGTGGTGCAATTGTTGACATCGAAGATTGGACTCTTGATGTTCTCAACAAGAAAACATATGCTGTCCATGTGACAACAGGATTGAATAGTGGTGCAACAAATTTTGCTGATATTTGGAAAACAAATCGTTTCTATGATGCCGATGCCTATGATGCAATAACAAAAACAACAAGATTTCAGCGTGTATATTGGGGTATGGACCCTAACTACTCAAACTTATCTGGCGAGACAGTATTGAGCGCGTACGACAAAGATTTCTCAATAATGGATGGTGATGCAAAATTTAAAGAAGCTCCTTTTGTTTCGCCTGTTAATGTAGCTACTACTGGTAAAGTAGATGCCAAATTTGTGAATTCAGGTGAGTCCATGTATTGCTTGGAGAATACTTTCGATATAAAAAACATGACTCAGGGTCAGACTACACGTGTTGTGTTTAAGGCAACGTATACTCCAAAGGATTATGCAAAAGAGACTATTACTATTGGTACTTCTTCTAAGAAAAATAATGATTTGTTGGATGCCACAAAAGCAGGAACATTCTTTATGCTTGGTATGAATCCTCAGACATGGACACCGATAGCACTGACAAAACAAATCACCACTTATACAGTTGAAGCATATAATGCAGCTAATCCAACTGCCAAAATTGATGAATCCAAAGTGTCTGTTGATTTGACTGGCATAGCCATCGACAATGCAGGTAAAGTAGATTTCTCTTCAATTGGAATACAGGCAAATAGCGCAGTCTTAGATCCAACTGTAAGTAGCACTGTAAGTGCTAAACTTGGTGAGATTATCGCTTATACATGTGGTACCTCATACTATATTGCACGTATCAAGCACTTCAACGCGTTGACTCCTTGGGTAGCTGGTGAACCTACATACGAAGACAAAAACTTGGAATACCTCGGTCGTTATGGTGTGCTCCGCAACAACTGGTATAGTCTGACTGTTGATAAGGTTTCTAACCCAGGTTCACCGACCGTACCAACAATCACACCGAATAATCCTGATGACGAGAATAAATACTATATTTCTGTAAGCGTTAAGATCCTTGACTGGGCAAAGCGCAGTCAGACTGTAGACCTCTAAACAGTAACTCAGTATTAAGAGTGGCGGAGTTCTCCGGTCTCCGCTCTCTTCAGATCTTGCGTAAATAAAAAGTAATCATAATAATGGTATTGTTGAAAGCGGCGGATGTCGGAGAGTCTGCCGCTATATTAAGCATCAATATCAAAAAATATATTTTAAACTAATAACGGCAAACATTATGTTTCACGGACTGGTTAAATCTATATGCTCACTCCTCGCCTTTGCACCATTGCTGGCTTCGTGCTCGCTGATGCACGACGACCTTGAGCCATGCGACAATGGCGCTTACCTGCACTTCCGCTACGACTACAACACGCAGCGCGCCGACCTTTTCAACGACCATGTTGGAGGCGTTGTTGTCATGGTGTACGATAAGGACGGCAAATTCCTCTTCCGTCAGGACGCTTTCAATACCAATAGCGACGCTCCTATCCGCCGTCACGACTTTGCCGTACATCTTAATCTGCAACCTGGCGAATACAAATTTCTCGCCATCGCAAAGCAGAAACGTTACGAGGACGCTCTGGCTACGCCTGGAGCCAAGTTCCGCATCCACAACCATGTGGAAGGCGAGGACATTACTGCCTTCAACACTATGCTTGACCGCAACGAGGCGGGCGATATTGACGAGGTGGATTGCTCGGCTCCACTCGACACGCTGTGGATTGGTCGCTCGCAACACCTTACTACCGTGTACGACCTTAAGGGCACACACGACACCATATCTTTGGTGCGCGACACCAAGCAGCTCACTATCTCGCTGCATCAGATTGACGCACCCGAGAAAATCTCTGCCGACGACTTCGGCTACGAGGTAATAGCCGACAACGGCTTGATTAACTACGACAACTCTTTGGCAAGCGACTCTAAGCTTCGCTACACGCCTTTCCATACATGGACCACCGAGTTCCGCGACGAGACAGGAAACGTAAAAGAACGTACTGCCCATGCCGGACTGATGCTCTCGCGCCTGGTCTACTTCCCTCCCGAGGAGAACAACCGCAACGCCATGCTGCATATATATAATAAGGTGTCGGGAGAGACTATTGCCCTTATCAACCTGCCAGACATTCTGCAGCAGGGACGCGACGCTTATGCCTCGCAAAACTACGGCATTCAGGAATATCTCGACCGAGAATACGACTACCGACTCGACTTCTTCCTGAAAGGCTCGGAGTGGCAGTATATAAACCTGTCGGTGGGAATACTCGACTGGGCAAAACGCATTCAGAGGGTGGACCTCTAAACGATGCCTCCACCAAACACTATTAATCCAAATTAATAACAACAAACAATGAAACGACTTGCAGACATACTCCTTTCTGTAGCTGCCCTGTTGTTGCTGGCAGCATGTACTGATGATGCCGACGTATACAACACCCCAGCACCGTCTGAGGGCAATCTGTGTGTCTATGTGCCAGTTACTCGCGAGGGCGATGAGGTTAAGAGCAGTCTCGACCCAAGCAACCCTACATACAATGCCTCTGTAGAAGAGTGCACAATCAACGACCTGCACCTTTATGCCTTCCCCGTAGAGGGCAACGGAACATTTCTGTCGCAGGAACTTCCATCGCCCGCAGCAAGCAACATGATTAACGAGCAGGTGGCTTCTTATCAGCTCAAGATTAAGCCCGGCACCTATCGTGTGTACGTAGTAGCTAACATGAACGATGTGCTTGCTGATAAGACCATTAATACTGAAGGCGATTTGAAGGATGTGGTATTGGGATATACTCCGGTGTCGAAGCCTGGAATGCCCGTAGCCAAAAATATCCCAATGATTTACGAGCCTGACACAAAGGCTGCCGACGGCACAACTACCATTAAGAATACAGACACGACTCCTAAGACCGTCGTAGCTAATCTGCGATTTACCTGTGTCAAGGTGTGCCTTAACCTTATATACAATCCCGAAGACGCTGACATGAATTCGGCGTTGAAGTCTAAGGGATTGCAGATTACCGATATTATGGGTAAGCAACTCTCGCCACAGACCAGTCTGTTGTGGGACGGCAAGTTCACTAACACCAATGTAAGCAGCGACTATGCCAAGGGCATCGAGTCGCCATTGTACGACGCTACGGCACATACGGGTAGTGGCGCTTACTATACTTCGTGGACAGAAAACCCAGCCAATGCCAATGTCAACAACGAGGACATCATATCAGTTGAAGGTGAGGGTGTAGCTAATCCTGTAAACATTAAGCAGAAGTGGCTCTTCCGTGCTACCTACTATCTGCCCGAGCGCTATGTGGCAGAGGCTTCGCAGCAGTCGGCATTGAAGATAGGTGGTGCTGTAGGTGGTTCTGCCATTAAGAACAGCTACAACATCAATCTTGGTCATCGTAAGGACGAATCATCCACAACAGAGATTCCTACCTTCCCACGCGGCACATACTACGAGATTGTAGGACGCATAAAGAGTCTGGGCAACATCGACTTCGACTGTGTTGTAGGTGTAGAGCCTTGGGTGCCGGCAACTATAGATGTAGACCTCAACCATACTACGCTTTGGGTTTCAAGCACAAAGGCAGAGGTAGGATCGCAAAAAGTTGCATTTATCGACTATCTGACAAATGCAACGAATGGCGACATTAAGTTCGGATGTGATACCGAGATAGAAAAGATTCCAGGAGGAAAGCAGCCCGTTATTGTCGCAACTAATGATATTGCAACTCATCGTATAAGATTCAGTATAAATCCAGATCTCTCGGTAAAGGACTTTACAGATGCTAAAGCTCTTAAAGGTACTGCCAAAGTATGGATAAAGGCTGGCAACATAAAGAAATACCTTGATGTTTCGTACGATGTTACACCATACTTCAAGGTGGATCCTGTGGATATTGTTATCTTCTGGGATGATAAAAATAAGGACGAGCTGACTAAGGTGGTGAACTTCTCAACCAACCTTGGTGGTCTTCAGTTTCCTTCGGATTGGAGCAACAATCCGAAGGGTGGTTATGATGTGTCGTATGCTCAGTCGACAATAAACATTAAGTGCGAAGACACAAAGGCTGCTGAAGGCAAGTTCACCATTACGGCAACATCCAACCCGGGAACAACCACCACGCATGTATTTACGGTAAAGTCGATTGGTGCAGTTAAAAAAGATGCAGCCGATAAAGACATATATATGGAGCAAGAGATACGCGTGACGGTGCGTCCGCCAAAGGGCAACTACATTATATATATGCGAGCCATTAATGACTTGGCATGGTGTAATGGTGGCGGTACCGAGGAGTATAAGCATTCGCTAATGCTTGATGAGGATTCACGTCTTGGCGAAACAAACAACAACTGGCGTGACGGTTGGTGGGAAGCACTAAATGAAGTGTCAAGTAATAATTGGCAGAGAGTTTCATGGGATAATGACTTATCGCCACATCCCGACTACCACTTTGTGTATGTATACACGCAGATAGGTGAGACAAATGCTGATGGTACTAAGGACGAGAATAATACAGAATGGTATTTCACTAAAAAATACGATAAAGCTGCCGATAAACGTCACACTGTGTCGCATGATAAAGATATGAATGATTATAAAGGTGTGTGGTGGCCTGGTGACATGATGACAGCCGACGAAAACAACCCCGGTTGGTACTATTACAGTATAGCAGTAGGTGCTAAGTCGGTTGGAGTCAATAAGGATGGAAAGGATTCGAAGACGATTAAGCCTGGACAAACCTTGCTGATTTTCAGTAATGGAACATACCTCGATGCTGGTTTCCAGTCGCATCGTTTCACTCATCACAACGACCCTGGCATCACACTCTTCAACTATGAGGACAATGAAGGCTGGTATCTGTACGACCCTTTGTCGGATCCTTACTACAGAGTTTTTGACGAGAAACCTACCGTTGTAGACGTTGAATATACCATTTATACCAAAAGACATGGAATATCTGGTTGGTATGCTCAATTTGGAGTAAACAGTGGAGATGGTAAAGGTAAATTTGCAATGTGGTGCAATAACTACGTTTCTGGCGAATTTGAATGCAATGAATACGGAAAGAACACAAATTGGTATAAGACCATACTTCACCTTAAAGCCCCATTGAACGAATATGCAAAGATTTTGCATGTGAAGATCAGCAATACGGCTGATGAACCAGAGCTGTTTGATGGTGATAACTATCCAGTATCAGGAACGGTTACAAGAACGATTAACGGTCGCAACTGTGTACGCTATGTGATAGAAGGCAGTTACGATCCTGACACAGATACTTGGACGCAAGGAGCACCCCTTTAAAAAGTAATAATTAAAAGACAACAATATGTATATCAAGAAATTGACAATTTGGCTCTTCATGCTCTTGTCTGTGGTGTTGGTTGCTTGCAGCGACATCAGAGACATTGTAGGAGGCGGCACGCAAGACTTGCCGTCCGATGGAGTGGTGCTGACTCTTAAGTTGCCTAATTTCACCAAGAATACTGTGGCGACAAGAGCAACCGAGCAGCAAATCAACAGCCTCTGCGTATTGTGCTACGATGCTAACGACAATTATCTCGGCATGAGCAATATCACGAGTTCGGACATTACGCCTAATAACGACGGCACCTACAAGGTGAAGGTGAAGGTTGTGGAAGGAACCGCAACGCTGCATGTTGTTGCCAATGCCGTTATAAATGAGAACGATGCCAAGGACGATAAGGGAAAGATAAACCTCTACAATGCTGTCCGCAGCACCGATATTGACCTCAACGCTCCCGTATGTTGGGGAAGTGTAAATGTGGACGACCTGCTTAGCGGCAGTGCATCATTGTCGTTGGTACGGCAGTTTGCCAAAGTGTCAGTCACAAAGGATGCGTCGTTGACCAATTTCGAGATAACAGGTTTCAAGCTCATCAGCACTGCTTCATCGGGCACTATAGCCACAAAGTCTTTTGACAACGTGGCATTGACATCGGTGGAGTGTTCCAAAGAAATTGGCAATCATGATGTGTCATCATCGGGTGAGTTGTCTTTTTATGAGACACCTGCCGACAAGGCATATATGATTATCCGTGCAAAATATGATGGCGGAGCAAATACCTATTATAAGGTGGCGTTCCAAAGCAAGAACTCGGACGGCATCACTTTTACCCCAATGGCTCTTCTGCGCAACCATCATTATCAAGTTAAGGTTACGGCGGTAAGTCATGAAGGCTATTCGACAGTGGATGAAGCAGAAGTCAATCAGCCAGAGAACACAATATGTACGGAAGTGGTTGACGACAATCCGCTTATTGTAGACATGATAGCATGTAGGGATTATGAACTTGGAGTGTGTGGAGAGCAGGTAGTAAATGGTGATGCAGAGACAGCAATTGTGACGTTTGTAACTACCGAGCCGAAATCTGGTAAATATAATGATTTTAGTGTTGTTTCGAACAGCACTGATTGGATTACTGTTCCTGATGATTATATATCAAATGCAACGTATATTGATTTGCCGAAACCAACAGATGATCCGCAGCTCTCGTCAACAGGCAGATTGTACACCGTTCAGCTTACTCTGACAAAGAACTTCAATTCAAAAGCGCATACAGGAACAGTGACAATAAAATCAGGCGACTTGTCGCGCGATGTAAAGATTACACAGTTGGGCTACGACTTCCGTCGTGACCAAAACAGAATCGTGCAGATGCGAGATCTTGAAAATAATAGTTCAGATTTAAACCAATACAAATACTTCAAATGGATGGACGACAATTCGCTTAAGGGTATAAGTCCTGAGCAAAACCAAGGCAGAGTGCGGAACGACGGATTGCACTTCTTTGTGGGAAAAAATCAGGTTTACTATCTTATACCATATATTGATGGCGATGAAATGACGTGCAATGATCCACGAGTGGAAGTAAACCCCGACAGTGATAAAAAATTCTGGGAGGTGAGGCTGAAGGAAAGCGATAATTATAAAACATGGATTAGTCGTGAGGCTATCACCATCACCAACGCGAGAACCAATATTACCGTAACCTACCCAGTTTATCATGTCGGACTGTTCGCCAAGTTGACAGGAGATGCAGCAGGCATATATCAGTTGGGCAAGAGCAAGGCTTCGGGATGGTACTATTACGAAATGGTGAATGTGGAAGCAGGTGGCAAGACCTATCACATGCTCGACCGCAACCTTGGTGCTACAACCAACGGCTACTACTCTCCTGCCACAAACGCGCTTGAAGGCAATGTGAAAGCAAAAGGTGGCTACTTCATAATTTCGAAGGCACAAAGTTCTGATGAGGCAAAAAAAGATGACGATGTGGTAAAGGCTTTGGCAATAGGCAACTTCAAGGTATGCGACAACACCTGCCTACAGAACCTCATCGACAACAAAGTGCTGATGATAAAGGAGAAGACGACAGATTATGGCGAGGTGTACAACTGCATCTGTATTAAAACTGCAGATTCGGAGATTCCCGAGATTTACATCCCGATGAGCGGATATTATGAGGGCAAGTCCAACGAGGATCCGGTTTACAAGGACAGCTATCATGCCAACCTATGGACAAGCTCACGCCTGTCTGATTATCAAGGATTCTCGGAAAAAAGTCTTGAATACGGCTTCTGGTACTTGTATCTCGATGCTTTCGGCAAGAGCCTAAACTTGTCAAACTACCGATTTGTGTCGGGTTCGTCGGGTATCAATAAAGGCAGATACCGTGCCATGCCAGTAAGACTGGTGGCAGAATAAAACAAGAGTAGGAGGAGGGTGTGTCAAAAGTCATAAGCGATACGCCCTGAAAGGGCAAAAGTACATAGCCCAGGGCAACGCCCTGGGTATATAGCATTCAAAAGACAATGCGCCCTGTAAGGGCAACTATCTGTGGCTCAATAGAGTTGCCCTTACAGGGCGATAGTTTCTATAAATCTTTTTACCCAGGGCGTTGCCCTGGGCTATGGAGAATATTGGGCTTTCAGCCCGCGTTGTTTGAGTTTTGACACACCCTCCTCCTACAATATGTAAAGCATTATTCCAATATCGCTGACCCAGCACCATTTTGCCGTGAAGCCTCATTGTTTTGTTTTACGTGTTTGCCGAAGCCGAACACATAAGAAACGCCCAATTTTACATAGCAATGACTATCCACTCCATAACCAGACTGCTTGCGGTCGAAATACCTGCTGTTCATCTTATTGCTTGAATTCTTCCAGCTCCATGTGAATGGATTTGCAATCTGGGCCAATACATTCCATGATGAGTTTCCCCATCCTATACTCAAGGAGTAGGTCTCTTTATGTTTAGTCCATGATCCATTTATTTCACTTCCCGGTGCACTCTTTGTTTCAATCTAATATCTTCCTTTTGGGATGGTTTATTAGACTAACGTATAAGGTATAGAATTATGAATGGTTATTAACTGTTTTTAAGTGTAATGTATCTAACAGTTCTCTTTAAAAATCGTATTTTTGCCATCAACAAAGACAAATGGTATTTCCGATAACAATAAGTGTGATATGTTATGAAGAAACTAATAGCTTTTTTAATATTCTTGTTGGCAGCAATGCAGGGGGCAACGGCGCAAGAAGTGCTGGGGCAGCAAATACCATTGCCTTTAGCTGATGACTATAAAAATACGGAGTTCCATCCTGTCGCGCCTTCCTATTCGGACATTCTAATGATGAAGGCGTTGTCTTCTTCCGAACTTCTTGCCATGCCTAAAACACCACTTACGCCTATGCCGTTCGCTACAGAGCCACCGCTTGCCTATAAATATGACGCAAACCATTCAGGGGCGATGTCGACAAAGATTTCAAAAGACTTGAAGTTTACTGCCGTTGGAACATACCGCAGTTACATAGGACTGATGGATGTGCAGTCGGTAAGTGGCAACATGCAATATAGCTTTGGAGCAATTAATATGCAGGGTGGGCTTATTGCCAACCGCTATCACTACCATAGGGGCCTCATCTCGCAATACGGCATATCGGGGCAGATAGTCTATAGCTTCAACCCAAATCTTTCAGCCACCATCTTTGGCACCTATTATAATAC
>ERZ1023858.182-NODE-182-length-13257-cov-7.549083_pt1 | contig 13257 bp, 12 predicted proteins | sample MGYA00380387_ERZ1023858 | MGnify/ENA primary metagenome ERZ1023858 (study PRJEB33179, sample SAMN07449010) | human gut metagenome | biome: Human-gut; feature: Human associated habitat; material: Faeces | host: Homo sapiens | place: India: Bhopal | collected...
TGTGTGATTGAGTTATGTCTATATCATATTTGTACATGTCACTTGCTTATTAGATCATTCCCCACTCGGCAAATTTCTCGAATCCGCCAATTCTCGTGATGTAGTTACGAGCGATTTCCACTATTTCACGATAAGGCTTACCATCTATCTCTGTGTCACCGATGGCACAAAACAACTCCACAGGCTTGCCTGTTTTTTGAGCTTTCAAGAAAGCGTAGATGTTGACTGAAACATCAGCCTTGGAAAGATCCTTTCCCATTAGACCGCCACCCGAAACAGATTGCGCCATATCACTGCCCAACTTTCTGTTTGTTGCACCCGAATCGACATCAATGCCGCCTGTCCAATACCCCAAAGGATTAATTACTGCTGTAGGGTAAGAAACTCTTAACTCCTCAGTCTTTGCACAACTCTGACAGATAATTAGCTTATTGTCTCCCAACACATATTTTCCATCAGTAGGGTATTTCATATAAATGTCATGTGCGATTTTACTGAGGTTACGCTCCTCCTCAGTAAGTGGAACTCCCTTAAAGATACCATTATCACCACAACGAACTTCCTTGTCTTGGTTGCTTGCAAGTATTGGGTCTTGAGCTACCATAATGAGCGAAACCTTCAAGTCTGTACGCTTCGTGATACGGCTTACAATAGCCTCAGCCTCAGCGTCTGAAATGTTCACGCTACTCTCAATGATGATGTTTACTACACCATGTCCGAGCAGTACTTCTACTGCGATTCTCGGGTTTTCTACCTTTGAATAAGCAAGGTCTACAAGGGCACCTGCAATTCTGTCTGCCACCTTATCTGGATGGCTTGGATTTACTTTTTCAATCATAATTTATTACTTTAAATTAATTGTTTTTATATTGTCTAAAAGTTCTGTCAACGTAATTGCTTCGTCACCTTCTGCCTCCTTGAATAATTCTTGTTGTGTAAGGGCAAGAGTATGCGCACGGCTAAGGAAACTTCCAACTTGGGCATTGCCGTTTTTATGGCAATGTATGCACTTGTAGGATATTGATGTTGTGCCACTCAACGGACTACCTGCAAAGCTATATATGAAAGCCTTGTGCCCACATTCGCATTGATATGTAAGCCACTCGTTTTCATTCGCCCAAAGTCTTAACATCGTGCCAATACAGATAGGTTGACATACCATATATACTTTCAATGGTATTGTAGCCATTGCCCATTCCTTATGAGCAAGAATTTCGTTTCGATGCTCATAAAGCAATTCGATGTTGTCTATATATGGACTCCATATCCTTTTTTCAGCCAAATTATGCTCTCTTTGTTTGACTAATGATGTAATTGTATCATGAACGTTTTTGAGCGTAAGATGTTCGTATTCACCTGCCGCCTTGCTGTATCGGATACAGTGTTGCTTTAAGTGACTTAGCCTGTCGGAATTGTCTTTTTGAAAAAGAACATCTTTGATTACCTCCGATATGGTAGCCACTTGTGTAATACTTTCCAACCATTCCAATAAACCACCTAAAGTGTATATGAAATCTCTGTCTTGATATACAGGTATCAAAAACATACGACTGTTATCGAAAATGAACTCTCTATGTTCGTAAAAGAAATCAGCATGTTCGCAAAAATACCTTATGGTATTCTTATTACTGTGCTTTTGGCCGCCATAGAGCTTTAACACCTTGCCACTCTTTATTTTGATTGTATTGCTAATTTTCATGCCACTATATGTAAGTTAGACATTGGTGTGTTATTGGTTGGGAACGTGAGGCGTTTGCCTATGATGTGAATGTCTTTTGACTCCAAAAGAGCGTAGTCTATTGGTGGTTCTACGCCTTGTATAAGACAATCACGGCAAATCATGAGAATCTTGCCTAAGTTGTTTTGACCGACAAACGTTCCAATGCCATTGACTTTGCAAGTCTCACTATTAACTATACGCTTCAATGCAGCCTTGCTAATCTTTGGATTGTCCGACTTAGCCTGTCTTGTAACTTTCTTTTTAAGCTCAGCTCTTCTTATAGCCAACTCTGTATTGGTACATCCCCAAACTTCTTTGGTGTCACCATGTTGCTTGGTAGTGTCCTCTATGATGATAGCGTCATGTGGTAGCTTTAAGAGTAAATTTGCAAAGTCGGCATTACCCATACACTTCTGCCATACAACGTAGAGCATCCATTGTATGCGGAAATCGGCAAAATCTTGGCGGATGAGGTTACTGTTTCTTTTCTTGATGAAACGTTTAGCTGCAAAGCCGCTTGTCTGACGTTGCATATCCTCTTGTACCAACAGATGCTTTTCTGATGAGTCCGAAAACTCACCACATAGATAAAGCGTCTCACTATCACGCCAAGTTACACCTCCGAATGAAAATGGATAGCCACCTGCCATGTTGCTGAGACGCACGTTAATGCCATTCACCATGTCCGAAGCCTTGGCGAATGACAAACAATTAAAGTGCGAAGCATTGATGTACTCCACACGACCTAAGATGATTTCCGATGTTTTTGATGTTGCCATAAAATTTTAATTTAAAGATGAATAATCAAGCCTTAAACTCACATCTATTTTACCACCGTGGCAATGGCTAATCTGCTCGGTTGGTTCTGTACTTAAACAGTCTCTTGATGCTTGTCAATAAATAAAAGAACAACTTCCCATTTTGGAAAGTATGTGCAAAGGTATAGACTTATTATGAGAAAAACGAAAAATCCCTGCTAAAAATAGTTAATGGATAATAGTTGGAAAAATGCTAAATAATATTTCATAGGTGTACAAAAATTAAATGGAGGCTGCTTCTGACAGCCTCCATTTTATCGCATTACATATCTTATCGGTATTGGCTCGACGTGTTCTGTATGGAATAATATACTTGCTGACTTGGAGCCGACATCAGGCTCGAACCATTCCCATGCGATATTGTTTCTATATTTAGAATCAAAGATTTCTCTAAAATCTACCATTTTCGTAGGTTCAAAATATATATATGGTTTGCTTTCTTTTTTGTCAGGTAGATGAATAACGAGAGGGTATTCTCTATAAGAATCCATGACGAAAAAGCGTATCATTTTGTCCTTTACGTCTTCAGTCTTGAATTTGTCACCTCGATTGTAGAGTTTGGAAATTTCAAAACCTCCTGCATAAAGAGAAAGGATACCGTTATCACTTCGGATTTCCATATAGCCTCTAAACCACACGTTGATTCCATAATTTGATGATTGCTTATTGAAATAGAATTTCTTTGATGGATAGATTAATTTAAATGCATCATCATAACTTGTAAATTTATCTGGTATGATTCCGTATTGTGATTTCCTTTGTCTTTCTTCACGATGAATCTTGTTTTCAAGTTCAATCTTCTCATGCTCTCTACGATATTTTTCAGCTTTTTCTTTTTGTTGTGCCTTGAGTGACTCTATACGATTTTGTGCCAAATACTTGTCTTGATGGTCTAATGTGCTATATCCATTAAGCGTAACTATGCCATAGGTGCTAATATTTGTACCTGAGTTATATTCGTTTATAAGAGCTAACCCTTGGCTCATGTCTGAACAATTTACGCCTTCCTTGACTCGTAGTACAATCTCGTTCTTCTTATTTATATAAATATTTTGTGTTTGCACAAGGCATACTCCGTCATGAAAGTCATTGAATTCCAGCATATCTCCTTCTGTGGAATAACCTTCATATTGGCAAGGAATGACTATCTCACCTTGGGTGTTGATGAATCCGAACTTATTGCCGTCTTTTGAGACAGCTGCTAATCCTTCCGAAAAACTGTTAATAATCTTGTATTCCGTAAGATTAAGAACCTCAATGCCGTTTTTGTCTATAAATCCTTTTCTGTCTATACAATCATTAATGTTGTCGTAATGTTCGAAATACGCAAGTCCCTCATGGAAATTGCTTAATCTCCAATATTTATCCATAGATATTTTTAGCACCACTTTACCTTCTGAATTATAAAACAAATATTGATTATTGTCTGTATCTGTAGTCATAAGCATGCCATCAACGAATTCTAAATTTCGGTCAATCATACCTTTGATTTCGAATAGTTTTTTCCCTGTTATATCAATAAATCCATTGAATGTTTCTGACGAGACATATGCTTTACCTTCTGAAAAGTCACCTGCAGTTTGGTATATTGGAGGAATTATAATTTTCCCCATTTTGTCCATATAGCCGAATTTTATGTTTTTTGCTCCAAAAGATTCCTCTGCTCCACTTTCTCCATCGAAACTACATACTTTAGCCAAGCCTTCTTTAAAACGGCCGAAAATGACAGATCCATCATCCATACCCGGCTCTATGTAGTATTTTAATGTGCAAGGGATAACTTCTTCGCCTTTAGCATTAATATATCCCAATTTCTTGTTTTTGGTGACTGGAAGAAGACCGTCACTGAAATTGTCTAACACTTCGTCATATTTACAGATGTTTTGACTAAATTGTTGTGACAGTTGTATGTCATCATCTTTATCATTGTAGCGACTACGGTCTATTTCCGTTATTCTTTCGTTCGGTTTTTGTTTTTTTAAGTCAGATATTTCACCATATTTCAATTCTGTTTTGTCTTTGTTCTTATCATGTGGCATAACATTATCTGCTCTTGTATGTTGATGCTGAAAGATTTTGTCATTGAAATTGAGTGTAGATGTTATGTTTGGAGTTAAAGTGTTGGTCGTATCATTATTGTTTCCATAATTGGTATTTTCAACATATATATCATCATGGTCACTGCCATCATGTACGTTGTCTTCCTCTAACTTTTTAGTACTATCCTTTACCTTTTTGCCTTCTCGGTTAATCTCCCAAACTTTGTCTTTGCGGTAAACTTTGCAAGTGCCATTTTGGAAATCGTCCACTCTGTCATATTCTTTTGGCTTAATAGCAACATTACCCAATTTGTCAATAAATAGATATTTGCCATTCTCGTTGACAACTGCTGCCAATCCCTCTGAATAGTTATGTGCTTGTGAATAAACGAAAGGTACAGATTCTTTTCCCTCTTCATTGAGAAAGCCATACTTATCACCAACTTTAGCCACTAACATATTATCAGAATACATACCCAACGAATCGTATTTCACAGGTATGAAATCTTCACCATTTGCTTTCAGCATACCCACCTTGCCGTTATTGCGTACATACATATTCGATTGGAATGCCATGCTTGGCATCTTCCGCTCTGACAAAGTGCTACCATCTATTTCTACATTATCATATATGGCTAATTGGATTGTCTTGTTGCTTGTGTCAATTATTCCCCATTTTCCATTTGCTTTATAGAAAGCCTTACTTGTTTTGATAGGCGAGAGGTATTCATACATACAAGGGATGATAGTCTCGAATGTAGACCCGCTTATAAGTCCTGTCAATCCGTTACGGACAATGTATATGTAATCTGTAGATGGGCAGTCTGTGTATGACAGCTCTATTGAATTGTATTCAGTCAAGATATATGCTTTATCTATGTCACATGGTTGCAATTCTTTGCCATCATCGTTGTAAATACCAAGTTTGCCGTCCTTTTCTACCCATATGATACTGTAGCCGTTACTTGTGTGGCAAGGGTTGCCAACGTTGGAATATTCAAAAGGGATAATGATTTTGTTTTCGCTATCAATCATACCTTTCTTTCCTTTCAGCGTGGCATGGATATAAGAGTCTGAGGAATAGTCCCCCAGACTCTCATATATGCAAGGTATCAATGTTGTTATGCTACTTAGCCTATTCAGTTGGATATAACCATATTTCCCACTCTTGAATGTTTGCCAAATGCCATTTCCCTTATTGCTGAGGCTGCTATATTCACAAGGCAAAAGCGTGCCATTAGTAGAACTGACAAGTCCCCATTTTCCATTCTTCTCACATTTATACACATTGTCTTCGTATGCACCATATTCATTGGTGAATTCTATTCGGTCATATTCTACAGGTATATATACAGTGCCGCCTTCATTCACTACGCCATACGCATAAGTGCCTTCTTCGTTATTATCCTTGCGCACTATATACAAACCATTGTTATAGTTCCCGATATTTGAATAGATGTGCAATGGATTCTTCTCTATCTCTGCCTTTCTCGTAAGGTCGGCAATGGATTGGGCATAGCTGACCATTGGAAGCAATGCCAATATGATTATGTATAATGCTCTTCTCATAACAAAAGTATTGTTTAATAATATGTATCACCGTTGTTGTTATCAACAAGTCTGTTTCCGTCTCTTACCACAGTTATGGATATGGATGGACGAGCCGTAATTATACCTTTGTTAAGTGATATTTTACGGAACACAGGCTTGGATGTTGAAATCTTGTTATCGTTTGCATACACGGCTTCGTCTGTGATTCTAAGTGTAATGCCATTGTTTGAATAGCTATTTCCGATCACGAAATCCATGACGTCAACGTTTGACTTAAAGCCGACTTCTTCCTCTTCTATTTGCTCATTACTATTGTAGTTGTTACTTGATATGATTGTATCTTCTGTGGCTACATCATTTGTGATGGGAACAACAGCAGTTGTGTCAGACATCAGAGTATCAACAGGAGTAGTGGCATTGTTTAATGTGTCAGCGGAAATTTCTGAATTTTGTTTTCTACTTCCAAGAAACATATAGCCGCCGAATCCTATTGCGATAATTGCAAGTGCAATAACCAAAGCGACCAATCCTTTATTTGGTTTATCTTCTTCGTAAATATCTTGTATGTCTGTTGCTTCATTATCATTGTCATAGAGCTTTTCAGCCGTTGAAACAATTCCTGTGTTTTTAATAGAAGTCATTTCTTTAGCAGGAGTTTCTTCTGTTATGGAAGTCTCTTCTTTTATTGAAAACTCTTTAGGACAACCACAATGAGGACAGAAGTCCGCTCTATCACTCATCACATGACCGCAACTTTTACATTTAATCAGTGCCATAATTATTTTATTTTCTTTATAGGCAATCGTAATTCAGGATTCTTGGCATCTGCCGCATCTGAATCATAGTAAATATATTCCCCGTCTATGCAAAAATAAGCACATGCTGCAGGACCGATATGTCCATAGTCTTGTATATATAATTCGCTACCAGGGAATGTTATCATAGGAGCACGGTCTGAACAAGAAAAAAATGCATATCTCACGCTGTTATATTTACACCAAGAGGCGTATGCGGTGGATTTTCCATCCTTATTTTTTATTGTAGCTGTTTCATCAGCTTTGACAATAAGAACCCACACATTGTTAGATTTGTCCGTGAATTCAAAAGTTCCAACAAATTCATTTGCCTGTAGATTTTCTTCTTTTATTTTTTCTTCATCAAAATTTTCTATTTCCATTTCCTTTTTGCTAACATTCTCCTTTTGCTCCTCTACAATTGAGTCATTTTTGTATTGGTCCGAATAATTATTTGTTTTCGAGTCACAATAATTTCCTTCATAAAAAATATAACTTTCGTAGCCTATAATGACTATTAGGAAGAGAACTAATACTATTAGTGTTTTATTTTTCATCTTCAATTATTTATTATTAGACATAGCATTCCAATATCTTTTGTTTATTCTTCGCCAAGTTTTATGTATGCTTGGCCAATAGCGGTGTAGAGTTTTGCCCATTCTGCAACAGTCAAGAACAATAAAGTAAATGATTACAACATAGAACATTATTGCTGAAAAAACACCAAGCAAGATTAATCCGTCTGTACTGTTATTATTTGCCATTTCCAATCCCCTAAAGGCGAATATTAGGGCAAACATTAGATACACAAAAAATACAACAATACCCTTGAAGAAAGCCCATATAGCTGCGTATAGAAATGTTTTGAATATCAAGTTGAAGAAATAGAATATATTGTTGATTACAGCATACTCTTCCTTCTCGCTTTCATTTTTACAAGTGAGATACCATGGACCAAACAGCCATCCCAAGAAAGGATGTTCTTTCTCGAAAGCCTTGCGAGGATAGTTTCTCAAAGGCCAAGGGTCAGTGAATAACCATGAAGATGGTGAGATAGGAGAATACTGACCATTCTCGTTGAAATCTTCTTCATAGTCTGTTGGGGTAGTCTCATGTACTTGCTCCTCTTGCTTTGGCTTCCAATTATCATTAGGGCAACCACAGTTAGGGCATGACTGTAATTCTTCTGAATATAATTCACCACAATCGGGACATTTTACTTGGCTCATAGTCTGTATTGTTTAATTGTATTACTAATTTTTTCTTATTGACAAGATAACAACATCTTTGTCTCGTCCTATGGTGCCACGAGACTTTAATGCTGCTATTGCTTCACTTTCATTGTCTGAATAGAGCATGATAGTTGCACTTCCATTTGTGCAGCTTCCGATACCTTGCACTCTGTATTTTACAGTGTAACTTTCTTTGATCATATTGCTAATATATATTGGTGTTCAGTAGCCCTTGTAATTTAAAGGCTACTGAACCATTGTTACTATTAAAGAATTATCTTGCGAAATTGAAATCAACGGTTGCTGTTCCGTTGAATGTATAGGAATACTCGCCACCTGCCATTTTGAGGTTGTCGAATTTGATAGTCATAACATCTTTGCTCTTGTCGATAGATACAACTTTGGCAGAACCGCTCTTGTAAGTAAGGGTAGTGTACCAAGCATCGGAATCATCCTGTGCCATCAGCTCCAATGCCTTCTTAGAGAAATCATCACCTACTTTAGGCTTTGTTGAATCCGTGTAAGAGAATTGATAAAACCAACAGTCCTTAGTGTTGCCAACTTGATTAAATACCCCTACAGTAAATTCACCTTTACCTGCTTCCGCATCGAAACTTCCCTCTTGAACAACATATGTGTCAAGTTCGTAACTCTTACCATTGATTTGGATTGTTTTTGATGAAAAAGGATTATCATCATCATCGTCAGATGAACAACCTACCAATGTGAATGCACTTACAGACATCAACATGGCAATGAAAAGAAATAAATACTTTTTCATTTGAATGATATTTTAAAGTTTGACATAATTTGCTAATCTCGTATTAGCGTAATAGCCTTGCAATAAATATGAAATGCTTTATCTGCTTATCTATTTCTGAACTGATAGATTTGCACTTCTCTTGCTTGCTTAAAGCCATTGTATCTTCTTTCATCCCCCAAGGAACTTGCCGTACTGATAAGATTGTCGTAATCGCTGATAATAGCTTGCTGCAAAAACATCAGTCTTGCAGGGTTGCCACGCCATGATCCCGAACGATATTCAGATGTATGTTCTGTAAGGCTCCTCATGTCACGTGCATAAGGATCTCTATCGGAAGAACCATAGCTGTACGAAGAACTTGACGAATAGCCTTGATTATAGTTTCGTGCTGCTTCTTTCATTTCTTCCAAAGAAGTAATGCTTTCATCTTTATAGAATGATTTGCCATTAGCTCCTTGGAGGGTTCCATTCTCAGCATCATAGTATAATGTTCCGTTATTGCCAAAGTGTATGATTCCGTCTTCGTAAGTGTATGCATTCTCAATGCTATATCTGTCACTTATATATGTATATATAGTATTGTCGTCAAAGTACATATAAAGACGAGAATTATTCTGTTGGGAATACCATGCTCCCAACAATCCCTCTATCGGTTGAGTACGCTTTTTATATTCTTGTTGCCATTTAAATTCGTCCTGTTTGAAATCACTGTTCTTCCCTTCTACAAGCTTGTAATCTTCACTTGTAAAGGTTTCATTACCTTTTAAGTCGATATACCCATATATGTATTCTGTATATGTGTTTTGCGATATATCTGAACTATCTTCAAAAGTACAGCTTGTCATTTCCAATCTCTTGTATGCAAGAGTTGCGACAACCACTCCATTATGTAACTCTATATAATCATAACCTCTTTCACTTTCGCCGATAGAACTATATTTAGCAGGAACAACTATCTTTTTTGTCTTTACATTTTTGACACCGACCAATCCATCGTTATTTCTGTATATCTCATACTCAGATGTAGTTGTTGATGTAGACGCTTGTGGCTTGGGTGGGGCGACCTTTTCTCCCTTGGAGTTAATATAATAGTTGTAATCATCACCTACTAATATATTACAGGTTCCATTATAAAACTCAGGATATGGATTTCCTTCGTTACTTGAGCCTGTGTTGATATAAAAGCCTTTTGGTAGATGAATTTTTATATTTCCGTCTGTATCAATAAAATAATGTCCTTTTTTGTCACCTGCATAGGCAAGACCTTCGCTGAAGTTTCCACACTCTTCAAATTTGAATGGAATAGCAATCTCTCCTTTTTTATTGATAAATCCTTCTTTGCCATTCTTTCTTACAGAAGCAAGACCTTCAGAGAAATCGTTGGCATACTCATATATACAAGGTATGACTAACTCGCCTTTGGTGTTTACGTATCCCCATTTGTCGTTTTTACATACAGCAGCCAAGTCGTCATGAAATGAATTTACCATATCATAGATACAAGGAACAACTTCTTTTCCTTCTGTATTGATGACTCCCCACTTCTCTCCATTTCGTACAGATGCAAATCCATTCTCAAAGTCGCAAAGGCAGTTATACTTTCTAACAGCCTTACAGAACTCGGGAGTTAGCTTCACCATTGGCTCTTTATGCAAGGCTTCCTTGATAATATTCTCCTTACTCATGGTGAAATATGCCACACCGCTACCGATTGCAAGAATAGCGATTACTGCAACCAATATCCACTTCCCGATTCGTCTTGGACGATTTGACGATTCTTCTACTTGGTCGTCATGTTCAACAGGACAACCACACTTAGGGCACGACTTCGCTTTGTCTGAAATCATTGCCCCACACTCCGTACATTGTATTAGTGCCATATCTGAATTGATTTAATTAATAATTAATCACCTTCTTCTCCCCAATGCTCAAAGCCTATGAATATTTTTCTTGACTTGTTTCCTCTTGCAAATACAGCTTCATAAGAATTCAAGTAAGTATCGTCATTCAATGTTCCATGAGTATTTAATATGTGAAGAGAATATGCAACATTATTAAGACTCCCTTTGAATATCAAACCACCATCATTAGCTACTTCTCCAATTACAGGAATCTCATAAATATTTTCGTAATCTGTTTCATTTTTGTTAGAACAATAGCACATTAAACCTTGATAGGTCTGTGTACTATCGACATTGTATATCAGACTTATCCCCCTTGTAACAGTTCTTCCATTTTCTTCTTCAAAAACAGAATACCCCATGCCTCCTGTTCTGACCAAAGAAGGGTCTACGGTTACTTTTGCATGCTCCGTATCAGACAGTTGCGTTACGCTGTCTTTAGATATACTGTCGTTTGCAAATTCATGATTTCCGATGGTTTTATTCTTCCCAATTAAGAAATATAGAGAAGCTGCAACAATACAAAGAATTGCCATGCCAAAGATGATGATAATTTTCTTTGACTTGCTTTTTGCTTTTGTTGGGCAACCACAGTTAGGGCATGATTGTAAATCTTCCGAATACATTTCTCCACAATCGGGACATTTTACTTGGCTCATAGTCTGTATTGTTTAATTGTACTACTAATTTTTTCTTATTGACAAGATAACAACATCTTTGTCTCGTCCTATTGTGCCACGAGATTTAAGAGCTGCTATTGCTTCACTCTCATTGTCTGAATAGAGCATGATAGTTGCACTTCCATTTGTGCAGCTTCCGATACCTTGCACTCTGTATTTTACAGTGTAACTTTCTTTGATCATATTGCTAATATATATTGGTGTTCAGTAGCCCTTGTAATTTAAAGGCTACTGAACCATTGTTACTATTAAAGAATTATCTTGCGAAATTGAAATCAACGGTTGCTGTTCCGTTGAATGTATAGGAATACTCGCCACCTGCCATTTTGAGGTTGTCGAATTTGATAGTCATAACATCTTTGCTCTTGTCGATAGATACAACTTTGGCAGAACCGCTCTTGTAAGTAAGGGTAGTGTACCAAGCATCGGAATCATCCTGTGCCATCAGCTCCAATGCCTTCTTAGAGAAATCATCACCTACTTTAGGCTTTGTTGAATCCGTGTAAGAGAATTGATAAAACCAACAGTCCTTAGTGTTGCCAACTTGATTAAATACCCCTACAGTAAATTCACCTTTACCTGCTTCCGCATCGAAACTTCCCTCTTGAACAACATATGTGTCAAGTTCATAACTTTTACCATTGATTTGGATTGTGTTTGATGAAGAAGGATTATCATCATCGTCACTTCCGCAACTGATTAGTGCAAATGGCATCAAAGCGAGCAATGCCAACATCAACAACTTAAAATGCTTTTTCATTTTGTTTCATTTGACGCACCTTCAGCCCAAACAGTGCTGTTAGTAATTTGATGTTAGGGAGCATAAAAAGAAAAGTGAGGCTTTATTACTCCTTTCCCTCTGTGTGACGGCTTGGACTCCGTTGGTTTATGGAAAAAGGAGAATAAGCCCCACCTGTACGTATCTCGTCTTTGTATACGAATACACGCCAAGTAGAGGCATATTCTCACTACACTCCTATAAACCATTTTGCGAAAGTGTCCAAGTTTCACACGGAGGAGTATGGCGAAATACGCTTCTCTAAATATGTCCGTCAATAAAGCCTATTTCGGCAATATGACGCTGTAAAGTTAACTAAAAATGTTGAGACTAAAGAATTTCTCTTCATGAATTTGCTGTTTTGTGTTTGTATTTAGAATAATTTCACTTTATCCGTGCAATCTATACTGCATCTGTGTCACAATAGCCTTTTAGATTTGATTGATACATTTTTTATATGGTTTTATTTCTATCATTTATTCTCATGTTGCAAACATACTACTTGAGAGACTACTATTGCAAAATTGAATATTAAAAAATCTGAAGACTTGAAAGAAAAGGCATTTGATTTTAAGTAGGATAAATCTTGTAAGTAGCTGATTGTCGCGGATGTGTGCGCTGCTTGTGCTGTCCCCGATAAATATCCCCGATAATAGCTAACTCTCTGAATATCAGATATAGAGTATAATTGAGTTGGAGTAAGCTTCAATAACAATTCTCTATAACGCATACGTAGATATGTGCAAAAAAACTCATTGAGGGATAAAAATATTTAAATTTATCCCTCATTGAGGGAACTTTTTGGAATAATTTATCCCTCAATGAGGGATTGTTTGTATCTTTGCTACAGTTTTAAATGATATTCATCTAAAAGAGCAAGATATGATAGACAATAAACTATATGAATACATGGCGGAGTTATTGAAGCGTACTCCGCTTGATTTCATCAGATATAAATATGATGAAATCAACTGGAATGGA
>ERZ1023858.188-NODE-188-length-12977-cov-6.968194_pt1 | contig 12977 bp, 23 predicted proteins | sample MGYA00380387_ERZ1023858 | MGnify/ENA primary metagenome ERZ1023858 (study PRJEB33179, sample SAMN07449010) | human gut metagenome | biome: Human-gut; feature: Human associated habitat; material: Faeces | host: Homo sapiens | place: India: Bhopal | collected...
CTGTACTTTTTTAAAATGATATTTCTCTATTTATTTTGCTGCCATTTTTTTGTGCGTTCGTGCTGAAAACTTTAATTTTTCGTGCTGTTTGGTTTGTTTGCGAAAAGTGTCTTTGGCTTAGGCGTTTTGTTTGTTGTATTGGTCGTAAAACCATTTAATCATATCATCGCCAAAATCATACTCGGCAGGCAATTCATCAAGCATTTCATTAGCCTTGTCAATAACAGAAGTAAGATTCTCTTTGATTTCTTCGTCTTCTGTCCAGATTTCGACTTCACCATTGAGATATTTTTTTATCGCCTCAATCTCTCCGTTTGATAGTGCAATATTCTTCATATTATTATAATTTGTATTTTCTTGCAATCCTCTTCACTGCTGTGGTATATTTGTCTGAGCGTCCATGCACCGCCTTTGTGACGGTTTCTGCCCAAAACTCATTAACATTGGTCATAGAATATCTACCATATCCTTTCTTCGTTTTATCTCCGCGCCATTTTCGGTACAATTTGGAGATTTCTTTTCCTGCGGCTTGCGCATTCGCTGCGGTTAACGAACTATTCCATGTGGAGTGAGCAAGCTCGTGTGTCGTAACGTGGGCGGTTGGCCTATTTGTTTCCGTCTGCCATCCGCTTTTGTATTGCTTTTGAATGTTTTCTTTAAACTCTCCAGCGCTTTTGTTGTAATATTTCTTGTTGAGATAAACGGCCGCAGATTGCCCACCTACACTTGCCTGAACGCCCATAACGCTTTTATCCATATCAGCAAGTTTAACGTTTCTTTCTCTTACTCCCATAACAGCATGGTATCTTGAAATTGCCTGCTTCGTTTCCTTGTACAATTGTTTATCTTTCATGTGAACCAAAGATTGTACATTGGTAATCGAACCACGATAACCGCTATCGCCTTCGCCCAAATCGCCTGGGCCAGCACCAGTGTTGTTTCCTCCGCTATTCCTTCCCATATCTATATCTTTTTAGAATTAATAAAATCCGTCACATACAACAAATGATGTTCTTTGCAAAAATCTTTGATGGCTTGTCCTCCTCCGTAAACTATCAAATTCGGACATTCCAAGCCGCTTATCTCCTGCGCCACCTGTAAATCAGATTTCAAGCTCTCCATCCAGCCATCAAGTCCACGTGTAAAGAAAGAATTGTATCCTTTTGGAATACCCATTTTGTTGTATTCTATAAATTTATGCGACACGTTTAAATCTGCATAGACCTTTATACCGCATTCTTGTAAGTATCTCGCCAGCCATCTTTTCTTATAGATTAGTTGTATTCCCCACGCGATAGGTGTTTGGTCGTGACAACTGCAATTTGGCTCAACGACAGCCTTACATCCGCTTGTAAGCAATTTTATTGGGTCTTTGAATAATGCTTCAAATCTATAATCGTCAACATAGAAGTGATATGTGACAACGTCCTTTCTTAGTCTGCTGTTTGCACCCCAAGGTGATAATGGCAATTCCAATTTTCCTGCTTGCATTTCCTTTAGCAAGTTTGGTATTTCAAAATCATTATCACTTTCGTAGAGTACGTCTTTAAACATAGAGCGATAGAAGTTTTCTTTTTCTTCTTCGCTATTGTTTTCAACATTGCTGCCTTCTGTCTCATTCTCTTGGCTTGAAATATCCTCCGCCTCCTTTAATTGGCTGACTTTCTCCTTTGGAAATTCAATCCCAATGAAATCGAAATCTACATCTTTGAAGGCATCATCTATCTTCAAGGCATCAAAATCCCACTCGCCATTTTCCTTGTTGTCTCGCAATATTAATTCGTTCTCTTCATCCTTGCTTAAATCACGATATAAAATAGTAGGGAGTTCATTGATTTTCAATTTTCGCGCAGCCTTCAATCGCTGATTGCCACACAAAACAATCAATCGGCCATCCTTCTCAGTAAGAGCCAATGGTCTATGTTCCCAAAAACCATTTATGGTAATGGAATCAACCAACCTCTCCATCTCTTTCTTCTTAATTTTTCGCGGATTATTAGGAAGCGGATGTAAGTCAGCTACCTTTCTATATGTGATTTCTTTTTCTGCTTTCATTTACATGGATGTTAAAATGGAAGTTCACCGCCCATCTTTTTTTTTGCTATTTGATAAAGTCTTTTGATTCGCCCTCTTCATACGTTTGCCCCTTTCCTTGGCAGGCGTATTACCCTTTATCTTCGTTTTATCCTTTTTCTTTTCGCTACCACTTGCCATAAGCCTATTTGTTTACAACATTCCACAATTTATTTCCTCTGATTGGTTTTCTAATCGTTGAGTATTCATCAATAATCTTGCCGTAAAAGTCATCGTAAAAATCATAAAGCTGTTCATTTTCTTCAATTGTAATTTGTTCCACGTTTGCTGATGAACGCAGATTTGCACTTCCATGAATTACGATTTTTCTTCCGTCTTCTGTCAGAATCTGACAAGTCTTTGTATGAATGCCAGCAACAGCAAGCTGGAATTTATTATCAATATCAAGATTGCTATAAATGTAAGGAATCAAAACACGTATTTCATTTGAGTAGAAATACGCACTAACAATCAAAGATAAGTCTTCAATCCATCCATAGTCCAGAAGATTTTTAAAACTGTCAATATTATTTTGACTTAATGACAAGGTAGAAACAACCATTTTCTTGGCTATTATATCCTTGTTTGTCAGAAATGCTTCAATAAAATCTCCAAAAATGAAATTACCACTAATAAAAGCATCATAGCGAAATCCCTTGCTAATATCAATTTCCTTTGCCAGCTTTTCAGCGTTGCTATAGAGTATTTGGCTTTCTTTTATCGGTTTAAGCGTTGGTCTGACATATCGCGTTTCGATTTGGTCGCCTCCGTCAAAATCCACTTCAAACACGCTGGAATCTATGTCGCCAATATCAAAACCAACATCGCCGAAATTTAAATCGCCTTTTATGTCAAAATCCTCGTGCATACCTCATTTATTTTAATTTTCATGATATACAGCATAAGTTTTCGTTTGATGATGTATTCGTGATTTTTTCGCGTTATCTCACTCTTCACATCTTCAACAATTAACTTACCGTTTTTCCGATAACAGAAGTCTGCCCTATAAGAACATTCACGCTCAACAACCCTTCCATACACATCTCTTTGCGAGGGAATAAGAGTAAATTTCTTTTGTCTTGTCAATTCACTTATTAAACCCTTCTTTTGAGCCGCAGAGAGATAAAGAAAGCGTTCGTACTCCTTGATGGAATCAAAAGTACCATGCGCATTCTTTATCTTCTTATTCCTGTATTTGTTGGTTGTCAACATCATTTGCTAAATATCTAATTAATACGCAAATATAATAATTAGATACAATATATCAAAGTTATTGTCAGTCTTTTTGTAGACCATTTTCAATAAACATTTCGATATTAGACAATCGCTCCCTCTCCTTCTTAACCAAATCAATATTCTCTTCCAAATAGTGCTTGATTAATAGAGAAGTAGTCTTTAAAATTTCCTCTTTGTGGCAGTTAATCGCTTTAACCATAAACTCTTCCACCAGCGAATCATCTTTAAATCTCAACCATTCTTCCTTGATTGGTTCTCCCTGCTCATTAGTACGATTCAGTTCAAGATAAGATTTCAGCTGAATGGTGAAAGGGTGCATACAATTCGAATTGACTTCTGTATTGTTGAATCCGTAGTAATTGGATTTATATTTTAAAGAACGATATTTTGGGCTATTCTTGTAAACAGCTTCATCTAACTTTCTCGCGGCCCTGTAGAGATTCTTATAGTCTGTAATATCCATGATTGTTATGGTTTGATTTATTATTTCTTAATCATGTTGAAGTCAGCCCAAAGCTTGATGAATTGTTGGCCACAATACGTGGCGAGAGCTTCGCTCTTAAAGCAAAGGCGAGAATCGAGGACCGCACCCGAACCCGAGGTCGAAAAAGCGAAGTCCGCCCAGTCTCTTGAATAGTCGCCTGTTGATATGAGGTGTCGGTCGGCTTTCCACTCTTCACTCTTCTCTGACAGTTCTTCTTCCGTCCATAGCGTGAACCAAGGATACCAACGTTTCTCGTCTTCTGTGAACTGAGGCTTCCAACCCTCATTCAGGGCGGCGGCGATGATGCGAAGCTTCATGTATGCGAGGATGTCTCTGTTTTCCTCTGCAACCTCGGGGTCACGCAGATTTGTGTTCTGATAAGCGAGAACAAAGGAGTGGTCTGCGCCTAACTCACGGCAAGCATCCTCAAAGGTCTTCACACGTTCTGTAATCGGGCGATTTACGACTGTCTGTGCCTCTGTCTCATTCAATTCGGGTAAGAGCGCGAGAAGAACTTTTTTGACGCTCTCATCGGCTGTTTTCAAAGCAGCCTTTGCGTTTTCAATCTTGATTTCCATAAATGCTGTCATTTTTAATTTGTTCTAATTCATCATTCGATATCAATCCGCGTTCAATCCAGCCTTTCAAATAGTCATCCAACGTTTCTTTTGTTCGATTTCGGTTGATGTAGTCTGGACAATACGAGTCATCTTTTGTTCCGACATCTTGCGTGAAACAATGATTCCATTTGTACCAAAAGCAGTTCTTACAATATCCGTGATTCATGTTACCATATTTCAATGGGCTTTGAATCGTGCCATAGCCAAGGCGCACGATTCAAAGCCTGGTTAAACTATTCGTAATATCAATGAAGGTTAGGGTTTGATTTTTACCCTTACTTTCCACATATCAAGCAGCGCTTGCAGTTCATGCACTGATTCTATTTCGTACATGAATATCGCATCGCGCTTTCTTTTTGAACAACCTGGAAGCAATATCGGGTTGAAAGCGTTGTCAAAATCCGCAGAAGGTATAAGCCCTATTGTAATAGGCTTAAATTCTCCAAAGAGCACATTCTCTCCATCCAATGAATACTGCCATCCGTTTGCCTCCAGTAATTCTACTGATAGCGGAAACGGCGACATATCTTCGTATGAAGAAATTGCCATCTGCCTACCTCCATCTTCATATACCTCTCTATGACGAATCGTACCGCTAATGTTGTCAATACCTTCAACAATAGAGTATTTATAGCCCTCATACTTGTTTTCTTTGGTGATAATATCGCCAATTCTTATGTCTCTGATGTTTATCATTTTATTCCTCCTCATCTTTAACTTCTTTACCAACAAGATGTTCATTCCCATCAAACGGTATGCAATATTCGTAATATCCCCCGAGCGTCCTAAAATTATAGATGCCGAATTGCGCATAATGCGAGAAAAAATCTATCTTCCAACTTTGCTTCCTGTTGCGAACAAGAACTTTATCGTAAGTCTTAAAGTGTGGAGCTTTTTTTTCGACCCTCGTTATTCTTCCGCATTTAACAGCAAAGGTGTACGATTTATCCATCGATTCAAAGAACAATTCACGCTGCTCTTCATCGGCTTTCTGATAATCTTTTGTGTTAACAGTCAAATGTTTTAATCTAAACTCGTTTCCGCCATACGAACTTGGCTTGTCGAAGTAGTCAATTATGCTCATCTCCGTAAGATTGCCATTTGCCCAGCAATCAAAGACAAACATAGCTCCGTCCTTTTGATTGATAACGACATCACCATACTTGAAAAACTTATTCCAGTCACGCATTTCTGATGAAGGGAACATAATACATTCACCGCCCTGCGCTTCCTTTATTTTTCCGTATTTATCAAGCACGACATCGCGTTCTAAAGTTCCTCTTATAATTGTGTTCACGTTCTCGAGGATAATTCCATTACCATCGCGCGTGAATCCTTTTAAGTACGCATTTCCATACATAGTTGTGTATAGTATTATTTCATTTTTCTTGTAGTCGCGAAGAATCTCAGCGACATTAACAGGTTCTTTTTCTGCTTTCTTCAATTCAGGCAGTTCGCAGCACTGCTCTATTTCTTTATTAGTTGCCATAGTTGTTTGTTTTATTGTTGATATACTTTCGCCAGTCTGGTGTTATGATGTCCAACAAATTCTTATTCGGATTACGTTTCTTCAATCCTTTTGCCTGCCACACCATTTCCCCGGCTAACGCTTCTGGCGTCTTAAATGTAAATTTGCGAAATTGTTATGGTTTTAAGTTTTGAAGAGCGAGAGTTGCTCAAATCCCGGCTGCTCGTTGGAAAGGTCTATAAACATCTTACGGAAGACGTGGTATAGGCACGAAACCACAATGGAATTGCCAGCGAGTTTGAATTGTTGCGTTTTGGATATACCCGCAGACTGTATCTTGTCAATATCAGAATCTGACACGTCCATCAGACGAAAGCACTCGAGAGGTGTGAGTTTGCGTATGCGGAAGTCCTTGATAAGAAAGTTGTTGTCTGTATAGGCAGAAGAAGTTATTGCAGGGGCTAAAATCTTACACCCCCCGATATTATATCCGTGAGGATTACTGTAAATCATTGGCTCTACAATGTATTGAGCAGTGGCGCCATTGCGTCCATGATTTGAGGCAACGATAGTGTTGCTTACGTCCTTTAAATGGTGTGACACTACCTTGCCGTTATGGTCGCGCGTATAGCCCAAGAACATTGGGTCAAGAACCATGCAGTCCTTTGACACCGTTGTAGCACCACTTATGCCATCTGGTGTTTGGAAATTAACCTTGAAACCGCAGCCCTCGACAATCTTGCGTTTGCAATGGTTGAAGATTCTCTCCACCTGTTGAGGCTTGAGGTAATAACTCTCGTCCACGTGGTCTTCGCGAATGTCTTTCAGACGATGTTCCAATGGGATTGTCTTTTGGAAGAAGAAACGTTGATGCTCACCAAGAACAGACACCATAAAGACACGTTCGCGGTTTTGCGGTACACCATATTCCTTTGCATTGAGAATTTGGAAGTAACTGGTGTAGCCTTGGTCGGACAGCCATTCGCGCCACTTGTAGAAGTCCTTGGCGAATTTCTTCTGTGTGAGGTTCTTGACATTCTCCATGAGCAAATATTTGGGATGCTTTGCTGCTATGGCATCAACACAAGCCCATAGTAGGGACGAGCGTGTGCCACTCCCTTGTGAAAAACCACGCTGACGACCAGCTAATGAAATGTCTTGGCATGGGAAAGAGTATGTGAGTAGGTCGAAGCAGGGAACTTGTGACCAATCTATATACATGATGTCGCCAAAGTTAGGAGTAGACTCACCATGTATAGCCCGATAGGCTTTGATAGCGTTCTTGTCTATCTCGGAAATGCCGACCACCTCATATTGGAAGCAGGGGCGGTCTGCAGACAAACGATGCAAAGCGATGGACTGCGAGCCGTAGCCTGCAAAGGCTTCAAAAACACGGATTGTATAGTTTTTCATGTAATGATAAGTTGAACATAGAAATAGAAATCACGGCAGACCCGTTTGATTTGTTGGTAACTATTCATTCTGTTTTATAATTCCTCAAATTCCTTTCTGTAATCCTCTAAATTCTTTCTTATGCACTTCTCCACTAAATCTTCTATCTCGCTACGTTGTGCCTCAGACAGAAACGGATAAACACTAAATCCATCCGTTGTTCGCACACCTTTAAGACGAATTTCATACGTATATCCTTCTTCTATCTTCTCTATTACCGCTGAGAGAAATTTCATTTCATCGGCAATCTTGTTAATCATTTTAAGTCTTTCTTCTGTCATGATTTTAGTCAATTGTGTAGGGGAGGTATATGCACCGCTCCTTGGTGTTGCAGTGAATACCTCTCCTACGTAGTTTGTAGAGCATGTTAGCCCTGCGTTTGGGTTGGCGCATTGTTGCTCTGCTTCAAGTCATCAATACGTGTGTCAAGCATATCAAAGTATGCTTTCATAGCCATACGTTGAGAGATAAGCATGGCTGCCTGTTTGTAACCAATCTTTTCTGCCACATGGTCAAAACCTCTTGAAAGGAATTCGTCAAGGCTGTCAAGACGTTCTGCCAATTCACTGAACTCTATCTGCAAGCGGTTGAGGAAGTTATCTGCACACTTGTATGCTTGTTCGAACACCTGCTTAGGAGACCAAGAGTCGTAGGTGCTGCCGTCTGGGTTGGTGTACTGCACGTGATAACCTTCACGCCATTCGTGGTTATCCTCGTTCTTGCGAGCGTAACCTTTCTCTACTGCGGCCAATTCGTTCATAGGTTCGGCCTTAACCTGCTTTTTACCGATGTAAGTTTTCATTGTCTTATTAATTAAACCGTAATTTCATTGTCTTGTTGTTTAAGTTCTTTAATGAGCGCATCAGCAAGCAATACTGAATGGTGTGCTACATACTCAATGCTTGGATTTGGGTCTATGCCATCAACAATCGGGGATGCTAAAACTCCAATCATTGCGCTTTTGGCAATATCGTATCTTCGTTGCTCCCAATCAATTTGTTTTTCTTGGTGTTGCTCACTGGTGACTTCAAAGTCTTTGATATAAGCCCATCGTTCAATTTCCCATCCCCATGATGGGGATTCCAAACGACTTGTCACATGTTCTTTACCTGTAGCTAACCTATAAAAATTATTGCCTTTCCATTTAATGATATATCTATCCTTACCATTTGGAATTTCCTTGTTTGTATGCCATTTTCCCATATTATTATCATTTAGTTTTAGTCGGTTTTATTGCATCTATCTATTGTCTGCCTCCAATATGCAATCCATTTCCTCATTGTTGCTATATCGTAATCTCTAATGTTGTAAACGGTTGAGGTATATAAATCGCCAAAAGCACTACAGTACTCGATATGGCTATTTTCAACCACTGCTGAAACAATCTTCATCATTGTTCGTATTTCTCTGTATTCCATAGTCGTCTTACAAGTTATATTCTAATATAATCGCCATTTTCTTTAAACCTCGCTTCAATCTTTTGTGATTATATATCCTCGGCTTTCAAGCTCTTCAATAATAGCTTCTTCGCCAAGTTTGTCAACAATCTCTTTCGCGCCAATCGTATCAATAAATTTTTGTTTATCTTTTACGTAAAGATATTCGTAACAATCGTGCACGAAGTCTACCTCTTCATTTTCATATAGACAGTCCATTATTTCGTATGCATCCATAATCTGAAATATTCTATATCTTCCAATAATCTTACCATTTTCATTAAATTATTCCATCTCGTGTGATATTATACCCTCGCCCTATCAGCTCTTCAATAAGAGTTTCATCGCCAATATGTTCAACAATATCTACATCGCCGAGAAGGTTTACAACATCTTCCGCGTCAAGCGTCTCGATAAAATCTTTTTGCTGTTCTACGCTCAAACATTCGAAACATTCATACACGAAATCTATCTTCTCAGATTCAGGCAGGCAGTCCATTATGTTACCTGTATCCATGTCGTTATATATTCTATATTCACTCATAATATTACCATTTATCTTCTAATAATTTAACTAACCCCTTACCATCGCGAAATCTATCAGTCACAGCATCAACGCACCTGCACACATATTCATCCTTGTTGAGATTAACGTCCTTGCTTCCGCGAATGAATATCCGCTTCTTAATCAATTCTTCAAGAGAACAAAGGAGAGGTATAAGCGTCTCAGTGTTGTAGGCGTAGATACCTTTGATATATGAGTAATCTCTGTATTTAAACATATCTCCTTTGCGGCAGGCATCTGCCAATTCTGCAACAATTCTCGTACATTCCAACTGAGCATACAAAGCAGGGTCTGCCAAACATGGCTTACATGCTTGCATCATGCAGTAACGCAGCGCATCATATTTCTCTTTCATGTGCTCGCTGAAAGTGTCAACGAAGTGATCATAGCCTTCCAAATACCTTTCTTGCTGAATCACATTATACATCCAAGCATTCAGCCTCGCCACTTCGTCAACAATTCTTCTGCACGTCCGCTTGACTTCATGTCGATATATGTCCTTACGCTTGGCAAGCGTGTCTACAGCATCACGTGCAAGCTTCATCGAATATTCAACACGCATGAAATGAAGGTAGCATAAAGCAGTACAAATGCCGTATTCACGCCGCCGCTTATCGTTCATCTTCTTCCACATGGCAGCTTCATGCTCCTGCTCAGCTTCCGCGTAGGTGACGAGCAGATTGATATTCTTGTGAGGCACTGGCATTAGTGGTTCGTGCCTCATGATACCCGTATTTGGCCTCCAATCGTTCATGGCAAATCCTCCACATTAATCCATCTAAGAATATCTGCCTTAATATCTATATCAGTAAACAGGCAAACGTTTCGGCCCATGACGTCACGATAAACGGCCGCATAGGCTGGCGGGGTTTTCTGTCCGCTTGGCAGTACTTTTTTCGCAAATATGATAACCTCGCTATTGATTGCTGGTTGTTCGTCTGCTTCATGCCACAATCCTTTTGCGTATTCTTCCAGCGCTCTTCTCGCGCCAAAAAGGAAAACTTCCTGCTCTGTCTTACTCTTATAACGCTCTTTACATTCATCGTTAAGAGTTTTCATAATTTTTTCGGTTAGCTTCATGAATTAAATCTCCTTATTATTTTGTCAATTCCGTATCTTTCCTTCTCTTCTTCGCGGATAACTCCAGCCCTGTACGCATACATTGCGCTTCTCGGGAACCTTGGATAACCGCTCGGCGAGAGCCACATCTTTTTGAAATAGATGTGCGTTATTTCTTCTTTTGTCATTACAATTATTATTTTCGTTGGTTTATCGATTGTCTCCGTTACCACCAAGCATACCTCTTTCTTTGCGACTTGATAGTTTTTTGATATTCGTTTCTGCCACTTCTTCCAAGGAATAACCAAGGTCATTTGCAAGTGTTGCGCAATACCATAAAACATCGCCAATCTCTTTCATAATTTCCTCCCTCGTAGAGGGGTCTTTAAAAAACTCTCCGTTTTTGTCGCGGAGAACCTTCTTCACTTTGTCTGCCACCTCTCCAGCTTCCCCAGTTAAACCTATGGTAGGGTAGATGATAGAATTTGGGTAAATTGCTGTTTCCAGCGCTCTTTCTTGATATTCGTTGATAGTCATTTTTTTTGTTTTAAAATATTGTACTTCATCCAATTTTCCCTAACTTTTTCTGTTAGTTTAGCAAGATTTTCCGTTGTCCACTCTTGCTTGATTAGTGGTGTGTTTCGATGGCAGAGCCATAGCTCACCATCAAATTCCATCACTTGAATTTCATTATTTGACCTCTCTTGCAATTCTTTCTTGTATTTCATTTCTGCATTACCAAAAAAGAAATCATGAATACGCAAAAGGAGAGTGTAAAGATTCACGTTTCCCATATTTTATTTGATTGATTCGCAGGATAATACTGTGATAAGATTCTTTGATTGATATTCGTGAATAAGATGAATATATTTCTTTGGCAAAAAACTCACGCCTATGCCATTAACGTTTAATCCAGATGCAATGCCAAGTTTTTCTCTTAGCTCATCGCTGTCTTTTAGCACTTTCACTGTCGTTTTAAAGTCTTTGCTTTCTTCATATTGATTTCTTGTTATTTTTGAAACCTCATCTTTTATATTTGAAGCCTTACGCCTTTCGAGCCTCGCTAAAGCCTGCTCCCTTTGCGGCAAAAATTCAGAATGAAAAGCAACGCCAATCCTTCTTGAATTGAAGGTTGAATAAGAATTGTCGTACATTCCAGCCGCATATCTTGAAAAGAACAACATTAACTCTGTTAGCTTATATGGCGCGGCAACGACAGAAAAATTACTTGCAAACAATGAAATTGGTGTCCTCATGTTCTCTTTGCTTGAAGACATCAGGTACATCGCTGTTACTTGTTCATCTATCCACATCCTTGCAACGCCTTTCATTTGATAGAGTTCATCTAACGCGCCAATGGAAGGACATTCGCGTGTGTACGCTTCGTCACCTATTTGCGGTAGATAAGACCAATTGGCAGGAGAATAATTACTCAACAAATTAGATAGGCATCTGTTCTTCTGAATCCATTGGTTTGAGATTTTGAATGCTTTCATCTCGATAGGCTTCAACGGCTTTATAATTAGCTGCCTGCTTATCCGGTCCGCTGTTGTATTTACCAAATCCATTTCTACTTCTTTTTTCCCATGTTTGCAATCGTCTCGTTAAATCCCATGTCCGCTCATGCTCAAATCTCATCTTTGAATGTGACTTGTTCGGCTCGCTCCAGTAATCGAAAAATTCTCTTATCATTTCACGGCCATAAGTATTGACGAATGGAACTAACACGTTATAAAACTCCCTCTCTCTTGACTTCATCTCTTGCTCTTTGTTAACTCTCGTAGGTTTAACAATAGGAGATGATTCAACCTCTTTCTCTTTTTCTGGCATAATAATATTTTTCTCAGACACCCATCTTTTATTTGCAGCCTCCTTTCTTTTATCTTTTATTTTTTGTCTTTTTTCTATTTGTTCAATTACTTCATCCGACCAAAACGATTCTGAATCATATTGAAATAAAGAAAAGGACTTTATAACACTCGCCACAAAGTCTTTTCTTACGCATAGAGCTTTTGAGATAGGTTCAATCTCTTCAAAAAGCATTTTACCGCCGCTTTCATACAATTCCTCCAGAATATACCAATACACGCCATAGGCCGCAGCACCTTTTCTTTCAATTAATTTTCTGAAAACATATTCGCTTCGGTTTGAAATTTTGTGATTGATATATTCTGACATTATAAATATAATTTATTTCGTTCTACTTGTATTTCAGCCAATTGCAACAAATGATGTTCCTCTGCTGAAGGAATGTAGATACCTGCCGTTTCTGCTGACCAGTTTCTAAACCGCTCAATCGCAATTGACATTTCTTCTGTTGTCAATTCACTTGATGACCGAATCCTTCTTGTCTTGCCTATGAAAACATCTTCTGCATCAATCACAAAGATTTCCTTATTACATAAGAGCTTGAAGTAATTCTGTTTTACATAGTCTGCTGAAAGACCTATCGAACAAGCAAAATAGGACAATATGACATGGAGATACCTGTTTTGCTTTATTGTTCTTTTTCGCTTGCAAACACTAAACTCTACAACATTGTTTGCGTTTTCAAGTTCCTTTTTTACTCGCAAAAGTAGATTTT
>ERZ1023858.193-NODE-193-length-12866-cov-9.098977_pt1 | contig 12866 bp, 10 predicted proteins | sample MGYA00380387_ERZ1023858 | MGnify/ENA primary metagenome ERZ1023858 (study PRJEB33179, sample SAMN07449010) | human gut metagenome | biome: Human-gut; feature: Human associated habitat; material: Faeces | host: Homo sapiens | place: India: Bhopal | collected...
ACTGTTTTTGAATTGTTAAAACCGTGTAAAGCAAATCTGTATTAAGTCACTATGATGGTATAAAGTGGCTGTTTAAGGACGCAAATCATTGCACACATCATACAAAAACCGCATAACCGACTGACAATAAATAAGTTGACGCTGCACGCTCAAAACTCAAGAATTTCGCACCAAAGATTTCGTTGTGCGCTCAAGTGGCAGTATTGAGCGTTAGAAATGCAAATATCGTCTTCGGCGGAACCGCAGAAGAATTAGGAATCCTTGCTTAGGCAAGCGGCAAAGCCGAGCGAGGAATGCTGAATTATTCTCGTCTTCGCATACAAATGTAAGTTATCAACATTAGTGTTGGTAACTTTATAAATGATTGGTATACAGCAAATAGTTATTAACATACATGTGTATAAACCTGTTTATTCCGTTATAAAACAGGCAAACAAAAGCAATTCCTGTTCTGATGCGCCAGTATTATCAACATACAGGATTGTGAACAGGATTGTGGATAACTGACTTAACATACTGAAACACAAGCATAAGTTATTAACAATTTACGTTGAAAAGCCTGTATATAACAGGAATATAGCCAGTGGATAACACTACGTATACACCAGTTATCCACACTCTATGAGCCTGTCTTGAAGAATAGGGTAGGACAGGCGTAGGAATGGTATCAACAGATAGTTATCAACACACCTGTGGATAACTCTATAAGTATACTGATAATCAACGTATAGTTATTCTATAAGCATATTTATATGATGAAAAACAGGCGGAAAAGGGTGGGGTAGGGGGCGCTTGTTATCCACAGGTTAACGTAAATTGTGGATAACTGCGTAAACGAATGATAATCAATATGCTAATATTAACAATAGCATATCATTTGGGATTATGTATAAGCAGGCAATACAAACTTAGGAGGCTATGGCGTCCCGCCGTAGACACGCACCCACGAACGGTTAGCATAATAAGTTGTTTGATGTCAGGTATGGGAGGCTGCGTGGCTACGGCGAGACGCCATAGCCTCCTAAGTTACCAATATAACTAAACAAAAGTAGATGATTCAGCTATCGTGCCGTTCCCTGTTCATAACCCTGTGATACCTGTTAATAACCGTGTGGAGAAGCCTGTTGATAACTCGCCACTTATCAACAGGGGACAGGGAGTAGCAGTTGGGGTGTGGATAACTAACACTATTATTAAACTGATATTACAAAGTTTTCCACGATTATTAATCGAAAAAAGATATAAACTTATTAACTTTGCACGTGTCTACATCATATTGTGGATAACACGCCTATTACGCTTATAATCAACAGGAAGATGTTACGATTGCCTGTGGACAACAGGCTTTCCCATGTTTATAACTTAATATGCAAGAAAAAGACAGGAAAGTTACCAACATACTAACAGTACATCATCCTAATATTATTTTTTTTCTTCTTTTAAAAAAAAGAAAGAGAGAATATATATAGATGTTGTGGATAAGTGGTGGGAACGACCAAAAAGAACGAAACGTATAAACAATAAAGCAATGAATAAAGAGTGGACTGAAAAGGGATTTGTCGACGAGCCTGTTGACGAGTCGATTGACCTTAAAAAAGAGATACGCCGTCTTTGCAAGGAGAAGGACGCCGTGCTGTTGGCTCATTACTATACGGTGGGCGAGGTGCAGGAAGTGGCTGACTTTATCGGCGACTCGCTGGCACTGGCACGCAAGGCGGCTCAGACCGACGCCAAGATGATTGTGATGTGCGGTGTGCACTTCATGGCTGAGACATGCAAGCTGCTCTCGCCGGAGAAGAAGGTGCTCTGCCCGGATCTGACAGCGGGTTGCTCGTTGGCTGACTCATGCAAGGCTGAGGACCTGAAGGAGTTTAAGGAGCAGCATCCCGGCTACAAGGTGGTGAGCTACGTCAACACCACGGCGGCTGTCAAGGCGCTCACGGATGTGGTGGTCACGTCAGGCAATGCGGAGAAGGTGATGGCTTCTTTCCCGAAGGACGAGAAGATTATCTTCGGTCCCGACTATAATCTCGGCAATTACATCAACAGCGTTTCAGGTCGTCAGATGCTTCTCTGGAACGGCGGCTGCCATGTTCATGAGAAGTTCTCCGTGGAAGCCATCGTGAAGCTCAAGGAGGAGCATCCTGAGGCTGTGGTAATGGCTCATCTGGAGTGTAAGGCTCCTGTGCTGGCTGTGGCTAACGTGAAGGGATCGACGGCTGCCATGCTCAATTACGCCAAGGCTCATCCCGAGACGAAGGAATATATCATCGCTACGGAGGCTGGCATCCTGCACGAACTGCAGCGCAGCTGCCCCGACGTGACGTTCTATCCTGTTCCGCCTGAAGTAAGCGAGGGTGGGGTAGGCTGCTCTTGCAACGAATGTGAGTATATGAAGAAGAACACGCTGAAGAAGATATATAACACGCTGCGCTACGAGTGGCCCTCTGTGGAGGTGGACCCCGAGATAGCACGCGACGCCGTGAAGCCGATAGAGCGCATGCTGGAGCTGTCTTAACAGGAGCGAAGACACACCTTCAAGGAATATATACGCTGAAAGACATGTTTTTCTGCCAAGACAGGAAAGCATGTCTTTGTTTTTATTACTTTATTATGAATCGCAACAACAAGAAGGACATACTTCTCGCTATGATACGTAAGGGAGCGCCGATGACGTTCTCCCAGCAAGCGAGGCTCGTGCTGAGTCTTGCCACACCTGCCATCCTTGCCCAGCTCACCACCACGATGATGCAGTATATAGACGCTTCGATGGTGGGCAGCCTTGGCGCTTCCGCTTCTGCTGCCATCGGACTGGTGGAGACCACCATGTGGCTGATGGGCAGCATCTGTTCGGCTGCGGCTGCCGGCTTCTACGTTCAGGTCAGCCATCAGCTTGGCGGCAACGACCCCGTCCGTGCACGTGCCACTCTGCGCCAGGGCATCATGTCCGTGCTGGTGGTTAGCCTGCTGTTGGGAATGACGGTGCTTGCCATCAGTCCGTTCCTGCCAAGATGGTTGGGTGGGGGAGAGGACATCTGCAGCACGTCGTCCGTTTACATCGCCATCATCTCGTTGGGTCTGCCCGCCTTCCAGTTCTCGATGTTCGGCTACGGCATGCTCCGCAGTTCGGGCAATATGGTGGTGCCGAGCGTGATGAGTGTGGTGATGATGGCTCTGGACGTATTCTTCAATTTCTTCCTTATCTTCCCCACACGCCCCATGGAAGTGTTTGGCATGTCTGTAATGATGCCCGGCGCGGGACTCGGAGTGGAGGGCGCCGCCATCGGAACGGTTTCGGCGGAGGCTGTGGCAGCCACGGTGACGATGTATATACTGTGCTTCCGCAAGGGCGAACTTTGTCTGCGTCAGGACAGCGGACGCTTCCTGCCGACGTGGAATGTGGTGAAGAACGCCATGCACATCGGACTGCCGATGGGACTGCAGCAGACCATTATGACGTCGGCTTATATCGTCACCACCATCATTATCGCTCCGCTCGGCACCATTGCCATCGCCGCCAACTCGTTCGGCATCATCGTGGAGAGCCTCTGCTATATGCCCGGCTACGGCGTTGCTGACGCTGCCACGACGCTCGTGGGACAGACCATCGGTGCCGGAAGGCACGACCTTATGAAGCGCTTCGCATGGCTCTCCGTAGGGCTTGGCGTAGCGATAATGTCGGTCATGGGCGTGGTGATGTACGTGGCGTCGCCGTTTGCGATGGCTATGATGACTCCCTCTTTGGAGGTAAGACAGCTGGGTGTGGAGGTGCTGCGCATAGAAGCCTTCGCCGAACCGATGTTCGGTGCAGCCATCATCTGCTACGGCGTGTTCGTTGGAGCCGCCAAGACCATAGCTCCGAGCATTATGAACCTCGCTTCGATGTGGGGCGTGCGCATAACGCTCGCCGCGCTGCTCGCCCCGACGATGGGTCTGCGTGGCGTGTGGCTGGCGATGTGCCTCGAGCTTTGCTTCCGTGGCATGATATTCCTCGTGAAGCTGTGGACATGGAAGCTGAAGCCGCAGAAAAGCATGATATAATAAAAAACTATATACATATACTATTACGATTATGGAGAAAATTGCTAATAAGGTATTCGGTGGAGAGCGTCCTCTCTTCGAAATCCACAACACGGAACTCGACCACGTCCGCATCACGTTCGGTGAGTCGGGCGTTAAGGAATGCAGCAACATTGTCTGCCGTAACTGCTATTTTGAGGGCAAATATCCGCTCTGGCATGTCAAGGGATCGGACATCCGCAACTGTTATTTTGCGCCGGGTTCGCGCTCTGCCATCTGGTATTCTGACGATATGCACATGGAGGACTGCGTCATCAACGGCCCGAAGTTCTTCCGTGAGATGAAGAATCTCTCGCTGAAGAACGTCACCATCAACGACGCCGACGAGACATTCTGGGGTATTGACGGGCTGAAGCTGGAGAATGTGGTGCTGCATGATGGCACTTATCCCTTCATGCACTGCCGCAATGTGGAGGTGGACGGACTCGTTTCTGACTCGAAGTACGTGTTCCAGTACTCACGCGACATCGTCATCCGCAACGCCAAGATTGATACGAAGGACTCGTTCTGGGAGGTTGACAACGTCACGGTGTACGACTCGGAACTTAACGGTGAGTTCATCGGATGGCACTCGCGCGGACTCCGCCTCGTAAGATGCCACATCTCCGGCGAACAGCCGCTCTGCTATGCCAAGGATCTGGTGCTTGAGGATTGCACGTTCGACGCCGAATGCGACCGCGCCTTCGAGTATTCCACCGTTCAGGCTGACATCCGCGGACACATCAAGAGCATAAAGAATCCGATGTCGGGACGCATCACTGCGGACAGCATCGGAGAGGTGATTATAGACGAGAACATAAAGAAGCCGGCTGACTGCGTGGTTAGCAGCAGAGAAAAATAATATAATTATGATTTACGACTTCTCTAAACCTACCTGCCGCCGTGGCACCAACTCATACAAGTGGGACTCGGCGGCGGGTGATGACATCATTCCGTTGTGGGTGGCTGACATGGACTTCGAGACTTATCCCGGCATTACGGAGGCGCTGCGCCGCCGTGTCGACCATGCCATCTTCGGCTATACACGTGTGCCGGACAGCTATTATGATGCTGTCTGCCGCTGGTTTGAGGAACGACACGGGTGGCGCTTCCATCGGGACGACATCATTTACACCTCAGGTGTGGTGCCAGCCATATCAGCCATCATCAAGGCTCTGACGCTGACTGGCGACCAAGTGGTGGTGATGGGACCCGTATACAACTGTTTTTTCTCCTCTATACGCAATAACGGCTGCGAGCTGTCAAGTAGTCCACTCATCTATAATAAAGCGCTCCTGCGTTACGAAATCGACTTCCACGACCTCGAACAGCGCCTCTCGCATGAGCGTGCCCGTCTGCTGCTGCTCTGCAATCCGCACAATCCGGGTGGACGAGTGTGGAGCCGTGACGAACTGGAACGTGTGGCTGTGCTCTGCAAGAAGCATGGCGTACGTGTGGTTTCGGACGAGATTCATTGCGAACTGACGCTTGGCGACCACCGTTATACGCCGTTCGGCACGCTCCCCGACGATCTTTCGTACGGCTCCGTGACGTGTTGTTCGCCCTCTAAGGCGTTTAATATAGCCGGCTTGCAGATTGCCAACATCGTCTGCCGCGACGCCGCTGTACGCGAAAGAATTGACCGTGCCATAAACATAAATGAGGTTTGCGACGTCAATCCCTTCGGCGTTCTGGCTCTTCAGGCTGCCTATTCGGATGGCGGATATGAATGGCTGTGCCAGTTGCGTGCCTACATTACGGAGAACTATCGCCGCCTCCGCGACTTCTTCGCTCGCGAATTGCCCCACCTCCCCGTTATGAACATGGAGGGAACATACTTGGCATGGGTGGACTGCAGCTCACTCGGCGAGTCGTCAGAGCACATAGAAGAACGCCTGATGCGCGAGAACCGCGTATGGGTGAACGCCGGAAGCATGTACGGCAAGGAAGGCGAGGGCTTCATAAGAATAAATATGGCTTGCCCGTGGAGCAGGCTGGAAGAGGGAGTGAAGAGGATAGGGAAGTAAGGCATTTTGAAAATCAATGGATTGACAATGCCATACAATTCGATTTTTTTGTTTATATTTGCAAAAACAAAATCACTTATGCAAGAATATCAGTTGGACTTCATAACCTATTGTGTTGGCAATCTTGCTGACCGATTAAAGATGAGCGCAAGTAAAGTATATAAGATGTTGCGTTCGTCTGGACTCTTGGATGGATATATAGTGCCTTGCTATGATGTTTTACATACATTTGGAAAGGACTATATAATGGACGATTTGATTGGATTGTTGAAAAAGAAAGGGGCTTTGCCATGATACTATATCACGCCTCTAACTGTATTGTTGACAATCCTGATGTCTTGCACTCTCGTAATTTTCTTGATTTCGGAAAGGGATTCTATATGACATCCCTTGAAGAACAAGCAAGAAAGTATGCCCTACGTTTTCTTCTTAATGAAGATAAAGCTTATCTGAACTATTATGATTTGGATGATGATTTAAACTTTTTTCGTATCAAAGAATTCAGTTCGTATGACGAGGAATGGCTTGACTTTGTTGCCTTATGTCGTGTCGGAAAGCAGTCTGAACATTATGATATTGTTTCGGGAGGTATAGCAGATGATAAGGTGTTTAATACTATCGATTTGTATTTCTCAGGCAATATAAGCAAAGATGAAGCCTTAAGGCGATTAGTATTCATACATCCCAATCATCAAATCTGTATTTTAAATCAGGAGGTTATTAACCGACACTTACGCTTTATTAAAGCGGAAGAAATAAAATTATAATATATGAAAGCTAACAAGACAATCCTTCAGATGAAATATGCTCGTGTGGTTAAACTCTTTGCTGAGTTGTCTGGGCTTTCTCTGGAAGACTCTTTGGAGGTCTTTTATGACTCTTATCTTTATAAGATGATGAGTGAAGGCATCGCTGACATGCATTGTCGTAGTGACCAATATTTGGTGGATTTGCTGATGGACGAACATAAGAATAAGTTATAATAGAGTGTTTCTCACTCTCAAAAAAAAACTCCAGCCGCTGCATTCCTGCAATGGCTGGAGTTTTTTCGTTTAAGTATTTGATAAGGTTATGTATTGTTTATAACCTCAATCGTGCTGTTTACTTCATAATCTTTACAGTCTTGCCGTCAGCGGTGCGGACGATGTTGATGCCGCGCTGCAGCTTCTGGAGCTTCATACCTGAAGCGTTGTAGATGCCGGTAACGGTGGTATTGGCATTGTCCTCGATGCCGTTGATGCCGGTAGCGGGCTTGTTGCCGAATACTGCGAATACGTCAATCACGTCCTCGCCAAGCTCAACGGGGAGCGTGATCTCTGCGTAAAGGTCGTCGTCCTTGCTCTGAGCTGCGAGCTTAATGTGCACCTTGCCACCGAGAGCCTCTGCTATTTCAGCGCCGTTGGTGATTTCAGCGTCCTGCTCTGCTGTATAGACAGTCCATCCGTCCACCTCTGTAGCGGGTACGTTCTTGATGGTTACGTCGCCGATGAGGAACGGACCGAACGAGAACTGGTTGAGGCGGATGTCGTATGTGCCGTCCTCGTGCTGAACAGTAGAGATGGTTGCCTCTGCCGGATCCTGCGGTTCGCCGTTCAGAGAGATGGCGAGGTTGCCCTTATATTCCTTAGTAGGCTCGGCAGCAGCCTCTTTCACCTTGAATGTGTAGGCGTTCACGGTCTTGAGGTCAGCCGAAGTTACGGTTACGGTAACAGTGGCATAACCCTTCTCAGCCGGGCTGCGTGTTATGGTGCTGTTGATGTATGAGCCGTTGCCCATGCGGTGAGGCTCAAGGTCTGATTCGGTAAGCTCGCCGTCGAATGTCAGACCGTCATAGTAATACTTGTTCGGCTCGAATGTGAAGTCAACGCCCTTGATCTTCACGTTGTTGAGCTGTGCGTTGTAGATAAGCTCGAGGTCGTCGATGTAGAGCACGTCAGGATTGTTCTCGTCGCTCGAAGCCACACCCGGCTCTGCGTTGGTAGAGATGGTAACGAGGATGGCTTTCGGGTCGATGTCGTACGAAGTGTAATTGAAGGGAACGCTGATGCGCTTCCACTCGTTGCCGGTCTCGGCTATCTCCTTGTTCTGGGCAGTAGCCACGATGGTCTTATATTCCTTGTCCATCGGGTCCTGAATCTTTGTGCCGTCGTTGATGATGGCAGAGATGGTGGCGTAAGGATAATTCTTCTTGTCAGACTCAGAGAGTGTGCCCTGCTTATACTTCACCCAAACGGCGATAGAGTCAGGACGTGAGCTGATAGCTGAGAAGAACGGATCGTTGTTTCCGTCTACGTCGCTTGAAGAAGGATCAGACGTAGAGTTGTTGCCGGCATCCTTCGGTGTGAAGCCGCTTGCCTGGAGACGACCGGTGGTGATGGTGCCGTTGGCGGGCTGCTTGATGCCTACGTTTACGATGCCTGAAACGAGCTTCAGGCTGGTGCCCTTGCCGCCGGGACGCACGTCGTCAGACTTGTATGTGTGTGTGTTCTTGCTTACGAATCCTGTGAGAGTGCCTGATGCGCTCATGAATGAGTGCCATCCGTCTGGCTCGTCGCTGGTGTAGTCTTTCTTGGGTACACCTCCAGTGTATTTGGCTGTGTGCCAAGCATCGAAGTTCGAACCGAGAATCTGTCCGATGGTGTAGCGGTTTTCGCCGAATGTGGTCTTGATGCGGCGCTTGATGGCCTGGAATGTGTCGAGGTTGAAGGCTGCAGTGAGCTTGTCGCCGCGCAGCTCAGCCTTGAAGATTACGGGCACACCGCCATTGCAGAGAGCCGAGTAGCTGGGACCTTCCCATGTATATGTGTCGACGTCACCCTCTGTGATGTCCACGTTCTGGGCGCTTTCGAAGATAGTGACGTTGCCCACCTTGGATGTCTTCACGCCGTTGAGCACGATGTTGCCCACATAGTGCTTTGAGCCATACACCTCATAAGCGTAGTTATGGATGGTGACGGTGCTTGTTCCGTCCGCACCTTCCTCGATGCTTACCTTACCTTCCACGGTACTGGTCTGTCCTCCAGCGTTGTTGCTGTAGTTGCCCTTGTAGTCGGTAGCGTTGGCAGTTAAGGCTATCGCAGCCATTGCCATTGTGAATAATGACTTTTTCATTCTTTTGTTGTTTTTATTTGTGTGAGTGTTTTCTGTTCGTTTATCTCTTAACCACCTTAGTCACAGTGCCGTCAGCATGGCGTACGATGTTTACGCCGCGCTGCATCTGTGTGGTGGCGATGCCAGAGATGGTGTAGATGTGCTTCACTGAGCCGTCAGCCTTCTTCACCGTGTCTACGCCAGTTACGTATCCGTTGGTTGAGAATGTGTATTCCACAGTCTCTGTGCCGTTGTTGTCCACGCTGAATGTGATGTTGGCGCTTGCCAGGTCAGCATCGCTGTTCTCGTCAATCTTCACTGTGATGCTGCCTGAAAGGCTATTCACGGTCATGGTCTTATAGAAAGGATGTGCGCATTCTGTTGTTGCCTCCACCTTGCCTGAAGAAAGATTCATTGTGGCAGTGGCCTCGTCAGCCTCGTAAGCCACTGAAGGGATGGTGATGGTGCCGAGTGAGAGAGTTGTTCCGGGGAGTGTGCCCTCGGTCATAGTGAGTGTGCACTTGCCTTCGCCCTCGTCAGTGATGGTCAGTACGGAAGGCTTCTGGTCTGATACGTCGCCGTCGTCAGTACGAGAGAAGCTTGAGAGTGTGCCTGCCATTGAGACCGGCTCAAACGGCTCTTCTTCCTCCTTGCCGAACTGCATCTCCACGTTGAAGTTCTCGTCGTCCGTGTCCACGAGCATGGCGTATACCATGAGGTCGCCGTCCACGTTGATAACGGCAGAGAGGTCGCCCTTGATGTTCTTTCCGTAGAGCGGTGAAGTCTCCTCGGTAGTGGCGTCCACGTAGCCTGAGATGTAAGTCTCGCCGTCCTCTTCCTCAAATCCGAGTCCGCTGAATGTGATGGCTCCGTAAGAAGCGTCAGCAGTCTCCACCGGCTTGACTGTCAGCGAGTAAGTGTTGTCAGAATACTTGCTGAGGATGGCATTGGCGTTCTTTGTGGTCTTGGTGTCGCCGGCTGCTGTAGATGTGAGCAGGTCTGACGAGAATGTCTCTGTCTCGACGATGGTGGGTCCGTCTGGCTTGGTCTGCACCTTTGTGCCGTTAAACTTCACGTAGCGCAATGATGTAGTGCCGTAGTCGAAGTAGTTGGCTGTGAGCTGGAGGTTGTCTCCGTCCATAGTTCCCCAACCCTCGAACGCGCCTTTTGTCACACCGCCCATATTGCCTTCGGTGATGTCGAAAGTGGTCTGGCTGCCCATAGAGAAGCTATATCCTGTTCCGTTCTGCTCGGTGGAGACATTGTTAAGCGTAATGGTTCCGAGAACGTCATTGCCGAATGCGATGTCCTTCAGTACGATTGTGCTTGTGCCGTTGTCGTTTACGGTCACCTCCACGTAGTTGTCGAAGCTCGGGAACGAGTTAGAGTTGTTCTTCCATGTACCATAGAAGGTGGTTTGTGCCATGGCTGTGAGCGATGCCATGATCACTGCAAGTAGTGTAAAGATTTTCTTCATAGACAATTGTTTTTCGTTATTAATATTTCTTACTTGAGCTTGTACGTCAGTCCGATGCTGCCGTAGATTGGGTAGAGCGACTGCTCGATGACGTGGAAGTCCTTGCGGAAAATCTTGGTCAGACCCCATGACAGTCCGGCGTATGCACCGAAGTGGTTGGAGAAGAACCAGTCTGCACTGAGGTCCAGTCCGAACTGCCAGTGGCGCAGGTCTTCGGTGAAGTCATAGTCGCCGCGTTCTCCTTCGACGTGTCCCAGCTCCACCTTGTCGCCCGTCGGGTCGCCGACGCGCAGATATCCGTCGTAGGCATATCCGCTGAAGTTGTTGCTAAGCACGTAGGAGAAGTAAGGACCGAACTTCAGACGCAGGTTCGGCGACACGTTATATGCCACCTGCAGCGGCAGCGTCACCATCCATTCGTCCACCTCCGTTACGACATTACCGGTGAAGAGTCCGCTGAGCGTCTCGTCTCCGCGTCTCATCTCCATGCTGTATCCCTTCACCTTTGCGTCGGTCTTCATGCCCTTGTTCTGGTAATGGAATCCTGCCTGCAGTCCCCACTTCTCAGTCAGGGGCTTGTATGCGTCCAGTCCGAGGAGCGTGTTGTTGGTGGGCGTATACTTGTCGAGCGATCGGATGGTGGCTGGCATGCCCACCGGAGCCGTTCCTCCGAGGCTGTAGCCTAAGCGTACCATGTATCTGAGATCGCCGAAGATGTCGATGGCGAGAGCTTCCTGCAAGCCCACGAAGGCCACGAGGAGCAGTGTGATTATTGTTTTCTTCATATTGATGCGGTTGAATGTTATTTCTGCTGTGCGGCGGGCTTCTCGTATGCCACCTTCACCTTATCTATTAATAGCGTACTGCCGATGGCTCCCTCGAAGTGTGCTCCCTCGCAGCTGGAGGTGAAGACGATGGCTATGCTGTATCCGTAGTTGGCGAGCACCTGCGGGTCGGGCTCCGTGGTGTATTCGAAGGGGATGTCGAAGAACTGCCATCCGTTCTCGGTGCGTGTGATGCGTCCGCTGAGCGCCTTGCCGATAATCTGCGGGCTGGTCTTCACGTTGTCGCCGGTCAGATAGAAGGCGTTGCTCTGGTCGTCCGTGTTCTTGAACACCACGGCGTAGATGTCGCCCTCGTCAATGCGTCCCTCTACCGCCTTGCCGCTCTTGTCCATAAACTCGTCGCCCGGCGCATACTGGTAATATCCGCTGAAGCTTACGGGCTTGACGTTTAGCTTGTTGGCGGCTCCGTCGCCGAAGTGAGTGGCAAGCAGCGGAGTCTTCGTGGCGATGGTCGACTCGAACACGCCGGTGAAGAGATTGCCTGCTGCGATGCGCATGTTCATCATTACGCCGAACGATCCCGTGGAGCATGTCGTCAGCTTCACGCCGTTACCGTCATAACCCTCGGTCAGCGGTGTGGTGGGATATTCCTCAGGGGCGGCTTTCTTCTTTGCGATGGCAAATCCGGCGTTGCCAGTCGCCCAGTTGTCGGCGCGGTTGCCGTTGTCGAGGATGTCGCTCCACATATAGTATTTCTGCGCCTTCTCCTCAAGGAAGAAGTTCTCGAAGTCGTATCGCATGGTGTCCGTCTTTGCCTCCGGTATCTCCGGTTCCATGGCAGTGATGTTCACGTTGTACGTGCGGTGCCACTGTCCGTCCTCCGACGTCACGGTGTAGACCACCGCACCTTGTGAGAAGTCGTGCACCGAACCGCTTGCTGGCGATATGGTGGCTCCCGGTGTGATGCGGAACTGCGGTGCCATCTGCGTAAGGTCAGCTCCCGGTCGGAGCGGACTGAAGTTGATGGTGGTCTGCGTTGCAATCACGCGTGTCAGCGAGTCGGAAGGTTGGAAGAACATTGCCTGTGGGTCGTCGGCATGTATGAAAGCCTCTTCGATGTCGCATTCCATTCCGAGCGGTTCGTCCTTGATGCAGGATGTGAACATGAGTGGAAGTGCGGCAAGTGTGATGATGATATATGGTCTTGTCATTGTCATTCTTATTTGTATGTGTATCATATCTTTATACACAGTTAAAGTGCAAAGTTATGCTAATTTTGCGGAGGGCACAAATAATAAGTGTGAAAAAAATTTAGAGTATTCTTTTTGGAACATATTATAAAAAGAAAAGGACAAGGAGCGGACAGCGGACCGTCCGACACAATATTTGCATTTCTAACGCTCAATACTGCCAGCTGAGCGCACAACA
>ERZ1023858.194-NODE-194-length-12859-cov-8.523586_pt1 | contig 12859 bp, 10 predicted proteins | sample MGYA00380387_ERZ1023858 | MGnify/ENA primary metagenome ERZ1023858 (study PRJEB33179, sample SAMN07449010) | human gut metagenome | biome: Human-gut; feature: Human associated habitat; material: Faeces | host: Homo sapiens | place: India: Bhopal | collected...
CATCTGAATAGCGGTGAGCAAAGCCGAAATCTGTTCGGCAGGGTATTCGTCACGTGTTATGCCGAGCAATATATCTTTAGTATCTTCGCGCTGGAGCTTCTCTCCAGCAAGCACTCTTTCAAGTATTAGTTTCATTGTTGCCATACGCCTGAATATTTTTTTAGTTATTTCTCTTTATCTTACATTTAAAAAAAAAGACCCGCCGCGTGAGCGACAGGTCTTCTTATAGCTTTATTTGTCATATGAAAATAATGCGTAGGAGATACCGCCTCACGATTTTTTGAATCTTGAGCTACGCCACCACCAAAGTATAAACTGTGCATTATTCATATTGTTTCCGTTTTAAAGTGATTAAATATTCCTTTCGACTACAAAAGTAAGAAATAAATATTATTTCACAAACATTCGAGCGTATTTTTTGATAAATTGCTGCACTTTTCTTGTTTTCACAAACAAAAGCGCAACAATTTGTCACTTATACATTATTATATATACATCTATCCGCAATGGAAGAAGCGGCGCACGAGCTGCTCGGTAGCATCACGATTGTGCTCTATCGACTGGCGCAACGAAGCGTCGTCGAACTCACGAAGCTGCTTGATGATACCGTCAATCATGGCTGGCGAGAATACATCATACTGCTCGAACACCTCACGCTGGCGCTCAAGCACATCGGCAGAAGCCACACATGAGTCGGGCAAAGTAGAGAGCTGCGACAAACGCTCGGCATTGGCAGCATCATGAATGTTGACATTCACGTAAGTGCGGTCGGCTATCTCAAGCGCATTGTCCATCTCGAAGCCATGACGGCAAGCCACACAAAGTCCTGCAAGCAACTGATAGATGTCGGCAGAGCCATCTGGCGAGCGCATCTCAACAGTCTGCTTAGCTGTAGTGTCGGCATTGGCAGCAGGCTGCTGCGGGTTAGCCTGATGACACATGTCCTTGCCTGATGTCCATCCAAGCGGCACACGTACAAGCACAGAGCGGTTGCGGTCGCCCCAGCATATATTGGTAGGAGCCTCCTGATGAGGCACAAGACGGAAGTAGGCAAGCGGATTCTTATTGCCGAATGCTGTTATGGCTCCTGCCACATCCATCATTCCAGCTATCATGCGGCGTGCAGCCTCGCTCAAGGCTCCCTCGTGTATCATCTGGTTCTTGCCATCCTTCATTATGCGCATGTGAACATGCAGACCTGAGCCAGCCTTGCCCGCGATAATCTTAGGAGAGAAGGTCACGTCATAACCCTCGCGCCAAGCCATATTGCGAATTACCCACTTGGCAATCATCAACTGGTCGGCAGCCTCAACAGCAGGAACCGGCAGAAACTCTATCTCGTTCTGCTCGTAGCAGAGACCTTCCATAGTGAAGTTGCCCACCTCAGAGTGTCCATACTTAATCTGTCCGCCACACTGTGCCACAGCATGCATACAACGCTGACGGAAATCACCCGTCTTGAAGAAAGGTGCCGACTCATGATAGCCACGCTGGTCAACAGCAGGGAACTTCCCTTCAGCAACGCTCACCACATAGTATTCCAACTCGCCCATAGCGTGGAACTCCATGCCAGTGACCTCTTGGAAGGCACGTGTTGCCTTAACAAGAGTATGCTCGGGAGAAGAAGCAAGAGGCTCGCCATCCTTGTCGAAGAAAGAGCAAAGCAGACACAAAGTAGGAATCTCGGCAAACGGGTCGCGGAATGCAGTAGAGAATCTTGGCAATACATAAAGGTCGCTACTGCCTGCCTGAATGAATGAGAACAGCGACGAGCCATCTACACGCTCACCACAAGTGAGTACTGTGTCAAGATATTCCTTGGAGTTGATAGTGAAGCTAAGGGTCTTAAGACGACCGTCGCCACCAGGATACATGAAATTGACCATCTGTATACCGTTCTCGTCGATATAGTTGATGATGTCTTCTTTGGTAAACTCACTTGGCATTTTCTTGAGTGCGCGCACCACAGGGTTCGCATTCATAAGAATAAGATTTTCGCTCATAGACTTATGGTTGTTAAAGGATTAATAGATTAATTGTTGTTTGCTCGGCAAATGTACAAAAAGTAATGGACTTGGCAAAGAAAAAAGCTACAAACTTGCAAACTGAATGCAAACTGGCTTGCCAAGCTTAATGTCCTGGCGAGTGTTCACAAGTTTTCCTGTCTTCTTATCGCGTCTATACACCTCTATGACATTGCTGTCGCGACATGCCACAAGCATGTAGTTGCCATTGGGAGTAATGGCAAAGTTACGCGGATGGGCAGCTGTTGGTTGGAAACCTATCTTTGTGATAAGCCCTGTATTCTGGTCGACAGAGAATATAGATATTCCCTCGTCCTTCAATCTATGCGAGGCATAAAGGAACTTGCCGTCGGGCGAAAGATGAATGTCAGCACTGCCACTTGTCTTAGTCTCCGAAGCCTGAACGCGCTGCAATTCCTTCAGATTGCCATCGTTATAGCCAAGCACAGTAACTGTGCCATCAAGCTCACCAATAAGATAAGCCACCGTACCCTTATCGTTAAACACAATATGACGAGGACCAGTGCCCTTGGGTGCGCTATATATTTCTGTAGGATTTGTAAGAAAAGTGCCATCGGCTTTGTTGGCATCATTAGCGTCAAAACGCCATATACAGTCGTTGCCCAAATCAGTGGCTATCATATAGCGGTGGTCGGGAGTAATCATGCAACAATGTATATGCGATTCCACACCTTCAGTCTTATACATACAAAAGTATTGATTCTCAGCCCCTATCGATCCATCCTGTTTGATTGGAAACACCGATATGTCGCCACCATTATAGTTTGAAGTGACTAAATGACTGCCATAAGCCATGATGTTGCATGGAGCCGCTCCAGGCATATTCTTGACATGCCCATTAGACAATGTGCCACAATGCTGACTGCTGAGAAGCGAAAGAAAGCCTTTTTGGGCATCAAAGCTATAAGCCCCAGCACCACGCCTCTCGTCGTCATATTCATTTACGACATACACACGCGTGGCATCATCGTTGAAAGTAAGGAAAGAAGGGTTGCCAGCCTTAACGCTGCTTATGGCCTCGGCCTTGCCATTGTCCTGGTTGAAACGGTAGACATACATACCCTCAGATGTGCTCTGTTCGGTGTAGGTGCCAACAATCATTGTCAAGTCATTGTCGGCAAACAACTGTATGCCGACAAAGGCAGCTGCAACAGCTGACGTTAATAGTCTTTTGGTTCGATTCATTTTTTATGTAGATATAAATATGTTGTCTGCAAAATTAAACATATTTTCTGGAGTTATCACATATTTATCGCCACAAAAGTTGTAACTTTGCGAAATATATGCTACGAACAAAACAATTAATAACAAATAGCACTATAAAATGAAAAAAGAAAAAGAGCAAATCCAGTTGCCCGACAACGCCTTCACAGAGTTGAAGCCGGGCGAGGAGTACAAGCCGATTATGTCGCCCGACCAGAATTACCCGGAGGTAAACCTTTGGTCGGTTACATGGGGTATCATCATGGCTATGCTGTTCTCGGCTGCCGCAGCCTATCTTGGACTTAAGGTGGGTCAGGTGTTTGAGGCTGCCATTCCTATCGCCATCATTGCCGTAGGCGTGTCTACATTCGCCAAGCGCAACAAGGCCCTTGGCGAGAATGTCATCATTCAGAGTATCGGAGCTTGCTCGGGTACAATTGTGGCAGGTGCCATCTTCACCTTGCCAGCCATCTACATCCTTCAGGCCAAGTATCCTGAGATGAGCGTTTCGTTCTTCAAGGTGTTCTTCTCGTCTCTGCTTGGCGGTATCTTGGGCATATTGTTCATGATTCCTTTCCGCAAGTATTTCGTTAAGGACATGCACGGAAAGTATCCTTTCCCTGAAGCAACAGCCACAACCCAGGTGCTTGTAAGCGGCGAGAAGGGTGGCTCTCAGGCAAAACCATTGCTTATAGCAGGACTTATAGGCGGACTCTACGACTTTATCGTGGCTACTGTGGGATGGTGGAACGAGAATTTCACAACACGTGTTGCCGAATGGGGCGTAATGGCTGCCGACAAGGCAAAGCTTGTGTTCAAGGTTAACACTGGTGCTGCCGTGTTCGGTCTTGGCTACATCATCGGTCTTAAGTATGCCTTCATCATCTGTCTTGGCTCGTTTGCTGTGTGGTGGCTCATTGTTCCTGGCATGTCGATAATCTTCCACGACGATGTGCTCAACCTTTGGAATCCAGAGATTACACAGACTGTTGGCGCAATGTCGGCTGAGGAGATTTTCAAGTATTACGGCAAGAGCATCGGTATCGGTGGCATTGCAATGGCTGGTATCATTGGCATCATCAAGTCATGGGGCATCATCAAGGGTGCTGTTTCGCTTGCCGCTAACGAGATGAAGGGTGGCTCCAAGGATGCAAAGGACACTATACGCACACAGCGCGACATCTCCTTCAAGATTATCGCCATTGGAAGCATCGTCACTCTCATTGCCACATTCCTCTTCTTCTGGTTTGGTGTGATGGAGGGCAATCTGCTCTTTGCCATCGTAGGCATCTTGCTTGTGGCTGTCATAGCATTCCTCTTCACAACAGTTGCAGCCAATGCCATCGCTATTGTTGGCTCTAACCCAGTGTCGGGCATGACGCTTATGACACTTATCCTTGCCTCTGTAGTGCTCGTTGCCGTAGGCTTGAAAGGCACAGGCGGTATGGTTGCCGCTCTTATCATGGGTGGCGTGGTATGTACTGCATTGTCAATGGCAGGCGGTTTCATCACCGACCTCAAGATTGGCTACTGGCTTGGAACTACACCTAAGAAGCAGGAGACATGGAAATTCCTTGGCACACTTGTATCGGCTGCCACTGTTGGCGGTGTGATGATGCTGCTCAACCAGACCTACGGATTTGCAAGCGGACAGCTCGCTGCACCACAGGCTAATGCTATGGCTGCCGTGATTGATCCTCTTATGAATGGTGTGGGTGCTCCCTGGGCTCTCTATGGCATTGGTGCCATTATCGCCATTGTTCTCACCTACTTCAAGATACCTGCCATCGCCTTCGCCCTTGGTATGTTCATTCCTCTTGAGCTGAACACTCCACTCTTGGTGGGTGGCATCGTTAGTTGGTATGTTTCCACACGCTCTAAAGATGCCGAGGTTAACCGTGAGCGCAACGAGAAGGGAACTCTGCTTGCCAGTGGTTTCATTGCAGGTGGTGCATTGATGGGAGTTGTTTCTGCCCTACTCCGCTTCTGCGAGATACATCTCGTGAACGACAGTTGGATGGAGTCGTGGCTCGCCGACCCATTATCACAGATTGTCTCACTCGTGGCTTACTGCTGCTTGATAGGCTACTTCGTTGTGGCTACAAAGGTGAAGAAATAAGACACAATGAATAAAACATAGTATGAGGGTATGGTAGGGATGCCATACCCTCTTTTTATTTCTATTTGCAAACCTTTCGGTTTGTCTTCATTCCATTCTCTCCGTTTATGCTTACTACATAAACACCATGCTTCAGTGCGTCATACACCTTTGTGAGTGTCTCACTTCCAATGCCTTTGCCTACCACATTTCCCGACATATCAATTATCTGCCATGCACCTGTCACACCGTGGCGCAAATTATTAATGCCAGATGTCAATGTCTTCAGACTCTGCTGCTCAACGTTAAGCACAGCACAGTCGCAAGGATTCGTTGAATTGTAATTAGCAACGAAAGCTACAACATTCATCTGCTTCTCGTTCCATTCCTCGTTAAGCACAGCATCAAAATGGCAGTCATATCCTGCAGCAATGTCCACTTTCTCGCCCCATGTAGGAGTAAGCGAGAGGCGTGGCACATGGCTATGATAAAAGCCCTTGCTTGCTCCAGCCTGCGACGTACTGTAAAGACTGTCTTCTGTTACGAACACATAAAGGCGCACGCTATCGGGAGTGGCTACAGGCAATAATTGCTTGCCAGAAACATCTATGCTTAGCTTTCTTGCTTCAGCCGACCAATCGGTAGTGATATTCACTGTGGCAAAAGCCGGACGCTGCAATTCCATTTCGTAAAGAGCCTTAAGAGTAGAAGCATCTGCATTAAGAATAGGGGTCTCATAATTGTAGACTTCGGGGAACACATCGCGCATATCCATGCGGTCGACAAGCATAGCAGGCGCAAACTGATAGTAGGAAGGATAGAACCATTCATACTCCACACTCTCATCGATAGTATACTTGTCGGTATAGAAGCCGGCATGATGGTCAATCTCCACAATATCTTCCATATCACGCGTCACCTTGTCTATTGCCTTGTGGGCTTTGGGGCAAGCCGTACATTTCTCGGTAGAGAAAGTCTCAAGCAACACCTTGCGTGCCACATAGCTGTCGCGACACATCACATGGCAAGTCTTAGTAGAGTTGTCACCTTCCACTGCATCAACACCACCGTTAACACTCTTCACTAACAGGCGCAAGTCTTTCTCACACTCTGCATTCAGCTTCATACTTGAGAGACTGAACGAACCTTCACTACGCGGAGCCACGTCAAGACCATCAACCTTCTCCTCGCATATTTCCTCGTCACCATCATAAAGTCCGAAAACAAGACTTGTGACATTTGTGGCTCCAAGATTCTGGAAGTCACCAAATATATCCATTGGCACATCTGTCTTGACATAAGAAGGAATATTGGTTGTGCCAAGTCTTACATTATTCTCAGGCAAATTGTCGCCACTTATCGTGGCAAGCAACGACGCACTGTTCTTACCCTTATATTCTTTCCACACTCCATCCTTGCCTAAGATATACTCAGGGTTCTTGAAAAGAGCTTTGCCATAGCCGAGATATTTCACTCCACTAACGGTATAGCCCACATAAAGATTGGAACCATCAATCACATAAGGTGTGCTAAGCTTGAACGTATTCCACTTCGACTTAGACGCACTTACCGTCTGCTGATAGAAAGGCTCCCCGTCAATGGCATGACTCAGAAATATTGTGATGGCATCGCTTTCTGTCTTGTCGGCAAAGGCTATAGTCACCTCGGTCAGTTCGCAGCCCTTATATGCCGACATATAGTCGGAGTCGAAGAATAAGGCAGAGCCAGCCTTGCTGTCTCCCTTCACTGGCTCATAACTCGTCACAGAGTTCTTGTTGTTGCCAATTGTTAGTGTCTTGACACCGGCATACGCATTGAAACCTAAAAGAACCATGAGCACAATGCACATCATTCTCAATTTCTTGTTTGACGAAATATTCATAATAGTGATTTTATGATTAAAGGTAATTAAAAGAATTTATACTAATACCACACAAAGCTACTTAATTTGTTCCATATTAAGAATATCGCTCTATTTCATCTTTAGAAATGCCTGTAGCTTTAGAGATGTCTTCAACAGACATTCCCATGTTCAACAGGTTCCTTGCTACTTCAGCCCGTCCCTTGGCAAGACCTTCTACCAAACCTTCTTTACGGCCTTCGGCTCTGCCTTCTTTACGTCCCTCGGCTCTGCCTTCCTCCATGCTTCGCTTATTAGAATCGACAAACAACAAGCGTTCTGCACCGAGTTTATCCCAAAAGTCCTCATAGGCGAGCAATTCGTCTTTCGACATAGCCGATTCCTCTACAGTCTTTAGAGCTTTGGAGGTTTCGGGATTATCCAACAGTTCTTGTGGCACTACCTTTGTCTGCTCATCTATCTCAGTAAGGAATCTAAGCCACAGCACAGCCATTTTCTTTTCTTTAATGGAATGTGCTTGGAACTTAGGAAGCTCCACGAATGTGAAATGCAGTCCGTCAATAATCTCATCGCTATGCAACTCATGCACAACATTATAGTTGTGGATAAACTCATCGGGATATTCCTTCATGAAAATCTCGTTGACAAGATTGAGCGAGTAGACTGGTTGCAAAAACTCATACTTGCGCTTCTTGTCAAGCTGACGCACAAAAGCCTTGGAAGCATTGAACAGCACACGCTGCTTGAACGCTTCAGTCCACAACATTTGCATCTCCACAATAAACTGCCTGTTCTTTACATCACGACATCTTACATCTACAATACTGTTCTTGCCTACGTAAGTATCAGGCACAAGCTCGGGCGAGAGATATTCCACGCTCTCTATCTGCTCGTCATCTGCCAATGGCAACAGAGCATTGAGAAGACTGATGAGCAAATCCTTATGCTCACCGAATATCTTCTTGAATGTAAGATCAGCTTTTGGGTCAAGATATCTCATTAGCGAAAATGTATTTATTGGTTTACTACTGTGTATATATAATAATGTGGCAAATATACAAATAATTATCGAAAAAATCATCCCAACCTATTTGTTTTTCTGATAATTTTCCAGAACTTTGCATAAGTGAATACCTTTCAATAACTAACAATTTAAAACTGTAAAATATGGATAGACACATTAAGAATGGAATGATATCCATGGGAGTATGGATACTTTTCCTTGTTGTTTTGTTTGGTTCGTTCATGACCTTTACAGATTCCCCTTTCAGCGATCTCCTGGATGAGGAAACAGGAGGCTTCATATCTGGTGCTTTCTTCCTAGCATGGGCACTTATCTGGTTTGCCATAGGCAAACACTACAGTCGTGACTATGAGCTTAAGAAACAGGCCTTCATCGAGAAGTATAAAGGATTTGACGAGAATGTTACACGTACAATGTTCAAGAAGGCTTATTTCTCAGATATAGCACGTATGTTGTCTCGGGTGTTTTTCATTGCCGTGCCTTTCTATGTTGCGGCAAACGTGAAAGACACTGTGACCTTAAGGAACTGCATCTATATCGGGATTCTTATGATTATTTCCATTGTCTTGTATGGATACTATAAAAAGAATGGCACAAAGGAAATTACGCTATAGTTCGAAACAATAAAAATATCGGTCAAGCAAAGACAAACCAATAAATGATTGCCTTTTGCTTGACCGATATTTTATTCAGACGACTTTTATCTCTAATTCGTTCTCTCATATACCAAGAATTTATCTCGTTCAGCAGACTCTTTAGCGAAAGGCAGCAATGTTCCCTCTGATACCAAATCAACCTTTCTGCCTAACAGTTCTTCTAAATCGCTCCACATTCCAAAAAATTTCAAACCTATTGGTTTGCTTTTGTCCAAAGAGACAATAATGTCGACATCACTATCCTGAGTTTCTTCTCCTCTTGAGAAAGATCCAAACAGCCATGCTTTCAACACAGGTTGAGTGCTGAAATACTTGCGTAGTAAATCTATAATGACGGGGTTTCTCATATACAAATTGTTTTACTATTTAATAATGTAGCAAATATACAAATAATTATCGATAACTTTACAACTATACATTTATTTAGATTTAAATTACAAAAAAAAACAAATATTTATTGTTTTTCTTACAGATTATTTACCTTTGCACCCAGCGAAATAAAAAAATAGAAACTATGAATAAGAAATTACTTATATTGTTTTACAAAGACAATAGGGACTTGCAGACCTAACAACAGATATGCATAAAGAAACCTGTGTCGAAAAGCTATATGAGTAAGCAAACTTCCAATAATTAATCATTATGAACCATATAAACAATAGAGTTGTCATACTTTTCTTCATGCTGGTAAACGTAGCATTTTCACATGCCCAAAATGTATTTCATGGAGAAATTGTGTCGATTAACGGAGAGGTTGGTATAGCGAATGGATATATTCTGCTTATACAAAATGGAAATATTTTCAAAACTACTTCTTCTTACAAGGATGGCAGTTTTACCATAAAGGATGTTCCTGCCGGTGATTATATCGTAGAGGTTACGTGCTTAGGCTACCAAACAATATGCGATTCTCTTAGTATAAAAGATACAACAAAACGTACCTATAGACTAAAAGAAGAAACAAAAGAAATTGACGAGGTGACGATTGTAGCCGACCGTAGTCAGATTGTAAAAAGGACTGCCAATGGTGAAATATTCTATCTGTCGTCAGATGCAAAGAAAATGAGCAATCCATTCAGGGCTTTGCAAGAGATACCTGCCATCATATCTGATGCCAACACTTCATCTGTAAAAATGTTAAACGGAAAAGCACCTTTGATTCTTATCAACGGCAACATGATTAACTCTGGTATTGGACCGATTTCTCCAGCTGACATTGAGTCTGTTGAGGTTGTAAACTCTGTATCTGCACGTTATCTGCAAGAAGGTGTTACGAGCATTCTGAATATTAGATTGAAAAAGCATACCAAACCATACTTATGGCTTGAAGGAGCAACACGTCATGAAATTCCTCTTGATAATGGTTTTGGTGTGGGGTATTTTGAAATAGGAAACCATAAGATTAGTCTTTACGGCAGAGCAGCCTATCACTATAAATACCAAGAAGATGTAGAATCATTCGTTAACCGCACGAATACTGGTTATAAACAGACTTATGACCAGTCAACTCGTAGTGATGCCAATAAATGGATAGGTGAGTTGTTGCTGAAGTATCAGATTACTCCTAATGATTATTTTGCAGCTCAACTATATGACTCATATAATACTACTAAAGGAAATACCTCGGCTCATGGAAATTATACTACTGATATTTCACAGTGGTATAGTTTCCAATCCTTCGACACGAACAAAAGCAATATTCTCACCACAAGTCTGTATTACAAACATTCATTTTCAAAAAGTAGTGATTTAGAATTGCGTTTAGCGTACAATTTCAATAAGAATGATTATAATGCCAATCGCACAGACTCTTATGAAAAGCAACAAATCGATGCAAATACACTATATAACAACAAACGTCATTCCGGAAGTTTCAATATTGACTATTCAAAAGAATATGCCAACAACAGTTCGCTGATAGCAGGAAGCCACAACACGCTCATCATGGATGACATCAATAACGCCATTGGTGAAAATCCTCTATTCAAACATTATAGCTATAACCAATATGTATATGTGGGTTATGGTGGCTCTCTCAAGCATCTACACTATAATGCTTCAATTGGAATGGAAGGTATATGGGCAAAGGCAGGTGACGCCAACTATAACTATTTTCGTCCAAGGTGCAATACAAGTATTACATGGGTAGCTAACAAACACAACTCCGTCCGCTTAAGTTATCAACTTTCAAATACAGCTCCAAATGTTGCATATCTGAACCCTTACAATACATCAACCGACTCTTTGTTTGTAAGCATAGGCAACCCGAATCTAAAGCCACAAATGACACATAGCGCCTCCATGTCATATACATTGAATGTCGGCAAGCTGTACTTCACACCTGTTGCTGACTATAAATACATAAGTGATGTGATAGAAAACTATGGCCATTCAGATGGGGGCGTTTATTATAACACTTATGCAAATACTGGACATTTTGCCCAAATATCTGCAGGAGCTGATTTGAGTTATCGTTTTAAGTGGGGACGAGTGTATGCAGGTAGCGGTTGGAAAGCCTATTATTTTATGGGGCACAACGCCAAAAGTTCAACCTATGTTTCATTTGGCTTTAACGCACAAGTGAAAGACTTTTCATTCTATGGCGATATAGATTACAATTCAAGAGATTACACGGCATTGGCATGCACCACATATTCGCATCCGTCAGTTGCCAATCTACAAGTGAACTACAATTTCACACCTGACTTCTATATTGGTGTCTGCTTACAGCATGTCACTGGCGAATATCAAAGCAAGACAACGACTGTTGACGGGTCTTTCCACTCTGTAGTAGAGAATCATTACAAGGACAAAAAAATCCGTCCATGGGTAATTATAAGATATACTTTCCGTAAGAATGCTGACAAGAAGCATAAACTTGGCAAAGTGTTGAATAGCACCGAAGAGGGTATATCCATTATAAAGTAATAAATATCGGTCAAGCAAAGACAAACTAACGAATGATTGCCTTTTGCTTGACCGATATTTTAGAGTTCTTCTATCATTTTATTTATAGTCTCTAACATTCCTGGGAGTTTGTTTTTAACTACATCGAACACAATAGATTCATCAATATCGAAATAGTGGTGAGCGATAATATCACGTATTCCCATAACACCTTTCCAATCTACTTCTGGGTAATTGGAAAGAAGTTGCTTTTGTGTCATTTTATCAATTCCTTTGATACTTTCACCTATTGCAAGAAGCAACATACATGTGCTTTCAAGACGTTCCATACCAGTTGGTGAAAGCAAATAATATTGTGAATCATCAATAGCTTTAGAGTTATCAATGATTCTTTCAATAGTAGAAGCTATTCGTTTGAGCGAATAATATAAGAGTTCTTCGTCATACATATATTCCATCTCTTTTAATTTGTTTCAAAAGCATAGGATTCATATTATTGCGAAGTCGTACTATATCTACTGGCTTACCAAAGAGTTCTTGCAGTTCTTCTTTGATATGAACCATTGTAAATAAGTCTGGCTTTTTCATTTCAACACAAACATCGACATCGCTGTCTTCGGTCTGTTCGTTTCTCGCCACAGATCCAAAGATTCCTATCTTTGTAATTCCATAAGCATCAGCTTTGGTGCTTAGGTATTTGCGAAGAATGGTAATATAATCGTTTGTTGTTGTCATAATCTTTTCATTTTACTACAAATATACGATATTGTTTTTTACGTTCCAAGTTTTTACTGCATTTTCTTTCGTTTTTTTTATTTTTTATTACCTTTGCACCCAGCGAAATAGAATATAGAAACTATGAATAAGAAAATGCTCATAACGTTTCTATGCTTCTCGGCCATATCACCGATGATGGCACAGGATATCAAGGGAAAGATTGTGGATGAGAAGGACCAACCTTTGGCATTTGCCAATGTAGTGCTTTTGAATAGGCAGGATTCTGCTTTTGTTAAAGGTGTTGTGAGTGGTGAGGATGGACATTTTACCATCGATTCGCCTTGCAAC
>ERZ1023858.202-NODE-202-length-12760-cov-13.530028_pt1 | contig 12760 bp, 8 predicted proteins | sample MGYA00380387_ERZ1023858 | MGnify/ENA primary metagenome ERZ1023858 (study PRJEB33179, sample SAMN07449010) | human gut metagenome | biome: Human-gut; feature: Human associated habitat; material: Faeces | host: Homo sapiens | place: India: Bhopal | collected...
GCTCGGGATAGGCCAAAGTCTTGCGGTTGTCGGTATAGATAGGCGATTTCCAGCCCGAAGCCCATGTGAAAGGGTCGTTTGGCTGAAGCTTGATAGCCTTTACTTCAAGAAGTTTTGATGCAAAAATCTTTTTCAGTGTACTCATAGTTATAATTGTTTTAAAATGTTTGTATTCTATAACAATGCAAATGTAGGCAAAAAAAGCGAGATAGCCCACATTTTGGACAATAATTAAGATTTGTAGCAGTTCTTTATTATGGCTCATCTGATATTTTGAGTGAAGTAAACAGGTTCTATAATCCTATAGTATTATATACGTTGAACGGCTTCGGAATTAAAAATCTGTTAAATGAATTGTTTGTTACATGGAATATTTGTACTTTTGCAGTTACTAAAACAAAGAACAATCATACCGTCTAAATCCTAAAACAATTCAGATGCTGCAACAGCAAAAGTGTGAAATCTACAATATTCTTTGCATAAAAACACCCTAAAGATACAAAAAACAAGCCCCCTAAACGTACAAAAAGAAACAATCTTATACAATTATCAATAGCAATGAAATCTAACATCAATCAAATCGTTGAGAAGATGATGGGCAAGCGAAGCGTAGCTGCGTTGTCGCTCGTCGCTTCCATGTCGATGGTTGGCTATGCAGCAGACAAGGCTCCAGCCTCGCCTGCAGGTTCGGCAAACCGTTTGACGGAAAGTTTGGCACAGGATGCCAATGGTGTAGTGAAAGGTACTGTTGTCGACAAGCAGGGCGAACCGCTTATCGGCGTGAGCGTGAAGGTGGTGGGCACTAAGGAAGTGACCGTTACCGACATAGATGGCAACTTTACTATCAAGGCACGTCCTGGACAGGAGCTCGAACTCTCCTACATGGGTTATGCTCCGCTCAAGGCCAAGGCCAAAGTGGGACAGATGGACCTCACGATGCAGGAAGACACTCAGGTGCTCTCGGACGTGGTTGTGACAGCCCTTGGCATCAAGCGTTCGGAGAAAGCTTTGTCGTACAATGTGCAGAAGATGGGTGGCGAGAACCTTAACGAGGTTAAGAACGCTAACTTCATGAATTCACTCTCGGGCAAGGTGGCAGGTGTCAACATCAATGCCTCTTCAGCCGGTATGGGTGGTGCCACACGTGTAGTGATGCGTGGTCCGAAGTCTATCTCGCAGAGCAACCAGGCCCTTTACGTAATTGATGGTGTGCCTATCAACAACCGCAACAACGGTTCTGAGTCAAGCTCTATCTATGCCACTCAGCCTGGCGGTGAGGGCATCTCCGACATCAACCCCGAGGATATCGAGTCAATATCAGTACTCTCTGGTCCTGCTGCTGCCGCCCTTTATGGTTCGGCTGCCGCTCAGGGTGTAATCATGATTACCACAAAGAAGGGCAAGGAAGGCCGCGTGAACGTAGCCATTTCCCACAGCTCTCAGTTCTCTCGTCCGTTTGTTCATCCTGAGTTCCAGAATAGCTATCTCAACCGTCCTGGCGAAGTTAAGTCATGGGGCGAGAAGGCAGAGTCGGCTTATGGCTCTTATGACCCAATGGACTTCTTCAACACAGGTTCGAACATACAGAACAACGTGGCTATCACAGCCGGTTCTGACAAGAACCAGACATACTTGTCGCTCGGCTCAACCAATGCCGACGGTATCATCACCAACAACTCTTACGACCGCTATAATGTGACCTTCCGCAACTCCACATCGATGCTCGACGACAAGCTCACACTCGACTTCTCGTTCAACTACATCAAGGAGCGCGACAAGAACCTTATGGCACAGGGACAGTACTTCAACCCGCTGCCCGCCCTTTACCTCTTCCCGCGTGGCGAGAGCTTTGACGCTGTGCGCACATTCGAGATATGGAACGCCTCTCGCGGCATCTACGAGCAGAACTGGAACTTTGGCAACGCTCTGCAGATGCAGAATCCCTATTGGATTGCAAAGCGCATGAACCGCACCAACGACCGCACACGCTACATGCTCAGCGGCTCTATCAAATACAAGATAACCGACTGGCTCGACGTGACCGGACGCTTGCGTTGGGACGACACACGCTCTAAGGCCGAGGACAAGCGCTATGCTTCCACCATCGACCTCTTCGCCCATTCCAAGTATGGATTCTATGCCTACAACAATGCTGCCGACCGCAACCTCTACGGCGACATCATGGCTAACGTGAACAAGACCATGGGCGACTACTCTGTAGGTGCCAACGTTGGTGTGTCGCTTTCGCGCACACACTACTCACAGCACGGCTATCAGGGCGGACTTAAGGCTCCTTCAAACGTGTTTACTCCTAATGCCATCGACTACGGTCAGGTGACCAACGACAACCGTCCTATCTATGCTGAAAACCGCCATAGCATCAATTCTGCCTTTGCCAACGTGGAGCTTGGATGGCGCTCGATGCTTTATCTCACACTCACAGGACGTAACGATTGGGATTCGGCACTTGCCGGCACCACACACGAGTCGTTCTTCTATCCTTCTGTAGGTATGTCGGCTGTCATCTCGCAGATGGCTAAGATGCCGGAGTGGATCAACTACCTCAAGGTGCGCGGCTCATGGGCATCGGTAGGTTCGGCTATCTCTCCCAACATCTCGTCAGGAGCACGCTACGAGTACAACCCGGCTTCAGGCACATACAAGACCGTGACATATAAGTTCCCGAAGACATTCTATCCTGAGCGCACCAACTCATGGGAGGCAGGTCTTACAGCACGCTTCCTCAACAACTCGCTCACATTAGACGTCACTCTCTATCAGTCGAACACAAAGAAGCAGACCTTCCTGCGCTCTATAACAGCAGGCGAGGGCTACGACCGCGAGTATATACAGACAGGTAATGTGCGCAACCAGGGTATCGAGCTTTCATTGGGCTACAACAAGACCTGGGGCGACTTCACATGGAATCCTACCTTCACCTTCTCTGCCAACCGCAACAAGATTATCACTCTCTTCGACGACGTGGCTGAGAGCGACAACTATCTGAAGCAGGGCGGACTCAATGGTTGCGACATCATCCTTAAGGAAGGTGGCACCATGGGCGACGTATATATGTCAACCGACTTTGCACGCGACGCAGAAGGCAACATCCTTATCGACAACGGCAAGGTGAAGCAGGTGAATCTCGACAACCCTCAGTATCGTGGCAGCGTGTTGCCTAAGGCCAACCTTGGTTTCAGCAACGAGTTCTCATGGAAGGGATTTAACCTCGGATTCCTCATCACAGCACGTCTGGGCGGTATCTGCATGTCGCAGACACAGGCCATCCTCGACAACTATGGTGTGTCGAAGGCATCGGCTGTAGCTCGCGACAATGGCGGCATTCCAGTAAACACGGGTAAGATATCAGCCGAAAACTACTACTCGGTAGTGGGCGGCGACAACCCTATCTGGTCTGAATACATCTATTCTGCCACCAACGTGCGCTTGCAGGAGGCACACATCAGCTACACTCTGCCACGCTCTATCGTGGGCAAGATGGGTGTGACACTCGGCCTTACAGCAAGCAACCTCTTCATGATTTACAACAAGGCTCCGTTCGATCCTGAGTCAACAGCCTCTACAGGCACCTACTATCAGGGCTTCGACTACTTCATGCAGCCAAGTCTGCGCTCGTTGGGCTTCAGCGTGAAGGTGAACTTCTAAGTTGTAATCCGTATTTTAATATATATAATGTATAATTAATTTATACTGTAGAAATGAAAACAAACTTATCACATATATCAGGCATGTTCCTTCTTGGAGCGGCATGTCTGCTGGGTGCCGGATCGCTCACTTCATGCACCGACGGTTTCGATAGCGCAAACCGTCCTGGCAACAAGATCGACGGCGAGGAAATCAACCGCGACAACTATGCTGTCGGCGCATTCCTCATACAGCTCCAGAATGAGGCTTATCCTGAGCAGGAGAACACCTACCAGATGAACCAGGACCTTATCGGCAACTATCTCGGACGTTTCATGACCTATGCCAACAACGGTTTCGCAGGCAAGAACTTCGCTTTGTTCAATGCCCCGAATGGTTGGGTGCGTTATCCGTTTGCTGATAGCACACCTAAGGTGGTTTCGGCATTCAAGGAGGTGGAGCGTATATCTGGCGGTGAGGGCATCAACTACGCATGGGCCCTTATCCTGCGTGCGCAGAGCTTCCAGCGTCTTACCGACATGTACGGTCCGTTCCCTATCGGAGCTGAGGAGGATGCCAACGCCTACAGCTCTCAGGAGACAGTATACCACTCGCTCATTGCCGACCTCAACAAGGCCATCAGCATTCTCAAGCCTCTTGTGGCAGCCGACCCGAAGCTCACAGTCAACGAGGAGACCGACCACGTGTATGGCGGCAAGTTTGCCAACTGGCTCAAGTATGCCAACTCTCTGAAGCTGCGCATGGCTGTGCGTATGCGCTATGCCGACCCTGCATTTGCCAAGCAATGTGCTGAGGAGGCTGTGGCCGACGGAGTGATCACCGACAACAGCGAGAACCTTTGCATCACCTATACTCCCAACGGACAGTATAAGACTTCGGTGGAGTGGGGCGACTCGCGTGCATGTGCCGACATAGAGACCTTTATGAACGGCTACAAGGACCCGCGCATCACAGCTTATTTCAAGCCTTCTGCCACAAAGGGCGACCGCGAGATTATCGGATGTCTTGCTGGTGCCAACATTGGCAATAAGAATACTGCCGACGCTATCTATTCGGCTGCCAACGTGTCGAGCAACACTCGCGGCGTGTGGATGTCGGCTTCTGAGGTGACATTCCTCCGTGCTGAGGGTGCTCTTGCAGGCTGGAACGGAATGGGTGGCACAGTAGGCGAACTCTACAACAAGGCTGTTGAACTCTCGTTTGAGCAGTGGGGTGTGAGTGGAGCCGACAAGTATCTTGCCGACGACACTTCAAAGCAGGCCGACTATGTTGATGCCGATGGTGGCTATGGCAAGTCGATGTCGCATGTGTCGGACATCACCATCAAGTGGGACGACAATGCGTCGGCCGAGCAGAAGCTCGAGCGTCTTATCACACAGAAGTGGATTGCTCTCTTCCCCGACGGTCAGGAGGCTTGGAGCGAGATACGCCGTACTGGTTATCCTAAGGTGTTCCCTACGGCACAGTCAAACGGCTCTTCGCTCTATGTGCCCAACCGCATACCGTTCGACAACGAGGAGATTGTGAACAATGCAACCAACTACACCAAGGCTGTGCAGTTGCTCGGCGGTGCCGACAACTACGAGACCAAGATGTGGTGGCAGAAAAAGAAGTAAACCTAACTTTCTTTCTATTTAAAAACATTAGAAGACAATGAAAAAGATATTCATGTATATGTTTGCCTTCGTCGCAGCCATCTCGTCAATGACATCGTGCGACGACTGGACAGACACAGAGATAAAGAATCCTGCCGACCTGACCCACTCCAACAAGACAGAGGCTTACTATCAGCAGTTGCGCGAATACAAGAAGACCGACCATCAGGTGGCTTTCGGATGGTTTGGCAACTGGACTGGCACGGGACTCTCGCTCGAGAACTCGCTCGCAGGATTACCCGACTCAGTAGACTTCGTGTCTATCTGGGGCAACTGGCGCAACCTCTCGATAGAGCAGAAGGCCGACTTGCAGTTTGTGCAGCAGGTTAAGGGCACACGCGCCCTTATGTGTTTCATCGTGCAGAGTGTAGGCGACCAGCTCACACCAGAGGGCACAGATGCCGCTACATTCTGGGGCACAGGCGACGAGGCAATAGCCAAGTATGCCAATGCTATCTGCGACTCTATCGACAAGTATGGTTATGATGGATTCGACTGGGACTATGAGCCTAACTATGGTCATCGTGGTGATATCTCTGGTGTTCCCGCCGCAGAGAAGGTGTTTGCCGAGACAATGGCAAAGCGCATTGGTCCTAAGTCGGGCACCAACAAGCTCTTCGTTATCGACGGTGAGCCACAGAGTGTGAACAAGGAGCTTGGCCCATGCTTCAACTACTTCATCGTGCAGGCTTACAGCTGCTGGGGAGCTGGCGACCTTGACAGCCGCCTTAGCTCAACCATCAGCAACTTCGACGGTGTGCTATCTGCCGAGGAAGTGGCCAAGAAGTATATCGTGACCGAGAACTTCGAGAACTTTGCCAAGGCAGGTGGCGTGAAGTTCACCGACCGTCGTGGCAACACCATGCAGAGTCTTGAGGGTATGGCACGCTGGACACCTATGGTCGACGGCAAGTATGTCGATAAGGCAGGATGTGGCACCTACCACATGGAGTATGAGTACAACGTGTCTGGCTTCGGCACCACATATCCTTATCTGCGCAAGGCCATACAGATTCAGAATCCTTCAGTAAAATAAATGTTACTTAAGCAAACAAAGCAATGAAAACAAATATATCAAAACTGTTGCTCGCCGGCACAGCGGCTCTGTCGTTGATGTTCATGTCGTGCAACGATGCCGAATACGACGTGCTTGAGAATCAGGCTTACATAGCCCAGACCAACACCAACGGCAATACTTCTAAGAAAATCACCGTGGGCAACGATGATGTGCAGACAGAACTTAGTGTGCGCTTGTCGTCGCCAACTACAGCCAACCGTACCTTTGAGGTGGCTGCCGACGAGTCGGTGCTGGCCGCATACAACGCTGCCAACACCACCAACTATGAGTTGCTTCCTGCATCGCAGTACACAATGTCGTCGACAGAGGCTACCGTTGAGGCTGGCACATCAGCCTCGCAGCCTATCGAAATAAACATCAAGCCCCTCTCTCAGGAGCTGAAGGAGAGTGGCAAGAAGTTTGCCATCGCCCTCAAGCTCAAGAGCAAGGACGCAGGACAGGGTGTGTTGCAGTCGGGCAGCACCATTGTGTATGTGCTCGACCAGGTGGTTTATCAGGCAGTGCCTACAATCAACTCGCGCAACAATGTACACATGACCATGCGTCAGGACTATGAATTGACAGAGTGGACAGTAGAGTTCAACATCAACATCGACAAGCTTGGCACAGCTGTGGGCGAGCTTAACAACCAGACTATCTTTGGTGCTTGGGGTCCCGACGGCAAGGATGGTGAGATTTACATCCGCTTTGGCGACGCTCCTATCGAGGGCAACCGCTTGCAGATAAAGACTCAGGGCACACAGATGAACTCGAACATGCTGTTCAACGCCAACACCTGGTATCACCTGGCATTCGTTTGCACCGGCACAAAGCTCTATATGTATGTGAATGGTGTGCTCGACAACTCAATGGACCTCGCCGGTAAGATAGTGAACCTTGGCTCTAAGAAGATACAGCTCGGCAATATGGACTATCTCAAGGCTAACGTGAAGTACTCAGAATTGCGTTTCTGGACCAAGGCACGCTCTCAGGCTGAGGTAGCTAACAATATGTATGTCATCGATCCTAAGTCGAATGGTCTTGAGGCCTACTGGAAGATGAACGAGGGCGAGGGCAACATCTTCAACGATGCCACAGGCCATGGCAACAAGGCTGAGGCTGCCGGCACAACAGAATGGACTCCCAACGTGCGTATCGACGGCAAATAACAAAAACCTAAAAAAACGAAGAAAATGAAATCATTTATAAAGAACATAACATTGCCTGCCATTTCGGCTATGCTTATTGCTGCAACGCCACTCTTCACGGCATGTAGCGACGACATGGAGGTGGGCGACACTCTTCACCCCACAGAGGCAGAGAACTATGAGGCTAAGCTCCTCGTGTCGGGTATGGCTGACGGCACAGAGAAAATGAAGTCTACCATCGTAATAACTCCGAGCGACGCTGTCGCTCCGGAGGACGTGATGGAGTTTTATGTGCGTGTGTCGCAGCCCGTCGACCGCGACGTAAAGGCTACTGTGGCTTTCGATGCCGACAAGAGCAACAGCAAGATTGGCTCCGAAGCATTTGCCTTGGAGAATGCCGAGGTAACCATTCCTAAGGGACAGAAGCAGTCGACCGAGCCTGTGCGCGTGAAGCTGCAGAAGACCGAGAGCATGAAGGCTCTGAAGAATGGCGAGACATCCGAGGCTGTGTTTAGCGTGTCGTCTACCGACCTGCCTGTGAGCGCAAGAAATTCTATAGCATGGGAGCTCAAGGGCGAGTTCAACAATGTCAAGTCGGAAGGCTCGCTCGAAGGCAAGACAGCGTTTGATGGCAGCCTGCTCTTCTGCTACTCGTTTGGAGCTGGCGACTATATTGGTGAAATGACCAATGGCGACTTCACCGACTACGACTACAACAGCGATTGGGGTGGCGACGCATGGATAGTAGGTTTCAACGACGACGAGGCTCAGAACATCTCGTCTGTGGCTATCTATCCATACAACTATTCTGATTATGGCTATGGCTTTAGTGTTCAGAGCTATACCGTATACACCAGCAACGATTGGGATACATGGACCAAGCAGGGCACAGTTTCCACATCCGAAATGCCTACCGACATCGACCAGCCTCTCGTGGCAGAGTTCTACTCGCCAGTTAAGGCCAAGTATGTGAAGATTGTTGTCAACGACAACTTCTATGGCGGCTACTGGAGCTATTTCGCAAGCGAAATCCAGCTCTTCAAGTAGACGACATTTTCCAATAAATAATAAATACTTATAGCGTGGTGTCCGTGAGGATGTCACGCTTTTTTATTTGCAATATTTTGCCGTTCGGAATATTATCGCTAACTTAGCGTCACGAATCCAAAAACATCACTCTTATGGCACTTAAGTTATATCCTATAGGAATGCAGACCTTCTCGGAGATACGCGAGAAGGACATGCTGTATGTCGACAAAACGGAGTATGTGTACCGTATGTCGCATGGCAGCGGCAAGTTCTTTTTCCTAAGCCGGCCGCGACGATTTGGCAAGTCGCTTCTGCTCTCTACTATGAAGAGTTATTTTGAGGGTCGCAAGGAACTTTTTCATGGACTTGCAATGGAGCGGTTGGAGACCGAATGGATGGAATATCCAGTGCTCCACTTCAGCATGGCAGGAGGAAAGCACATGGACAAGGATACTTTGGAACAGTTTATTGGCAACCGCCTTGAAGACGAGGAACTTCGTTTTGGGATTACCGAACATTCGGAACATAACAATATCCGCCTTATGAATCTCGTCAAGACAGCCTATGAGAAGACGGGCAAACCCGTTGTAGTGCTTATCGACGAGTATGACGCTCCTTTGCTCGATGTTGTTCATGAGGACGAGCAATTGCCAGCGCTTCGCTATGTCATGCGCAATTTCTTCAGTCCGCTGAAGGATTGCGATCCTTATCTGCGTTTTGTTTTCCTTACAGGCATCACTAAGTTCTCGCAGCTAAGCATATTCAGCGAGCTGAACAACATCATAAACATAAGTATGGACACCCGTTACGACGGGATATGCGGCATCACAAAAGACGAGTTGCTCAACTGTATGTCGGAGGATATTGACAACCTTGCCGAGCGTTTGCATCTCACACGTGAGCAGACTATAGAGAGTCTCACACAACAATACGACGGCTATCATTTCACATGGCCTTCTTCCGACGTATTTAATCCTTACAGCTTGCTTTGTTGTTTCGACGGTGGACGTTTGGGGTCTTACTGGTTTGGCTCGGGCACTCCCACTTATCTGATTGAGATGATGCGCAAGTTTAAGCTAAAGCCGGCTAAAATAGAAAACATGAGAGCTGACTCTGCCTCCTTCGATGCCCCAACAGAACGCATGACGTCAATAGTGCCGTTGCTATATCAGAGTGGATACCTCACTATCAAGGACTATGACAAGGAAATCGACATCTACACTCTCGATATACCCAATAATGAGATTAGAGTGGGGCTTTACAACAGTTTGCTTTCCAATTATCTTGGAGAAGAAGCTGTGGAGGGTAGAGTGGTGATTGCCGAAATGTCCCGTGGCATAAACAGTGGTGATATAGAAGGAGCATTGGAGTTGTTGCAGACTTTCCTTGAGACTGTGCCTTATTGTGACAACACAGCATACGAGGGACATTATCAGCAGCTGATGTATGTGATATTCTCGTTGCTTACACCGTACCGCATAACTGTGGAGCAGCGCACATCACGTGGACGTACCGACATCATATTGGAGACCGAACGCTATGTGTATATAATGGAACTGAAGTTCAGCAAGTCGGCTGATGAGGCTCTGACTCAGATAGACGAAAGGAAATATGCCAATGCTTTTGCGTTAAGCGGAAAAGAAGTAGTGAAGGTTGGCATAAACTTCGATGTGGCAGGTGAACATAATATTGTAGAGTGGAAGGTTTCGTAATAAATGTTTTGAACAGTTGCTTAATATATAATGAATAGAATTTTACATTCTTTAGATGTCTCAATACAGCCGCCCCTCCAGTTCACTTATCCTTTCTGCTACGAACCGCATCCTCTTTGTGTGGCTGCTGCCAAGCAGGTGCAGCGGTATATAGAGGAGTCGGGAGTATGGAAGGGTGAGCAAAGCCCGGGCAAGATGTTTGGCGTGCTTGTGGTAAGGAGGAGTGATAAGGGAGGAGCAGAAAGCGAAGAGTCCAATTGTCGTGATGGGCAGTTGGGCTTCCTTGCCGCTTATTCCGGATTGCTTGCCGCACGCAACGACTGGGAGTATTTTGTGCCGCCAGTATTCGATGCCCAACAGCCCAATGGACATTTCAAGGTTAGGGAAAGGGAAATATCAAATATAAACAAGGAGATAGAAGCCCTTGAGAAATCGAAGGGTTATCTTGCCCAACTCTCGCTATATGAGAGCACCAGACAAGGCATAGAATTGCGTTTGGAGCAGATGCGCAAGCAGGTAGCCGAAGCAAAGGCCATGCGCGATGCCCGCAGACGTGAGGCTGAGCAGGATGGGGAGCCATTGTCGGCAGAAGAAAAGGCAGCAATGGTTCGCGAGAGCCAGCATCTTAAGGCGGAGCAACGTAGACTCAAGCAGCAATGCGATACAGAGCTTGCCATTCTGCATCAACCTATAGAAGAGCATAAGAAGCGCATTGCAGCCTTGCGCAACCGTCGTCGCAGTATGAGCGACGAGTTGCAGCAATGGCTGTTCCGTCAGTACATCATGCTCAATGCGCTTGGCGAGGAACGCGACCTTGTCGACATATTCCGCGACACCATTCATGCCATACCGCCAGCAGGCTCAGGCGACTGTTGTGCGCCTAAGCTCTTGCAGTATGCCTATAAGCATGGGCTTGAGCCTGTGTGCATGGCAGAGTTCTGGTGGGGCGACTCGCCCAAGCAGGAGATACGCCATCACTTGCACTATTATCCCGCCTGTCGCTCTAAATGTCTGCCCATCCTCACCCACATGCTTCGTGGACTTAATGTGGAGCCAAATCCATTGGCTCAGTCAAAGATGACGGAAAGGCCAAGCGTGGTTTTCGAGGATGAATATATAATGGTGGTGAACAAGCCTGCCGGAATGCTGTCGGTTCCTGGGAGAAAGGAGACAGCGGAAGAATGCTCCGCAAATAATAATAACCTCAGCATCGAAGAATACTTCGCCCACAATTCAAAACTCAAAACTCAAAATTCAAAATTCCTCAAGGCCGTTCACCGTCTCGACATGGACACCAGTGGTCTGCTTGTTCTCGCCAAGTCGGAGCCAGTATATATAAACCTTCAGCGTCAGTTTGCCTCTCGTGAGGTGAAGAAGCGTTATGAGGCAATCCTCGATGGTCGTCCGGCTATTAGCGAGGGCAGAATCTCCTTGCCCTTGATAGCCGACATCATGGATCGTCCACGCCAGCGTGTGGATTATGAGAATGGCAAACAGGCCATTACCGATTACCGTGTGGAGCAGTTGTTGCCCGAAGGTCGCACCCTTGTCTGTCTCTATCCCCTTACAGGCAGGACCCATCAGTTGCGTGTGCATTGCGCCCATCAGTCGGGTTTGGCTTGTCCTATTCTTGGCGACCCGCTCTACGGACATGGCAACCGCAAGACCCGCATGTGCCTTCATGCCGCAATGGTTGAGTTTCGTCATCCCGTTACGGGCGAGAGAATGAGGTTTGAAGCATCAAGTGGGTGGCGAAATAAATAATTCGACTACAAAATCACAGTAAAATTTGTGAGTTTCCATATAAAATGTTATCTTTGTATCTGAAAACAACACACGCCTTGCCGTCTGATACCATATATAAGGCCAGATAGCGGACTTGTGGAGTTAAAACGATAATATTAATAACTTAAACTAATAATAAAAATGGCAGAAAATAACAACCAGCAGCCCCAGGGTCTTCAGATTGAGCTGAAGCCAGAAATCGGAGTAGGCGTTTACGCTAACCTCGCACTCATCACTCACTCTTCGAGCGACTTTATCCTCGACTTCACATGTATGCTTCCTGGTATGCAGCAGCCGCAGGTACGCAGCCGCGTTGTCATGGCTCCTGAGCACGCTAAGCGTCTCCTCATGGCTTTGAACGACAACATCCAGAAGTACGAGCAGCAGTTCGGCAAGATCAACTTGCCTGAGCAGCAGCAGCCTCGCACAGCTACTCCTTTCGAGCAGCCAGCTGAAGCATAATCATATAAGATTATAAGAGAATAAAAAAAATGGCGTGTCAAGACTTTATTGTTTTGACACGCCTGTTTTTTTTGCTCTTTCTTTAAATTTTTACTCATAACTCAATGAAAAAAACATTTTGTTAGTTTTTTACCCCCCCCCAATGTTAATATTTAGTTAAAAAGGATAACAAGCATATATAAAATAATAAAAAAATTGTAATTTTGATAAGTGAATAATTAACTATACATTTATGGTAATATATAA
>ERZ1023858.231-NODE-231-length-11950-cov-8.749222_pt1 | contig 11950 bp, 8 predicted proteins | sample MGYA00380387_ERZ1023858 | MGnify/ENA primary metagenome ERZ1023858 (study PRJEB33179, sample SAMN07449010) | human gut metagenome | biome: Human-gut; feature: Human associated habitat; material: Faeces | host: Homo sapiens | place: India: Bhopal | collected...
CTGCGGATTGGCCTTGATGGCGGCAAAGAGCTGTTGAAGGAAGGGTTCGCTGACCACAACTGGAAGGACGAAGTTGTTGAGTTCGTTTTGCTTGTGGATATCGGCAAAGAAACTGCTCACAACGACGCGGAAACCGTAGCCAGCAATGGCCCAGGCGGCATGTTCGCGGCTCGACCCGCAACCGAAGTTTTTGCCTGCCACGAGGATGGTGCCGGAATAAGTGGGGTCGTTGAGCACGAAGTCTTTCTTCGTGCCGTCGGGGTTATAGCGCCAGTCGCGGAAAAGATTGTCGCCAAAGCCCGCCTTGTCGGTGGCTTTGAGGAAACGCGCCGGGATGATCTGGTCGGTGTCGACGTTCTCCAACGGGAGAGGCACACAGGTGCTGTCTATGATGTTGAATTTCTGTTTCATAATACGAAAATTATTAGAGCCGTTTTGTATTATCCGGCATAAGTTAAACTTAGTTGTTTATTTGTTTTGAGATTAAAAAATAAAGAGAGAATTGGCCGATTTGCTTGCCACAATAATGAAAGACCTTAGAGAAGTTCATCGGCTCTATGTTTTCAAGATGAATGATGCCGTCAGCCGACACTATCTCATCGCTTGTCTTATTAAGACATGGCGCAGCTGCAATATTGAATAAGGATAAGTATGTTGGATGGATATAGTTATGCATCATCTTAGCGTCCACACCAAAGCAGAATCCGATATTCTATACTTCGACATACAATTCATTTTGTATCGCTCTCATATATATGTGTGTTGCGTATAATGACGACACCATCTCGTCCTACCATCATTAACCTCGAATTATCTTTTGAGAAAGAAACTGAAGAGACGGATTTTGCTATACTTGATCCTTCAATACCCTCGTCTGATAGATCCTCGTATTTGAGTATTTCTTCGTGTACAGAATCGGTTTTACGCACACTGACGAGACATGAGGGTTGATGCCCCCAAGCCAGGTTTCGTCCGTTATTCCAAGCCACATACCCTTGCTCAGATAATGCAACATATTGACCGTTTGGACTAAATGTAAGAAAACTAACATGGTCAATTTTTGTGACCTTCTCATCCTTTGGGGGTACTATTCCAAAATATGAAGTAGGTTCGCTGGAGTATGCAGCAAAATGCCCATGCTTGGTAAAAGCCGACAACCAAACAGCACAGCTGTTGGACTGTTTGTAGACTTCTTTGTCTTCCTCCAAATCATAAACCAATAGCAAGCCACCATGCCCTGTATTATTGGGATATCTTCCAGCAATAGCGACATACCTACTATCATACGAAAAAGCAACATAGTTGAGAAACCAAAGAGGACTTCCCAATCTAATCCTGTTGGCTATTGTATTATCGAATGTCCTTCTAATTAGAGCTACCCCACGGACTTCTATAAATAGCTGTAAAAAATCGCCTACACAATGGAATATACCTTTTTCAGATGTTAAGCTATCCAACCATTCTTCATCAGAACGATCATACCAGCCTTTTGACTTTAATTGTTTTTTTAGAAAAACTAAATGCTTCAGACAAAACCTCTTTCGGTTATTGACCATCGCTTCTTTTTTAAGACCCAAAGCATTGCCAAACTGATCTTTCAATGCACTATATTCATCCTTGGTAATAACCCTCTCCTCTATGAGATTATAATACTCGATGTATTCCTCCAATCTGGTGTCTGCGTACAGATTACCATCTGGGCTTACAAAATCATATTGCGTAATAACTTCTGTATCAATCTCCGTGCCAGAGAGTGGATTGATAAATTTAACTTGTCGATATTGATTTCTATTGAAATATGGCCTTATGCCATTGATGTGTCTTAAGAAACTGAGATTTCCAAAATCTTCAGCGTGTCCTGAAACCACATCAAGAATTTGACAATCATTCTTTTTCATCGCGAGGAAATATTTACCATCTTCGCTCAAAAGCACATTAGAATAAGAAGTGTTGTCATATATGTCACTCAGGATTCTATTTCTTGTATAATTCTCCGCTTTTTTATTTCTTCCAAAATCTATTTTGTTGGTATACAGAATACTTTCGCCATCTTTGCAAATCAATCCATAGTTACCATCCTCGGATATTGAGGTAAATGATATATCACTTGATATTCCTCCCTTATAAATAATATTGTCGGAATAAGTTGCGACACGACCTCTTAAAGGATATTCACATTTGTAACGGCCGATATGCGTTGTCGAGCATAATATTTCTATCATGTAGAGTTCTGATGTCGTTTTGCTTTTCAGAACCCCATAATTTTCCAGTCTATCATAGCTATATTCTTCTTTATTATAGCCCAGTTTGCTAAGATAACCATTGCCGCTAATTGAATACAATTCTGTCTTGTTGTCGGTATTGATGGTACACAGAAGATAGCTTGGCGTATTATATACCATGTCTATATTTGCGTATTTTAAGAATCGTCCATTCTCGCTTCCTACAATGTAAAGGTTATTGCCAGATACTAGACATACAAGTTTGTCGCGGGTATAAACACTCGTATAGGCAGTATCAAGATTGTCCAAGACTTCGCCTTGAGCATTCTTTAATTGGATCGTCTTATTCAAAGCGTATTTCCTTCCATTTTTGAAGACATAGCTTTCAACAAGTTCCTTATAAACAAACATGTTAGACGAAGCGAACAACTCTAAGGAAGTAAATTTTGTTTCCACCGAAATCATTGGTAACTTTTTCTGGAAAAAATTATTTATCTCTCCGATGACTTGACAGGTATTTATGAATACATTTCCGTTTATACTTGCTAATGAGCCTTCGTAATAAACCATGTATTCTGACTCATCTTTCAAACTCTTAATTTTTATCTTACCATCACCCAAAGAAAAAACAACGTATCCAGTATCCAAGAAAGTCAAGAATCGGCCAACATATTTTATCGCAATTCTTTCCCAAAGGTCATCAAAAGAAACAGACATAATCTTACTTTGATTATGGAAATATATATTCCTCTGTTCTTCAAAAACAACATAGTCATCAGAACAACATATATGTTTGACATCATTAAGGTTGTCTAGTTTTGCTATACATAATTCAGACTCGACTTCATTGACGAAAGTCTTCCATATTATGACTTCCTCGTTTACAAAAACAAGATTACTGAATGACAATACGGGCCTCTCCTCACCTAGAGAATATAAGGTCTTCACATCCTGTTTTACATTGGACATTATCACCATTGAAGGAGAAACGTATTCAATCTTATCTGGAGATATTGCTTCCATGTATTCATATCCAGTATTTCTATTATGGAAGTATGTTCTGTCGTGCATTACCACGAAAACCCAGGGATTTTTTTCAAACAAGAAAGCATCTTTAAAGGAACTGCCACCAAACTTATAGCCATCTTGCACCATAATTTGTGCTATATGCTGCTCGCTGCCCTTTTCTACTACAGAATACTCTCCTGGCTCATCAAAAGAAATATACTCTATCCTGTTTGGCTGAACATACAAAGTTTTCACCACCACGGAATCGGAACTTCTCTTTATGACGATTTCCTGCTCTCTATCACAATCGCAGAAAAAGCGGAATTTAGTATTGAGATAACCCTTATATGGGTGCAATGAGAATGTCATAACTAATAGGATTTTGTATTTTACTTTAATGCTTTATCAACCAACTGAGACAATTTTTCAATTCCATTAATAATAGATTCAAAAGGCTTAGGGATATACCAAAGCATGAACCTATATTCTTTGTATTGCTCTGTATTGTCAATTCTCGTATCGAAGATAGTTTTTAAAACATAATCCTTTTTCAATACTTTAGTGTTTATAAAACCATTTGCATATAATGGTATCCCATAACCTTTTAACTCAGTTTGGTATGCCTCCATATCAAAATGCGTCTTTATTGTAGATCTATGACTCAATTTATTCCTGACCATCCTGATATTATCAAGCATCGTATATAATGGAGACTCCATATAATGTTCTGTTTTAAATGCCCATAGTTTGACATTAAAAGAAATGGAACTTAGAGTTTTTACATCGCTTGATATGAATGCTTTAGCGTTATAGGTCTTTATATGGCTAAAGATTGCTCCTAAATTTGAATGGTTTATTACGTCATAGTAATAGTTTAGAAGCATTTCGGCTTGCAGAAGTGCATATCTGCAAAATTCGTCGAAATCGATTTTATGGTATCTAGTCCCATATCTAAAACGCATCATCTCACGATAGTCTGAAATCAGTTGATTCCTAACATCATCCATTTGTATGAAGGAATAATCAATTGTGGATTTTAGGGAGTCGATACTATAGTCCAACCCAAGATATTTTTCTATCTTCTGGATACGTTCAACATCTAACGACAAAGCATTTGCGGAAGAAGCCATGTCAAGCCTCTTTCGCAATTCTTTATCAAACTCCGCATTCTGATTGCAGAGCCGAAGTATCTTGCCTAATGTACTTATCAATTTTTCGTCCATAAGCATTAGCTTAATAAATCATCCAATTCTTTATTCAATTCGTCTAGATTGACAAGTTCATCTGGTCGAACCATAACCTTGTCGGTGCGATGAATTAGCCAGAACTGTTTACCTTTAGCATCTCGGCAGTGAGATATAGACAAGATGTCTTTTCTTTTTTCTTCCTCAGGCTTCAAGGTCTTATTAACAGAAGCCATCTGATTTTTTCCGCCCAAGGTGAATACGGCATATCTGTGTGGCGTGAACGATTCTATTGCATTCTCAGGCCGCTTCGACATAGTAATTTCAATGCTTGTGCCGTTCTTCTTCTCAAAATCTAACAGAGCCGTTGTTTCTACGTAAGTAACACCACGAGCAGAAGCATTGCTGGTGTCATTAAGTTGCCGAGCCAAAATGTCAAACTTGGTTTTCAGTCGAAGATATACGCCGTCATCCTCACCTTTGACCATCTTCAAGTACATAAGTTTTCCATGCAGAACATTTGCCATATCTGGATTCCCTTTCTTTACATGACCTTTTTCTGCCTTGTATTTAGGGAAGAACTTATTGAAAGCTGTGTCATATCCATAACGACTCCATATATACAATATGTTACGGATATCACGGACATACTTTTGGGTAACATTCAGTTTGTCGTTGACTATGAGTCCTGTCACTTCCTGACGAGCTCCAAGCTTTTGAAGGCGTGTCTTTTCAGGATTCATCTTGAACCCCTGGTCGTTGATAATGCGTTCCAATTCTTTTCTGAATGCGCCATCCATCTTATAGACGTTATGCATAGAACTGAAAGTAATGTCATCGGCATAGCGAGAATAGTGCAAGCCAAAACGCTTGGCAAGTCCGCCCAATCGGCGATCTAACTTATCACATATCATATTTGTCAGTATGGGAGACGTAGGTGCTCCTTGTGGCAGCACGAACTTTACAGCACCATCTTCAGACGATACTTTCATAAAACACATACCTGCCAACAGATTAGCAGCTTGTTTCTGTAAGTTCAAAGGCTCCAACTGGAGACGTTTCCACACTCTGGCTTGTTCAATGCTTGGAAAGAAGTCTTTCAAATCAATATTGAACACGTAATTCTGTCCCTTATGGATATTGGCATTCGTGACTACCGACCGTCCTTCTGTGAAGCCCATCGCATAGTCAGAAGGTTCATAAAGAGACTTGAATATCTCATTTACATATTGAAGCATCAACCTAAAGCTCTTATTTCTCGGAGCTGTAATCTGCCTCGTTCCTCCAGACTTTTTCTTGATGCAGAATTGCTTGTACCGATGAAACACATTGTTGGGATTGCAGTAGTAGTTGATATGCTTCATCGTAAACGGACAAAAACTATCAGCCATACCAGATTCTGCCATCTCATCCATCTTCATGCGGTTGAGAAGGTTAAGCAAGTCTTCCTTGGAAGTAATTTGTCGAGCCTGCATGGCTATCGTGTTCTTGACCATTATATCCTTATTAAAAAGAGCCTGACAATCAGAATGTGCGGAGCATCATTTCTTTATATAAAACTACATATAAACATTAATATATACAACATTATACGATAGAAAGGACATACTGCGTATGTCTACAGTCTACGTTGACGATATAACATTGTTATCTCGAAGCCTCTTACGAGTCAAAGAGACATCATACGAATCTGCCTCCGAAGAGCCAGGGCTTTCACCACGCATGACAGAATCAAATTTATATCCGCTTATCCGATTGCCAAAGAACTCTTTATTGTTATCTGGTGCAAAGTCACAACGATCACACGAACTCTACATTCGTGACTCTGCACTTTGTTTATATTTTAGTCGATGTTCCAGTACGCGTCAGGATCGCCATCAAAAGCATCATAGATATCCTCATCGCTATATCCTGCCACCTCCTGAGCATAGGTTCCTGCGAACTCTTCATAATGTTCGCATCGGTAGTCGTCGCCATGACCATAAGCGTCATCATCACATTGGCTGCGGCGATTATTTTCATTGTTTTCTTCCGTTTTCCCCTTTGTCAAGAGGAAATCTTTCAAGACTATATTCTTACCATCCTCGTTAGTAACTATAATGTTAGAATAATTTGGTTTGCCATAGAATTTCCAAACAGCTTTGTACTCCACAGGCAAAACCACGCTTCCTTGCTCATCTATCAAGCCCCATTTATTGTCATTATTAGCAAGGTTGCTGGATGCTCTTCCTATTTTTACTCGGGCCAGTCCTCTGTCAAAACCACCTATCCAATCATATGTACTGAAGGGAACAATTACTTCGCCAAACGCATTGATGACCCCGTATTTGTAGTCCTTGCGCACAGTAAACAGTGCCTTATTTCCTATAGCAGGCTCTATTGACTGATATACTGTATCCAATAACATCTCACCTTTGTAATTAATCAGTCCAAAAAATGTGCGTTGATAGGTAGAGACTTTTCCACCACATCTGGGGAACCCATAGGATTCTGTTACAGTTACACGTATGAAGTCCTCTTCGCTATAGCATTCTCCATAATACATCGTATACTTTGGCTTGACAACAATCTCGCCATTTCTGTTCACGAACCCTATCTTATCCCAACTCGTAAAGGGGATGAGCAATCTTTTGTCTGCCGAGAAGTCGTATCCTTCAGCAGAGACTAGCACTTTCGTATATTGGTTTATACTCAATTTCTCTATCTTGTCCATAGTCCACTTGTTTTATTTCAACGATGCAAAGGTACAGCCAATTTACGAACTCTACATTCGCAATTTATTATACTCGTCATTCAGTAATGAAATTTGTCCAAAAACCTCATCCTGTATTACCCTTGGCTCAAGCACAAGTAGGTTTTTCCCAAAACTTGTAAGTTCCCGAATCAACTCATAGTTGCGTTTACAGTCTATCCGAAGAAATATTCCACCTTCAAGATTGGGATATTTATCATGAAAAGCTGCGACCATTGTATCTGGTAATCTGCGTTGTGAGTCGTGAAGCGGCTTAGTCAGTACATAGTCTTTAGATTTATCGTTGACCCAAAAGACTATTTGATACACAGGACTGTCATCCAACAAAGTCACACCGATAATGTCATCAAATCGTTCATTGATATCTCCATCATATTCTTTGTATTTGTGTGACGCAAGAGGAATACATCTATCTACCCTGTCAAGGCTGAAGTTAAGCAGCTTGCCATCGTTCTCTGTGGCTCCAAAAAGATACCAGCGACGATTGTATTCCTTCAGCAAATAGGGATGAAGATTGATTTGCAAATCCTCTTTAGGTCTTGCAAAAACGTGGTAATGCAATTCTATTACCTGTCTTTGAGATATAGCGGTAAATAGTTCTCCCAACAGATTGGAGTTTTCCAAAGGGTTCTTGGAAAGCGATATGATGCGTCTATCGTTATTTCGTATACCTAGCCCCAATCTTAATCCTTCGAGACTATCCAGATTTGGAAGTCCATCAAACTGTCCAAGAATAGACAGAGCTTCTTTAAGGAGATACTCTTCATCATCGGTCATCTCCTTTTTAAATATAGAGAAAGACGGATTGGCGTATCGTAAGCATCTCTTAGAGTATGTCTTATGCTTTTCTGGATTGTAACTGGCTACCGAATACCTTTCAATGTCAACCAAAAACGGGCCTTCATATTCCAAATAATTGATATCTTTCTCAATGGTTCTACGACCAACACCATCTGTATCAGGATACATTTCAGCCAATCGCTTACTAACCTCTTCTGTAAGATCATCAAGCGAATAGTTATGATACCGACTGCTCAAAAGCTCGTCGAGTATCTTATATCGGGTCATTGCATTCTTGTTTGCCGGCATAACTTTTAGTTTTGATGCAAATCTACATATATATAACGAACCCTATGTTCGGATTATCATGATTTCTTCTACAGAAAGTTGGCAATTTATCAGATACTTCTTTCTCCAGTTTGAAGTCGGGGCGGCAATGGCCTTCCATAGCGTTCCGATGGAACCAAGTTCGTCAGCGGTGAATATTATTGGCCTTTGATGACGGTCAACTCGTAATGACTGCAGTCATCAACAAACTCGTGAAGGTCCTCGCCATATGTAAAGATGGGTTTTAATGTTCGTTGCCTTCGGCAATGAGTTTCATAATACCCTATTAAAGAAGTGTGCGTGGATCGGTGATGACGCCAGTCACGGCAACAGCGGCAGCCATGAGCGGCGATGCGAGACAGGTGCGTGCGCCAGGGCCTTGACGGCCTTCGAAATTACGGTTTGACGTGGAGACACAGAGTTTGCCCGCAGGCACCTTGTCGTCGTTCATGGCCAGACAAGCAGAACAGCCAGGCTGGCGTATCTCAAAGCCGGCAGCGGCAAGGATGGTATCGATGCCTTCGGCCTTTATCTGCTCGTAAACGGGCCACGATCCCGGAACAAGCCAGGCCGTTACCTCGGGCGACTTGTGGCGCCCCTTGGCAATGCTGGCAAAGGCGCGGAAATCTTCAATGCGGCCGTTGGTGCAGGCACCGAGGAAAACATAGTCGACTTTCTTGCCCGTCATGGGTTCGCCCGCAGAAAACTGCATATAGCGAAGGGCTTTCTCATCAGAGGCGGAGGCTGGGGCGGGAATGTTTTCAGAAATACCGATGCCCATTCCGGGGTTGGTGCCGTAGGTAATCATCGGCTGGATGTCGGCGGCGTTGAAGGTTACTTCTTTGTCGAAAACCGCATCGTCGTCGCTGCGCAGGGTTTTCCAATGGGCCACGGCCTGCTCCCAAGCGGTTCCCTTCGGCGCATAGGGACGACCTTTGACATATTCAAAGGTGGTCTCGTCGGGCGCAACAAATCCGCCACGCGCTCCCATCTCAATGGAGAGGTTGCACAGCGTGAGACGCCCCTCCATAGAGAGCGAGCGCACAGCTTCGCCGGCATATTCAACGAAATAGCCAGTGGCACCGCTGGTGGTGATTTTGCTCATGATGTAGAGGGCGAGGTCTTTGGCGGTCACGCCCTTGCCGAGGCGGCCGTCGACTGTTATGCGCATGGAACGCGGTTTGGCTTGCAGGATACACTGCGAGGCCATCACCATTTCGACTTCCGACGTGCCGATACCGAAGGCAATGGCGCCCATCGCACCGTGGGTGGAGGTGTGTGAGTCGCCGCAAACGATGGTCATGCCCGGCAAGGAGAGTCCCTGCTCAGGACCAACCACGTGGATGATGCCGTTGTTGGGGTGCATCATGCCCCAATAGGAAAGTCCGAACTCGCGAGCGTTGGCCGTGAGCGCGTCCACCTGCTTACGCGACACGGGGTCGGCAATGGGTTTATCTTGGTCATGCGTCGGCGTGTTGTGGTCGGGCATGCAGAAGATGTGGTCGGGCCGAAAACACTTCAGACCACGGGCACGCAGCCCGTCGAAGGCCTGCGGACTGGTCACTTCGTGGGCATAAAGACGGTCGATGTAAAGTTGGTCGGGACCGTCGGGCACGTGTTGCACCACATGGGCGTCCCATATTTTATCAAAAAGCGTATTCATAAGATAGGTATTACTTTAAGACGGATCATATCATGCCCCCTTTCGCGGAGCGATGTTAAGTAGGTGGTCAGAATTATTTTTTTAAAATAATGCTCTTGGCATATATTATAAAAATAATTTTTACCACCTACTTAATCTCGTCACACCACCAAAATGACGAAGCTCAAGGCGGCGACGAGCAACGAGACACAGGCAATGGAAATGCCGGTGCGCTTCATGCCGATACGATAGAATTCCAAGGTGGCGAAGAAGAGCAATACGGGGAGCACCCACAGAAGGTTTTGCAGGATATAGTAAAGGAAATTGATCACACCGTAATGGCTCTCTCCAAACACATGGAGACCGCCGAACATATAGAAGGGGCTGGTGAGCACTGAAGCAAGGCTCGTGAAGGTCATGGCAAGAAGCCATTTGGGGAAATCTCTCATTTCTTGAATTTGTTTATACAGTCAATATAGGCCTCCACACTGGCGGCAACGATGTCGGTGTCGGCACCGAAACCATAATAGACCTGCCCGTCGTATTCCACTTGCATGTGTACCTTGCCCACGTCGTCGGAACCTTTGTTGATGGCCTGGATGGTAAATTCCTTGAGCACCATCGTGCGCTTGATGATGTCTTTGAGGGCGTTGATGGCAGCGTCGACCGGACCGTTGCCTTCGGCAGCGGCACGGAACTTTTCACCGGCAATGTCGAGCACCAAGGCGGCAACGGGACGTACGCCGTGGCCAGAAGTAACCTGCAAATAGTCGAGCTTGATGCTGTGTTGGTTGCTGCGCTCCGCGCCGGCCAAGACGAGGACATCGTCATCGGTGATTTCCTTTTTCTGGTCGGCCAGTTTGAGGAAGGCTTCGTAGATGCGGTCGAGCTTATCGTCGCTCACTTCAATGCCGAGCGCCTCCAGGCGGTGTTTCAGCGCGGCGTGTCCAGAACGGGCCGTGAGGATGATGGCATTGTCGTCGATGCCCACATCTTTCGGATTGATGATTTCGTAGGTCTGCACATTCTTCAACACACCATCTTGATGGATGCCCGACGAATGGGCGAAGGCATTGCGTCCCACGATGGCCTTGTTGGGCTGCACGGGCATGTTCATCAGCGAACTGACCATGCGGCTGGTGGCGGCTATTTTCTGCGTGTTGATATTCGTTTGAATGTTGAGGTCGTGATGGCACTTGAGAATCATGGCAATCTCTTCCTCGCTGGTGTTGCCAGCACGTTCGCCGATGCCGTTGATGGTGACTTCCACCTGGCGGGCACCGTTGAGCACGCCTTCGAGGGTGCAGGCGGTGGCCATGCCGAGGTCGTTGTGGCAATGGGTAGAAAGGATGGCTTTGTCAACACCGTCAACGTGCTCCATCAGATATTTTATCTTCTCACCATATTCGCGCGGCAGACAATAGCCCGTTGTGTCGGGGATGTTAACCACCGTGGCTCCTGCCTTGATGACGGCTTCCACGACGCGGGCAAGATACTCGTTGTCGGTGCGGCCGGCATCCTCAGCATAAAACTCCACATCTTCCACATAGCGCTTGGCGTATTTGACGGCGGCTACGGCACGCTCGATGATTTCCTCGCGGGTGGAATTGAACTTATATTTTATATGGCTGTCCGACGTTCCGATACCGGTGTGTATGCGCTTGTGTTTGGCATATTGTAGGGCCTCGGCGGCGCAGTCGATGTCTTTTTCAACGGCGCGTGTCAAGGCGCAGATGGTTGGCCACGTGACGGCTTTGGAGATTTCGATGACGGAATGGAAATCGCCTGGCGAAGAAACGGGGAATCCCGCTTCAATAACATCCACGCCAAGGGCTTCCAATTGCTTGGCCACTTGTATTTTCTCAACCGTGTTGAGTTGGCAACCCGGCACCTGCTCTCCGTCGCGAATTGTCGTATCGAAAATAAAAAGTCTGTCGCTCATAAGTTTCTTGTTTTAAAAGAGTTCGTTGGGCGTTTTAAGTAATGGTGAAAGAATAAGTTGACCAATTTTGACCTGTATTTTTGTTGGTTTTGG
>ERZ1023858.233-NODE-233-length-11873-cov-10.260873_pt1 | contig 11873 bp, 4 predicted proteins | sample MGYA00380387_ERZ1023858 | MGnify/ENA primary metagenome ERZ1023858 (study PRJEB33179, sample SAMN07449010) | human gut metagenome | biome: Human-gut; feature: Human associated habitat; material: Faeces | host: Homo sapiens | place: India: Bhopal | collected...
TATCAGGAAGAGAAATACGGTCGGGGTTGAGGAAACGTTCGAACAGCAAGTCGTACTTGATAGGGTCGATCTTGGTGATGCCAAGACAATAGGCCACCACCGAGCCTGCAGCAGAGCCACGCCCCGGACCCACCATAACGCCAAGCTCCTTGCGGGCAGAGTTGATAAAGTCCTGCACTATGAGGAAGTAGCCAGGGAAACCCATGGTCTTCATAATGTGAAGCTCGAACTTCACGCGCTCGTGCACCTCCTCAGACAGTGGGTCGCCATAGAGTTCCTTGGCTCCGTCGTAGGCAAGCTTGGCAAGATAGTCGGCCTCAAACTTGATGCGGTAGAGTTTGTCGATACCTCCAAGTTTTTTGATTTTATTCTCTGCCTCCTCGTGCGACATAATCTCGTTGCCATTTTCGTCGGTTGTGAACTCGCGGAAGAGTTCTTCGGGAGATATGCGTTTGCGGGTGTCCTCCTCGGTGCCGAACTCTGCCGGGATGGGGAAGAAAGGCATGATGGGCGAATGGTCGATGGAATAGAACTCCACCTTATTTAATATCTCAAGGGTGTTGCTGAGAGCCTCGGGCACGTCGGAGAAGATGTCGTTCATCTCCTCGCGGGTCTTAAACCACTCCTGCTTGGAGTAGAGCATACGGTTGGGGTCGTCGAGGTCCTTGCCAGTGGCAAGGCAGAGCAGATGGTCGTGGGCTTCGGCATTGTCCTGGTCGACAAAGTGGCAGTCGTTGGTGCATACAAGCTTCACGCCATATTCCTTGGCAAGCTTGATAAGCTCCTTGTTGGCACGCTGCTGCAGGGGGAAAGTCTCGCGGTTGGCACGCTGGCGGGGGTCTTTCACCTCGTGGCGTTGAAGCTCCAGATAGTAGTCGTCGCCAAACACACGCTTGTACCACTCCAATGCCTCGCGCGCTCCCTCGATGTTGCCCTTGAGGATCTTGGCAGGCACCTCGCCTGCGATACATGCCGAGCATACAATAAGGTCCTCGTGATATTTCTCAAGGTCCTCGCGGTCGGTACGTGGTCGCATGTAGTAGCCGTCGACCCAGGCGCGGGATACGAGCTTGATGAGATTCTTGTAGCCGTTGTAGTTCTTCGCAAGCACAATGAGGTGGTAGCCGCCCATGTCGCCTTTCTCCTTAACGCGGTCGCACTTGCGGCGGTGGGCAACATACATCTCGCAGCCGAAGATGGGTTTGAAGGGTTCCTTGCCCTCAGCCTTCAGCTTCCCGTTGATTTTGTTGCAGTAGTTGTACAGCTCCTTCACACCGAACATGTTGCCGTGGTCGGTGATGGCCATTCCCTTCATGCCGTTGGCTACAGCCTTGTCGACAATCTTCTGCACGGGCGACTGTCCGTCGAGGATGGAATAATATGTATGTACGTGTAGATGTATGAAATCTTCCATTGATGCGAAAAACTGGTTTTTTGGTTTTGAACTACAAAGATACAGAAAGTTATTGAAATACATTGCAATTTATAAACTGCTAACTATAATATTGTACTAAGCAGTGAAGAAACATTAAAAAATTTGTCATTTCCGTAAAAAACCGTTACCTTTGCACAGATTAACTGTGTCCGCGCAATACTGTTTGTAAGCACTCTTTTGTTTGGACACGCTAACAAGCGATATTAAACAACAAACCATTACGGCCTAACCCCACTAAATCGACAATGATTAAGAGAATTAAAAAACTAAAGAAGATACGTCTGCATCGTGAAGGAACCGACACTCTTGTGTATGGCTTCATTGCCATTGCTGCCATAGCATTGCTGCTGTGGAGATTCTGCGACAACAAGGCTCCTTTCTGGTGCTTCACCGGCGTATTTGGTATTGTGTACTGTATTGTAATCAACTTTTTCCGTTGCCCAATACGCTATTTTCCACAGGAAGACACCGAGAAGATTGTGGTGGCTCCAGCCGATGGAAGGGTGGTGGTAATCGAGGAAGTTGACGAGGACACCTATTTCCATGAGCGCCGCATCATGGTGAGCATATTCATGAGTCTCTTCAATGTTCATGCCAACTGGTTCCCCGTGGACGGCAAGGTGAAGCTTGTGGCTCATCACAATGGCAACTTCCACAAGGCATGGCTGCCTAAGGCAAGCGAGGAGAACGAGCACGCCGACGTGATTATCACCACACCTGAGGGCACCGACATCCTCTGCCGACAGATAGCTGGTGCTGTGGCACGACGCATCGTCACCTATGCCAAGGAGGGCGAGGAATGCTACATCGACGAGCATCTTGGATTTATCAAGTTCGGATCGCGTGTAGACGTGTATCTGCCTCTTGGAACAGAGATTTGCGTGAAGATGGGTCAGGCGACAACAGGCGACCAGACCGTTATCGCAAAACTTAAGTAACGGGCAGGTGCATGAAGCATGGAAATGTTTTTTTTGACGAATTTCTTAATTTAATTGCTAATTGAGAACCGAGAATTGAGAATTATGATTACCTTTGTATAGGATACTTGGGTTGTCCGTACAAATACTGCCGCCATAGGCGAAATCATAAATCTCTATTCGCGGTTCTTTTTTTATACATAAACCAAGCGACGGGCGTGGATAGAAATATATACGCATGTCGCAAAACCGTAAAAAACAGAAAACTATGTCAAACGTAATCACTCGTAGCATACCCAACACCCTGACCTGCGGCAACCTCATCTCGGGATGTATTGCCACAATGTTCGCATTCTGTGCCGATGCAAAGATGGCTCTTTTGTGGATTATCATAGGTGCCGCATTCGACTTCTTCGATGGAATGAGTGCGCGAATATTAGGCGTCAGTTCGCCGATAGGCAAGGAGCTCGACTCGCTTGCCGACGATGTGACGTTTGGTGTTGCGCCTGCAACGATTGTGTTCTCGCAGTTGTCGGTGATGGAATATCCCTCGGTGCTTGCGCCCGTGGCCGACTATGTGCCATTCTTTGCTTTCGTGATGGCAGCCTTCTCGGCTTTGCGCCTTGCCAAGTTCAATCTCGACACGCGCCAGACAACATCGTTCATCGGACTGCCTACTCCTGCCAACGCTCTGTTCTGGGGTTCGCTGCTTGTGTCGCAGAGCAACTTCATGGAGTCGTCGCCTATGATGGTGTTTGCCATATTGGCTATGGTGTGCGTAAGCTCATGGCTTATGGTGTCGGAGATACCGATGTTTGCGCTTAAGTTCAAACAGTGGGGATGGAAGGGCAACGAGTTGCGCTATTCGTTCATTGTGTTCTCGGTGGCCATGATGGTGTGGCTTGGATTGCTCGAAAGCTTTTGGGTGATTATAGCTTGCTATTTCATCATCTCCGTATTCGACGATTTGATGCTCAAGAGCAAAAAGAAATAATTGTGGCATGGTGTTTGTCATATACACATAGCTAACAATTATATTCACTAATTAGAAAACTCAAAGCAAAAGTGTTATGGCTATATTCGGACTTTTCCTGAAATCAATATTCCTTGTCGCCATCATGGTGGCAGTGTTTATCATAGGTGTTGTCATCTATCTCTATCTGCGTGTCAGACGAGTGGCACGCACATTCACTTCGGCAAGGCAGGGGACATCTGGCCCTCGCGCTTCGTCATCGGGTAGACGTGCTTCGTCTTCCTCAAGTGGTTCTGGGGCATCTTCAAGGCGTTCGTCAGCCTCTTCTGCTTCGTCAAGTGACAGTGGCTCGTTCGTAAACGAGGAACTTTACGACCAGCGTACAGACAGCGAGATAAACAGAAAGATATTCTCAAAGGACGAGGGAGAATATGTGGAATTTGAGGAAGTGAAGTAAATCTCAGTAGAATTAGATTTTATTAGGATAAAGAAAAACAATTAAGGCGTACAACCAAAATCTTAGGGTTTGGGTTGTACGCCTTATTTTTATGTCTGATTATTCAGCTCCAGGAGTGAATCTCAATGTCACTACATGCTCGCCAGTAGGAGTCATGTACTGTGGTAGACAAGAGTCGCCACCGCATGAGCGGTTGCCGATGCCACGCTGCCAGAAGTCGAAGTGAGCGAACACCTGGTCGCGCTTTGTGAGGTCGTAAGGATGCTTGCCGCCATAGAACACGTCGTAGTTGAACTGGCTGTCGTCGATGTGAGAGAGCGAGAAAGCCATCTGACCCTGAGCAGCAACATGAAGCTTCAAGCCATTGCCCGAGAGAGTGAGGTCGCGCAATCCCTGACGGTCGCCCTGAGTCTGTGGAGCACTCTGCTCCTCAAACATTCCACTTACAGTAGTGGTGTAGCGTCCGAGCAATGAGCCACGCTGACGGTCGAGATAGTTAGACCAAGGACCCTTGGCATAGTATTCCACCTGCTCCAAGCCAGGAACAAACTGCATAGAGATGCCAATGCGGCGTGTCTCGGCATTAGAGTTGTTGAAAGCTACGCGCATGTCGACAGTACCGTTAGGATAGATGGTGTAGACGATGTTGTGGGTGTCCTTGCCGTTAGAGACAGAAGTCTCCACCTCAACATTCTTGCCCACCTTGTGAGGAGCCTTGACAAGAAGCTTCTTGCCAGTGAGCGCACCTTCCTCCTTGTTGTCGTTCTCAGCCACACCACCAGTAGCACCAAGCGAGATGTTGTCGTTGGCTATACGGCGGAAACCATTGAAGTCGGGACCTGACTCAGGCATTACAATCTGCTTGCCGTCGTACTGCCATTCGGCTATAGAGCCGTCGGTTGCAAACGAGATGCAGAAGTTCTTGCCATTTACAGTGTTGTTCTTAACCTTGAGAGAGCCCTTGGCTGCGATAGCAGGCAGAGCCACGTGAGGCTGCTGGATGAATGTAGGGTCGGACACTGGCAGGCAGCTTGCCTGCTTGTCGGCATCAAGACGGAACTGCTGCTCCACGAGAGCATAGCCGCGCTTTGCCCAAACAGCATCGTTCTTGGTGTGAAGACCGAGAGTGATGATGTATTCCTTGCCCTCCTCAGGCTGTGTTGTGTAAGGAATGTCCATGAAGCAAGACTTGCCAGGCTCGCATGAAGGAATCACACATTCGCCGCGCTCAACCTCGCGTCCGTCGGCGAGAACAGTGTATGTGAGATAACCAAGGTCGGCGAGATTGGTGAAGCGATACTTGTTGCGCAATGTCAGGCGGTGGTCCTTAAGGGCCACGAAGTCGATGTTGCGGTAAACATATTTCACCTCAGTGAGTTTAGCTGTCCACTCGCGTCCCGGAGTGATGATACCGTTGCTCATGAAGTCGCCCTGGAAACCACGGTAGCCATTGTTCATCTTGGTGTAGTCGTAGCCAGAGGTGTAGTAGTGCAAGCCAGTTTTCTCGTCGATAAGCGGCTGTCCTGCCTTGATGCGGCGTGTGTCGTAGATGCCCTGGTCAACCCAGTCCCAGATGCAGCCGCCAGTGATACCGTTGCTGCCCTCGATGATGTCCCAGTATTCCTGGAGGTTGCCTACAGCCTGACCCATTGCATGAGCATACTCACAGATGAAGTAAGGCTTGCCATTGAGTCCGTCGCGGTGCTTAAGCACGCTCTCGATCTTAGGATACATGTCTGAGCCGAAGTCAGAATAGTTCTTGCCGTGGCTTGAGCCTTCGTAGTGAACGAATGCGTCGCGTCCGGGCAGAAGTCGCTTAACCTCGTCGTAGGTAGCCTGGAAGTTCTGTCCGCCACCCGACTCATTGCCGAGCGACCAGAATACAATGCTTGGATGGTTGCGGTCGCGCAATACCATGCGGGCTGTACGGTCGACGTAGGCATCCTTCCATGACGGTTTGTCGCTGATAGACTGGTTGCCGTGGCACTCCACGTCGGCCTCGTCCATACAGTACAAACCATAGAAGTCGAACATGGCATACATCTTCGGGTCGCGTGGATAGTGGCTTGTACGCACTGTGTTGACGTTGGCCTGCTTCATGAGTTCCACATCGCGCAACATTGTAGGCACGTCGATAGCATGGCCAAGGAGCGGATGGATGTCTTGGGTGTTTACACCCTTGAAGTATTCGCGCTCGCCATTGATGTAGATAAGGTTGCCACGCTGCTCAACAGAACGGAAGCCGTAGCGTGTGGAGAACACCATCTCCTCGTTGCCGTCGTTCATCTGGCGCACAACAACTGTATAGAGATTAGGATGCTCAGCCGACCAAGGCTTCAAGCCAGAGAGGCCTTCCATTGAGAGGTTCACCTTCTTTTCTGCTTCGTTGGCAGCAAGAGCCACCTGAGTCTTCTGCAAAGCCACACGGTTGCCATTGGGGTCGAGCAGTTCCACCTCAATCATCTTAGCTGTCTTCTGCTTCAAGGCATTGTCGATGGTGAGTTCCACGTTCATCGAGCCTGATGTGTAGCCAGGGTTGAGCTTGGATGTGATGTAGTGGTCGCTTACGTAAGTCTGCGGAGTAGACACGAGATAAACATCGCGGTGGATACCTGCGAGGTGCCACATGTCCTGGCCCTCAAGGTAAGAACCATCCGACCAACGGTATACACGTACCGAAACATTGTTCTCGCCACGGCGTACAAGTGATGTCACATCAAACTCGGCATCGGTGTTGGCACCCTGAGAGTAGCCCACATACTTGCCGTTAACCCATACGACGATAGCGCTGCAAGCACCGTTGAAATGCAGCAACACGCGACGGTTGCTGTCCCATCCTTCTGGCAGAGAGAAGGTGCGGCGGTAAGAGCCAACTGGGTTCTTGTCGAAGTTGTCGTCGAGGGCGGTGATGTACGGAGGGTTGCTCTTGAAGGGATAGCCCACATTATTATATACAGGCACATCGTATCCTGCCATCTCCCAGTTGAGAGGCACGCGGATGTTGTCCCAAGACGAAACGTCGGCCTTGTCGCCATAGAAGTCGGCCTCGTCGGGTATTCCGTCGTGTTTGTCGGGAGAATAACGGAACTTCCACTCACCGTTTAGCGACATGTAGTCGGCATGTTTCGGTGTAATCCATCCATGGAAGAAGGTCTCGTCCTTCATCATGAGCTTTGATGAAGAATAGGGGATGAATGTGGCGCGAGCCGGCAGCTTGCGGTCCTCAAACTTAGTTTCATCCTCCACCCATGCTTCCGAGAAGCCGGGTTGAGCCATAACGGCTGTCTTGACGACTGTCTTCTTCACCTTAGCTTTAGGCGAAGCCGTTGCCGTTACGCTCACAAGGAGTCCGGCTGCAGCCGCGGCTCCAAGAATTAAGTTTCTTTTCATGTGAACTTAGGTTTTTTGATTGTTTTATAATGTTATGATTGTTGATAATTTTGCGTGTACTGTTGATAACTTTTCTTTATGCTGTTGATGACTCTGCATTTTGTAGACCGAGCGTCATGATTTTCTCGAATAGTCGGTAGGGGTAAGTCCATATACCTTCTGGAAACACTTCGAGAAATAGCTTGAGTTGGAGAATCCCACCATGTACATCACTTCCGACACAGAGAAACGTCCCTCCTTAAGCAGCATGGCTGCTCGCTGCATACGTATGTGGCGCATAAACTCCACGGGAGTCTTGCCAGTCATTTGCTTCACCTTGCGATAGAGCAGTTTTGAGCCGAGACCGAGGGTTTCCTGCAATCGTGTGACGTTGAAGTCGGAGTCGGCTATGTGTGCCTCCACCGTGTCGGTTATCTTTGCTAACAGTCGTGCGTCGGCGTCGGCGTTGACATTAATGCTGGCGTTGCCACTTGCATTGCTGGTTTGTATAGCAGTAGTATGAGAGTCCTCGTTGTGGAGCTTGTCGTGCATTGCTGGCTTTATTATTCCTGCGTTCTGCATCAGTTGCAAGCTGATAGATATTCTCACGAATCCTTCCATATTCTCAACTTTCGCATTGGCATCGTGCATTTGTGCAAGTTCGTGAAGTGTTGCGAGAGTGTTTACACCCACCGAAGGCTGTCCGTTGTATTTGGCTACAGAGTAGTAGCGGTTGAACACGAACGCAAGGTCCTCGTCGGGAATGCTCATGCCTGGAATGTCGATAGCTACAACAGCCTTGCTGTCGTTGGTCTCCACGTTGACGGTTACTGTGTCATTGCCGCTTTTTTGTTCTGTGGCAAAGTCGATAAGTTCAGCCAGCACGGGTTGCATACGCACAATGTCGATATTCACGTAAGCCGATGGCGAGTTGGTGCGGAAGTCTATGTCCGATTTCTTTGCAAGTCGTGAGCGTGCGTCGTCTACAGTTCGACGGCAGAAGTCAACGATGTCGACAGTCGATTTGCGCAGTTTCTCGCCATCTTCCTTTCCCTTCTGCATATCGAGGGCCTTATACACGAGAGTATTGATGTCCACCACATCACGCCGCATCTGTTCCATGCGTTGGGCGTTGTTGGCGTTTTTCTCGTCGTGAAGCAACCCGAGAATGGAACTGAACAATGAGCCAAGCGGCAACTTGAGTTGGTGTGAGAGATTGTCGAAGAAGGCAGAGCGTGCCGACGACTCCTGCATGATGCGCTCCTTAGCCTCGCGTTCCTCTCGCAGACGTCGGCGCATCATTACAAACTTCATAGCCCATAAAGCCAATGCCAAAAGCACAAGCAGATAGACCAATTTAGCCCATATTGACAAATACCACGGCGGGAGTATAACAACGCGATAGGAAAAGATGTTGTCCTTAGTCTCGCCCAAGGCGTTCATCACGCGCACTTCAAGAGTGTATGTGCCAGAAGGCAACGCACTGTAGCTTATCTCCTGAGGTTCGCCGTGCAGATACTGCCATGTGTGGTCGACACCTTCAAGACGGTAGGCATAGACATTGGGTTGTTGTCCTGCCATAGGCAGGTCGGTGAGCATGAAGGTGATGTTGTTCTGTCGATGGGTGAGCGTTATCTCCGAGAGATAAGTGGCTGCTCCCTGCTCTGGCACATAGGGCTTATTGTCTACCAATATACCCGAGAGTAAGATAGGACTGCTGAGTTTGGTGTTGGTGTGTGCTGCCAGTTTGCTTATGGGCACACTTGCCACCGCATCGTTGCCGCCAAATAACACGCATCCCGACACACGGTCGTAGAACACTGCCAAGGGTCGGAATCCGGGCAGGGCAAAGCGTGAGGACACTCCCTTTGCGGAGATAATGCAGCAGTCCTGCCCGATTATTGCCCATATATCGTCCTCCACTCTGCACAGCATAGCCGTTTCGTTGTCGTTGAATCCGGCAATTTTCATAGATCGGTCGTTGGCTTTGTCCATGCCGAAACATTTTATCTCGCCGTTCATGGCTGCCCACACGTTGCCCTTGTTGTCGGTGCAGATGTCGTTGATGAGTCGGTCTTTGCCCACGATATGTTCCACTCGCATGGTGTGTGGATTGATGCGGTCGAGTCCACGGTCGTACATTCGTGCCCATACGTTTCCTCTGCTGTCGACCACAAGTTGCCACACGTGCAAGCCTTGCAGCTCCTTGAGTATATGTCGGTCGGCCACAACAGTGGGTGTTGTGGCGTGGAGTAGTTTCTCCTTGTTTATGACAAACACTCCGCCCATGTAGGAACAAATCCAGTATCTTCCCATGCCGTCGTCCACAATGTCGTATGCCCAAGCTGTGGAGTAGTGTTGAGTGTGGTCGGTTACGATGATGTTGCGCATCTGTCTTGTCTGTGGATTGTAGATGTTGAGTCCGTGGTCAGTACATACAATCACGTTGCCGTCGCGGTCGGCATACACTCGGCGCACTCTGTTGTGCGACATGTAGTGGTTGGTGGATGTCTGTCGAAACCAAGCAATATTGTCTTTCTCGTCGGGCATGAATCCGTGATGTGCATTGTAGCCAATGAGTCCGTTGGTGCCGCCAAGCCACATCATTCCGTCAGGGCTTCGGTAGATAAGGTGCAGACAGTTACCTTCGCCAGTCAGTGTTATGTCGCTTAGTGGAGTGTTCGTGAAGAACTTGTGTCGACGTATGGCAGACACGCCTTGGTCGGTGCCTGTCCATAGGTTGCCCCAGCGGTCGGTGAACACGGCCCACACAATGTTGTTGGCTATAGAGATAGGCGAGCGTGAGTCGTGCAGGGCATGTGTGGCCTCATGCTTCACCTTATTATATATGTACAGTCCGTTGTCTGTACCGGCATAGATGTTGTCGCCATAAACCGAGAGCGACTTGATAGAGTTGCCCGCAAGTGGCTTGGCAGACTCAAAGCGTTGCCAGTCGTAATGATATAAAGCTCCCTCTGTGCCTATCCATACAGCGTTGCCGTCGCTGAGCATGGCGTTGACAAGAGGTTGTTGGCCTTCGCCAATGCGTATGGGGTGTGATTTTCCGTTGTTGAAGAGAGTAAGTCCGGATATAGTGCCCACTAATAGTCCATGTTTAGTGGCAAGCAGAGAGTAGATGTTATGCAGCGACGAGCTTTCGGAGCGGGTCTCGCCCGTCTGCATGTTGTGGCTGAACAGTCCTTGAGCGCCGCCAAACCACAGTCGGTCGGCGTATATGGCAACAGCACGAATGTCGCCTCCAACTGTCTTAGGCAGTTGGTTGTAGCATCCCTTGCGTATGTCGTAGACAAGCAGTCCACGCTCGGTAGCCATATAGAGAATGTTGTGGCGCATAAGAATGGAGTGCACACGTGTGTTGACCGCAGCTTTGTCGGCATTGGTGTTGTGCGGAATAGTGCGGTAGCCATCGTAGGAATACAATCCGTTCTCGGTGCCAAACCACAGCATTCCTTGCTCGTCCTGCGCTATGGAGCACACGGATGAGGCTTCGGCAATGCTCACATTGTCGAAGGTCTGGGCTGCCGCCAACGAAGTGGACAGGAGCGTGAGGAGCGTGAGAAGTATTCTTACTGCTATATCTCTCATTCTTATAGTTGTTTGTTTTAGTAATTACTGCGGAGGGGTACCTGTATTGGATTAAAAACAGTTGCTTCCATATTGTTGTCTTTTTATGTTTTCAGTTTCACGGCGTTAAATTACAAAAAAAAAGTCAGATACGGAAAAACTTAGCCAATAATCTGACTTTTAGAGTTGTAATACTTAAAAAGACCGACTTCCATCACGGAAGCCGGTCTAAAAACCATTTTTTTCTTGATAAACAGTAAAACATTGATGTTGAATCAAGACAAACAAATCTTACGTTTTACGATTTTAAACTACTTACTTGACATCAGTTGGACCTTGTCCTGCTACCTTAGGCCATCCCGGATTCTGGTAAACTACTGATGTATTGAGGTCTGTCTGATCGCCCTCTGCAGTCTGGCGGAATACGCTCTGTGCAATAGGAGACAGATAGTGTGCAGGTGTGAAGTGGTAGCCATCGAACACATCGTTGTTGATCTTAGAGATCTGATATGGACGTATATAGTCGCCACTGATAGCCTTGTCGCTCATGTTGCCCTTACCGCCTTCAACATCTACCTTAACGAGGTTGGTAGTACCGTCGAGCCATGCACCTTCGTACACAGTGCCCCAATACTTCATACCTTCAATCTGGTAGCCGTCTACCTGGTCGCAAGCACGCCAGCGGATAAGGTCTTCCCAACGCATAGCCTCACCGATGAACTCGTCGCGGCGCTCGCGGCGGATGTTGTAGGTTGTAGCGTCAACAAGCTTTCCGTGTGAGTAAGCACCGAAGTCCCACTTAGCCTCCTCGTTCATGTTGGTGGCAGCGATGGTCTTGTTGTAGTCAGGGTCAACCTTGGCACGTGTGCGGAGAGCACGCCAGTACTTGTCGGCTGTTGCGTCGATAGTGTTGTTCCTCAACCAAGAAGCCTCCATGTAGTTGAGCAGAGCCTCTGTACCACGGAACACGATGCTTCCGCTCTCGCCGTAGTCGTGGTTGAGCTGCTGCTGAACGTCGTAGTTCTTACCCTTCTTCACAGCGTAGCCAGTAACCATACGAGTCTCGTTGTTGCCCATTACAGTCCAAGCGAGGTCTACAGTGTTAACACCGTCGGCTGTGTAGTTCTCAACCGAGCC
>ERZ1023858.234-NODE-234-length-11858-cov-26.490807_pt1 | contig 11858 bp, 9 predicted proteins | sample MGYA00380387_ERZ1023858 | MGnify/ENA primary metagenome ERZ1023858 (study PRJEB33179, sample SAMN07449010) | human gut metagenome | biome: Human-gut; feature: Human associated habitat; material: Faeces | host: Homo sapiens | place: India: Bhopal | collected...
TCATCGGTTTGCTTGGTGCAGGTCATCAGGCATGGTCTGCTAACCTTTATTCTACCATTGGTGATATGTTCCCTAAGTCAACTGTTGCAACCATCACAGGTATTGGTGCGATGGCAGGTGGTATCGGTTCTTTCCTGATCAACAAGGGTTCCGGTATGCTCTTCACCTACGCAGAGGGTCAGGGTTCAGCCTTTACCTTCATGGGCTTCGATGGCAAGCCAGGAGCCTACATGATTGTATTCTGCATCTGTAGTGTGGCTTACCTGGTAGGCTGGTGTATCATGAAGGCATTGGTACCAAAGTACAAGCCTATTGTTGTAGAATAGTTTATAGTTAACAGTTAATAGTTTATAGTTAACAGTTAATACGTAAACTAAATATTAAAAGCGCAATAAACAAAAACAGACCGACATGAACTCTCGTTCACATCGGTCTGTTTTTGTCACAACCACTTACTTCTTTTACGTGTTTTTATCACAATTGGTGTATAAGGAAATCCTTCTTGGGTCATTTTCAAGCCCTCGCCATCAAATTGAGTAATTTGAATCTCTGTATCATCCTTGATGTGTTCACTTTCATAAAAGCATGCCAGAACAGAAAAATAAGTGAAGTCATCTGTTCTCCTGCATATCTTATACCATTGATCAGGCTCACTTTTCTCTATCAGATACTTATTATTGATGACACAGATGTTGTCATCTGCCACAATTTCCCATTGCCTTAATGGTCTGTACCTGAGTCCAGGGATGTTTCTCACATAGCACCAGTCACCTTCTTTCAAGATGTTCAGATAACCACGCTTGAACAGGACAGGTCTTGTATAATGTTTCCTATGTGTGATAGGGTCAACCCAATAACTCTCATGATACCAATCATCTTCAACATGCCAAATGCCGTCTTTTTCTATCCTTATCTTATTCTCACACTTATTATTCCTACGGATCTGCATGGGAAACTTGACTTTATCAACAGGATAAAATTCATAATGCGGATAAGCATTCTTTAGAGCTTCTGCATCATTCTCTCTTTCCTGCTTGTCTTTTTCTGCAAATTCCGCCAGTTCTTCTGGGGAATTGACTTCCACCAATTGACTGCCGATATTCTCTTGGGCAAAATAACGTCCATCATCATCAATATACAGTCGTGAGTTGCCTTCTCCTTCTTTGTATAGATACACCTTATTCGGCTCGTCCCAAGGAATAAACCTATGCTTCCAGCTCAGTCCTGTTCCTACTTGCAGTTCCAAGGTCTTCACCGTCAGATAGGTCTTTTCATCAATATACTTCGATTGGATGCGAGGGTACAGCTTTTTGCCATCCTCTGTACAGAAGTCGATGCCCATCAGCTTCACACTTTGTGGTTTGTTGGCAAACCACAACATGTTCCGCAAGTCAATCCATTCTTTCCGACCCACTTTCTTTCTTATATAGCAATAGGCAAAGCCATCGTTGGTCACATCAATCTTCTTGTATTGGCATTCCAATATCATCTTGCCATCCTTATCCTTGATGCCCTTCAGACCTTTTTCGTTTTCTACAATCTGATAGCCATAGGTGTCCATAATCATCTGCTGCTGATGTTCATGGTTGATGATTTTCATCATTTCCTCATCACCATCCATCATCAAGTCCATTCTGCAGCTGTGATTATTTACCTGCAAACACGCCTCTTGCAGAATATCTTCCAATAAAGACTTACCTTCAAACATGCTCTGCCAATCTCTATCCACAGATGGCAATCCAAACCGCTTATACAGTCCCACGTTGTCCAGTATCACGCAGTATTCCTTACCCTCTGCCACTCGCAGTCCACGTCCCACCATCTGCATATATTTAGCCAAAGACAGCGTAGGCCTTGCCAATTGGATGAACTCCACATCAGGACAATCGAAGCCCTCCGAGAACAAATCCACACTCACCAACACTTCTATATCATCAGAAGTGGAATTTAGGGAAGAGGAGAGCGAGGACGATTTGAATCTTTCAATAAGCTCTTGTCGCTCAGCAAGCGGTGTCTTGCTCGAAATCGCCACAGCCTTGATGCCATTCTCCCGATAGAACTCTGCAATATGCTCAGCATGCTGAATACTGATAGCATATACGATACCTTTCTTTCTGGGCACATACTCCTTGATGGTAAGGCATAGTCTTTCGAGTGACGGCTTCACATCCATCACCTCGTTCAGTTCCTTCTGCTGATAGTCACCATCAGCACCTCGCTTCTGCAACGAGTCTATCAACAGCTGGGCAGCACTATCAGGCTTGATGGAGTAGTAGTCATAAAGGCTCAATCGTCCTTCGGCAATAAACTTCTCCATGCTCCATGAGCACAGCAAGGTGTCAAACAAGTCCGTGAATCCCTTACCGTTTAATCGATAGGGTGTAGCCGTCAGTCCCAACTTCTTCGCCTTCGGATAGGCATTCATCACTTCAGCGTAAGTCTCTGCCAAAGCATGATGTGCCTCATCAATCACAATCAACCCCGGCTTCTCTTCCATCTCCCGATAGTGCTTCGCCAGCCATTGTATCGATGTCACCTTGATCAATGCGCCAGCCGACAAACAATCTGGCGAGACCTTTGATGGTCCGCCATCCTTAGAGCGTAGCGGTTCTGAGCACCGGAGGGCGGTTACATCCCCTGTCCCCTGAGGGGAAAGGGGCTTGGGGAAAGCGGTGGAGCCCTCTTTAAGGGTAAAGAGGGACGGGGTGATTTTCGAAAAAAATGTTTCTTTTATCTGCGAAACAAGTTCTCTTCGATGAGCAACAATCCATATCGGATTATTACTCTTCTCCAAGAACGAGAAGACGATGTTTGCTAAAACCATCGTCTTACCCGTTCCGGTCGGCATTTGGACCATGACAGCATCATGATGCTTGAATGCTTCTTGCACTCTGTTCACCATGTCCTCCTGATAATCAAAAAGCTGAATATCCTTCATCATTTCAGATTGATTGTATGTGTTTTACCCGTGATACCTGTTACCACGGCAATTCCATTGTCACGAATCTCCACCTTCTCATATTTGGCATCAACAATCACTTTTCCTTTCAATGTCATAACACCCCAATGTCTGGGAATCTCTTCAAAAGCGCAATAGGCTCCGACAGGTTGCGCTATACAGTGGTAGAGGGGTGGCACGATAACTTTACCATCTACCTTCACACCCCATTTTTTTCCTGCTTGATACAATTCCACATGTCCTGCCTCTGACTTCTCATGCAAAAGAAGCATCTCGCTTGCTGCCATTTCCTTCTTTTGCAACATCGCCTCTTTATAGTATTTCTTGCCAAGTCGTGGCATTACATATTGTAAATCCTCCTCTTTGTTCTTTGGCTGATTGCACCCAATATAGGTCTTCTTCAAATTTGAATCCACCAGGTAGTAGTCCTGCTTGCTGTCCATAACAACGATACTATCATCATACAGAACAGCACATAGCCAATAAACATGTTCGTAATCATTATGCAGAAAACACACATTCCTGCTCTCTCCATTGCTCATGCGCATCTTCCCTTCATCACCCTCACAATAGTACCATACCTGACAACCGGGAGCTGAAGGTCTGAATCTGAATATCATATAGTACCCATAATTCTGAAAATCATATAGTGAAGGACGATAGGGCAGAGAAAACTCTTCTTGGGTTCGAGACATGAAGATGTCGTTATATTCTATAAACTCCCATCCTTTTATGTTGACAACCTGGGGAGCCCCTGCTACGTTAGTGCCGTCGTCGATGACAGCTTTTGCCAATAGGTCATAATAGCATATCGCCTTTCTGCGAGGCCGATAGAACAGGATGTTGCCATCCAGTAGTTTCATGTCATAGTAATCGCCTGGCTCCAGTACTTGTTCTCCTTGTCGGTTCACTACCGTCATCTTTCCATCAGGCAGCTTGATGATGGCAAACTCCCCTTTGCTATCCACAAACTCACGATACTGTATCGTTCGGAGCAATTCTTCATGGCTCATCACCATCATCATTTCAGAGTCTGGATGTATCTGAATACTGTATTGCTTCTCGTTCATCAGGAAAAACTCTCTTTCCTTGGCTGTCTCCTTTTTCTTGCCAACTTTCAGCTTTCCTTCGAACATCGCATTCCAGTTCCATACTTGCGAAGGCAATCCAAACACCCGATACAGTCCCACGTTATCTATAATCACACAGTTCTTCTTCCCCTTAGCCACTCGCAGTCCTCGTCCCACCATCTGCAGGTACTTGGCAAGCGACAGCGTAGGTCGAGCCAACTGTACAAACTCTACATCCGGGCAGTCAAATCCTTCCGAGAAGATGTCCACATTCACCAGTACTTGGATAGGAGCAAGTTCATCAGCAAGTCTATCAGCAGATCGCAAGCAAGTAGCAGCAAGGCGGTCCCATCCCGCACAATCTGGCGAGACCTTTGATGGTCCGCCATCCTTAGAGCGTAGCGGTTCCGAGCACCGGAGGGCGGTTACATCCCCTGTCCCCTGAGGGGAAAGGGGCTTGGGGAAAGCGGTGGAGCCTCCCTTAAGGGTAAGGGAGGACGGGTGGGTTTTCGAAAAAGATAAGGAAGAAGATTTGAACCTTTCAATCAGCATTCTGCGCTCACTCGCAGGAGTTTTACTATCAATGGCAACAGCTGCTATGCCGTGTTCTCTGTAGAACTCGGCAATAGCATTAGCATGGCTGATATTGATAGCATACACGATGCCCTTTCTGTATTTACCAAATTCTTCCAAACTCTGATAGAGCCTTTCTATGCTCGGTTTCTTATTCAGCAACATATCCATTTCCTTGTTCTGGTAGTCACCATCTGCCCCTCGCTTCTGCAAGGAGTCGATGAGTCGTTGCGTCACACCATCCGATTTGATGCTCACAAAATCGTATGTCGCCAATCTTCCCTTGCTGATAAACTCAGGAATACCCCACGACTGCACCAAGACATCAAACAGATCAGTAAATCCCTTACCATTCAATCGGCAAGGTGTAGCCGTCAGTCCCAGGAACTTAGCTTTCGGGAATCTCTCCCACATCTCCTTATAGGTCTTGGCAAGGGCATGGTGCGCCTCGTCAATCACTATCATTCCTGGTTCTTCCTCAATCTCGTCATAGTGTCTTATCAGCCACTGAATGGACATCGCCTTGACGGATGACAATAGGGAAGAGGTGTTTGATGCGGAATAGAAGTGGAACTTTCTTACGGTTTCGTCTATTTGCGACACCAGCTCTCTTCTATGGGCTACAATCCATACTTTCTCCATTGGATTGTTGCTCACAAAAGAGTCTATGACTGCTGTTAACAGGTATGTCTTACCTGTACCAGTCGGCATTTGTGCCATCACGGACCGATGAAGGCGCAACGCCTTCTCAATCCGTTCCTTCATATCCTCTTGGTAATCAAAAAGCTTGATTTCCTTCATTAACAATGTCTAATAACCAATAATGATGTTATACCAATTTCATAAATCCGATATACATCAAGGCATCAGCGATGCTCTGCTGTACAGGATTTTTCTTGTCCGAAGCCCATGAATATTTCGCTTGAATTTTGCGAAGTTCTTCACGCTTCTCTATATATTGCTTCTCCAGTTGGTTCAGAATCTGTTTGGAAGCTTGTGACATAGGAATCTTGCCAGCCTCTTTGTCCATCACTTCTTGCAACTTGATGTTATATTCCGTCAAACTCTCCAATACTTTGCGATATTCCATCATGCCGGGAATATCACCTATCTGACTTTCCGTAGTATCTCTTAGTATTGTCCTTACGCAATCAGGCATAAATAACTTCCAAGTATTGCCATCCTCGTATGTCACCACCAAATGAACTTTTTGCATCATTAGATGCTTTTCGTTATTTCTTGGCACTTCAACACACTCGTCAAAATTCAGATTGATGAGTTGGGCTATTAACTTCTGCTCGTCCATCGGAAGTTGGTTGACCGTATAGAAAGGATCATGCTGAAACAATGTAGCAAGTCCTTCCGCCATTTCTCCTTTACGATAGGATGATGGCAAACTTACATTTATCAACCTTGCATGTTCTTGAATCACTTTCTTTGTGTCGTATTCAATCATCATCGCCAAGTTGAGCTTATCTCTAAATGGTAAATTCTTCAGTATAACCATAGTATATGTTCTAAATCAAAATAATCAGTTTCTCAGCAATCCATCATTCACCAATCTCTTGTATTCGTAGGTATGATGCTTTATCTGCTTGTCAAGGTCTGCAAGGTATGTATCCGCATCCGCCAATCGGAAGTTGATAGCCTCACGGACATGGTCAAAGAAGCAAAGGCAATAATCATCGTATGCCTCCATCTTCTCAATCTCAGCCATCTCTTTCTGTGCCGTAGCAACAGATTCAATAGGAGTATCCTCGTCTCTTAGCACCTGTGCCAGTTCTTTCTCCACTTGATAAGTGAAGAAATCATCTCCATCACATTCTTGGTTGTTATACACTTCCAAGCGGCTGTATTCTTCTGCCACGAAGCGCAGAAAGTCCAAGCCGCTTCGCACTGCTTTCCCATTCTCCTTGGCATCTACCAAGAACTTGAATTGTTTGTATTTTGTGTAGGATTGTATCATAGTTTTACTTTCTAAGTTAATTCATGCTAAATATTCACTTAAAAGTGAACAAACTATCAATAAAAGTATTATTTTTGCTACATTGAGAATGGCATCATTACCATTGAAAAGAATATGATAACAGACATAGAAAGTGCAACCTTTGAAATTTAAGCGTTATGATACAGAACAAATTATTCCGTGATTGCCTCGCTGCGATACCTGCCGAGCAAAAGGCAGAGTTCGATTTGTCTTTCGGTATTGCCGAGCGCATTAGTGAGATTCTGAAAGCCAAGGGACTCACCCAAAAGGATTTCGCTCGCTTACTCAACAAGCGAGACTCAGAAATCTCCAAATGGCTAACAGGCAGACATAACTTCACGACTCAAACCATTGCTCATATAGAAACAGCTCTAGGAAGTAAACTCATCAGCATAGCCCATTGATTGGGCTATGCAATGAATAAAATACTTAATGTGTTTTAAACACCTAACGCAATAATGATAATATATTCAACTATCCCAATTTTTCATTTAAGATTTCACACATCTTATTATATAAGGCAAGTTCCAGGCCTCTACCACCAGTTCCACTGAAATCCCCTTTAAATGAAAACAAACTCTCAGATTTATCTTTAAGGGCAGATAAGACATTTTCAACCTTATTTATATAAGGCTCATAAAAATAGTCATTGCTTTTCTGTAACCCCTGTCTTATTTCATCATTAAGGAATCTCACATGGATATAGCCCATTAATCGTATCATAGCACCAACCCCGGTTGTTTTGCTGAGAATAGACCGATGCTTCATATATATTGGCCAATAATCAGAAAAGCATTCCTTAACTACAGTATAAAAGCTAATTAACTCTGAGGCCATATAACGATACTTAGGCTTTCCACTTATTTTTGAGAAATCTACATACCAAATTCCTTGGGGAGAAGACATGTGTCTCATCAAAGCTTCTGCCATACATGCCTGTGAGACAAAGCCTTGACCAGAACCTAACATTTTTATTTTTTGATAGAAAGGAGAATCTGGATTGGTATTCATGAACTTCACAAGATTGTGAGAGATATAAATAAAGTTTTTTTCTTTATCCGTTGAATCCTCAGAATAATTCATACCATATATATCATAATATAAAGAACGACTTACACGCTTTTGATTGAAATTAACCTCTGCAAAGACTTGAGCTTGTTCCCATGTATCAAAATTCATCATAATGGTACAATTGAAACGAAACTTTTCTAAATATTCTTTGACGATTATATCTTCTTCTGTTTTCATAAAACCAGAGACATCCTCATATAGTTTAATCATACTATAAAGTCGATGTTGTCCGTCTACTATATAAAAATCTTGTGGCATAACAAGATCGGGAGTATCTCCTATAGAAAAACTTGTATCATCTATGGTAAAAGCCAACAGCATAGCTGTAGGAAAGATGACAGCAATGTTTTGTTTTCGGTAGTCCTTAAGTATTGCTGTACGAATGTACTTTTTTATGTTACGAACACGATTTTCGTCTATCTTCCTTTGGTAATACTCATCTTCTTTACCTGTACGTAGTTTATAAGGATTTTGAGATGGATCTTCCCGATAAAAAAAACGTGCATTATCTTTTAAGTCCATGAAAGGGACACATGCCTGCAATAATAATTTTTGAGAGTTTTCGTCTCCACTCAACACATTTACTTTCATAACCCATTTATTTTAAAACATACTTGAAGAATCATCACTATCTTGTGAATCCGACTTAGGCTGAACAGCCTCTGCACTTTCTTCTTGATTTTCACTATCCTGTCGTATATATTCTTTAAGATCTTTTTCAAGATTTGCAATTAAAGAATTTATATATTCATCATCATGTTTAATAGTTTCTTCTACGACCTTCGCCTTCATTGTATCAGCCCCTACAGAATTGAAGATTTTTTCTGCAGCTATAGATACCTTTCCATCCAACTTTTCATCCAAATAAGATTTGGTAACATCTTCTGATGTTTGTTTAGCTGCACGTTCAGCATCCTTATTTGCCTTTTCTTCTATAGATTTTATAGACTTATATCCAAAAAATCCGAAAATAGATAGTACCACACCAACTAAGAAAGTGCCAAACGATAAGTATTGATCTTGATCCATTTTTTGTTCCAAAGCATATTGGTATCTTTCTGCTAATTCACGTTCATGCCTCTTGACTATCGTTATCAAACTATCGGCTTGTTCCTTAGATAAATAATTAGCCATTTTCAAGGAATCGGAAGCCGTTATTTCAATCCTTATGGGTTGAACTTCAGGCTTAAAACACGTTCTACAACACCAAACTGCTGATACAATTATAATTGCAACTACGCAACTCGCCAATATTATATCTGCTGTTTTAATAGTTGAACTTTCAATTTCTTTGCTCATAATTACGCAATATAAAATTATATACTTTTCCTTTTCAACAAATACAGCATACTGTTTCATCTAAACGGGATTAGCCTTGATAAGACTTAGTGTTAAGAAGGCATGTATAATTCTATCAGCCATTATCTTATTGAAAGCCCCAGTTTGTAATAGTCCATGACTGATTAGATTTCTGATATTCCATCCGAACTTATCGGTAAATAAGTTTTGAAAATATTCATAAATATCAGTAGGTATGCTCTTATTCTCTTTCAAATTCTCTAATAATTTATCAAGAGTTTTATACTCATTGTCTCCGTCTTTATTAAGACTAAATACATTTATACCACTATAAGCAGCTAATCTTCTTATAGCTGACTCAAAAATAGGAACAAGTAAATGGCAAGCAACTAAAAAGTCTGAATCAAAATAAGCTTTTATTCCTCGCTCAAATTGTTCTCTTTGTTCCTTTACAATAAAAGGAGAATCATTGAATCGTTCAATGACATTATCAATTGTATAAAGTTTTTTCTCTTCCATTTTTCGAATGTGTAATTGCATATAGAATGAGAAGAAGATCATTCTTCTATATATACCATAAGACAATTTATTTTTCTCAGCATTTTTTCCTGAGCCCAAATGAGAAATTGGCATACCTGTCCAATCATAAATAACAGTATGAACCATATCCAATAAAGGTGTTAGTTCCTTTTCCTTCTTTTGGCGCTCTATTTCAACAGCCATATTAGGTAAATATTCTATTGTATATGCATCTAAGACCTCTTTTATTGAACCTGACGTAACCTTTTCCAAATAATCATCAAACACTTTTCCATCAATAGGAACAGAATATTCTTTAGGAGTCATTTCTTCAAATACAGTAGAACCTAAATCTTGTATTTCCGGATACAAATAATTAGCCTGCTTATCAAAATTAAACTTCCTAAAAACATCTTGCATTTTCTGCAACATAGTTTGCGCCCACATTGCTCCTTTAAGTTTAAAAGAAAGATGTATACCTACTAAAGCTTTATTCAAGACCTCAAGTATGCAATCTTGTTGTTTTTTATTTTTATAATAATCAGCTAATAGTTCTGACTCATCCAAAAGGACATGAGCATATGAATCAGTAATGCAACCTTTCTCTTTACAAAGATTAAACAACCGCTCCAACCTATCCCTGTTATCTTGTACGATTTCCATTTCGAAATCAGCCAAGACCTTATTATGCTTAGTCAAGAGAGAAAGGGGCTCTGCCCATATTCCAGGCTTTGAATCATCAGCATATTTGGATACATAGCCAAGGAGCAATTTCATACCTTCATTTATGAGTTCAGACTGTCTTAAACTTATAGCTCTTTCAATAGCTATGTTCAAATAGACCAAGCCTGTCATACAATGTTGTAGTTTATCCTTTTTTATAATATCAAAAACAGAACGGATAAATACCAACTTAACAGTTTTAAAATCAGCCTCTTTACCAGTTATATTCTTACTAAAATCCCACAGCAAACCCGTATATCGCATTTTCAGCAGTGGATTACTAGTCTCTTCTGTCCGATTGTACCAATATTCAAGAATTTCCTTTGTTATCTCTTTTTTATCAGGAGAATAAACTAATTCACCTGAACTTTTTACAGTCCATGTAATAGTCGGCCCATAAAAAGTTTCCCAATCATTATGGCCGCCTTCAGAAAAAGCCATGGCTAAACATTCTGCCTTAACAGCCAAAGAATTATCTTCTGAGGATAATTTGCCTAGGTCAGAAGACAAATCATAGAACTCGAAAATCTCTTCCGATTCATATTTGGCAAGAATATCATTTAACTCCATAATTATCAATCTTTATAATCACCTAATCCTTCTCGTAATATACCCACTGATTTTGCAAGACCATCCAATCCTGGATACATTGTTTCCGAGGTAATATTCATTTGATGCAAAGCCTTGGTCAACCTGAGTTTATCTTCTTTACCAATATTTATTTTCAGTACAGAAATAGCTTGCTGAGAAAGAGTTTTCTCATACGACCATTTTTTCAAATCATCTATACCAACCGTAAAATGATTTTCTTCATTATAATATCCTTTTAAAATGTCTTCAAAAGGAACGTTAACCGTGGATGGTACCAAGAACAAACCTTGTTGACGGCTTATGCGCTCATTACACATCCTTGGTCTAACCATAAATAAGTATCTTGGTCTCGCAATACGGTCAATCCGTACTTGTTGATTTACAATAGAATCATTAGCCATATTGTACACCATATCATCTAATGTATCCATAGATACTGAATTTATATGATTTTCTTCAAAATACTTTTGATAAATAGGCAAATTTAATTCGTCTTTATTAATACACCAGATAGAAAAATTATCATAAAAGGAATTATCCATTGCCATAAAAAGAGCAACATACATGGACAGGGAAAGTCTAATAGTCTAGTTGGAGCACCAAAATGTTGCATGATAGACAACCATTCAATCAATTCACCATCCTTAGGAATTAGATTTTTCTCATAACTAGGAAATTTCCATTTAAACTCTTTGATCATTTCAGACTCGTAGATATAATAAAGAGCTTTGTCACGTGAAGGTGTTGGATGATGGTTTTCTATTACCTTTCAAGCGAAGTCCTTAACGACCATTCAGAATTAGCTTGTCCACGAAATATAAAGTTTGACATAAATTTCTGATTTAACAGAAATAAATCATTCCACTCTTTTATCTTCGTTTCTATAAAAGCACGTTTTAATTCCATAATTTAAGAAAACCGATAATTAAATAGTGTAAAAAGTAGAGTTTTCTCCATGCGGTCCCAGCCCGCAAAACATGGCGTAGACCTTTGATGGTCCGACAACCATAAAGCGAAGCGGTTCCGAGCACCGGAGGGCGGTTACATCCCTTGCCCTTTTGGAAAG
>ERZ1023858.236-NODE-236-length-11837-cov-9.356985_pt1 | contig 11837 bp, 8 predicted proteins | sample MGYA00380387_ERZ1023858 | MGnify/ENA primary metagenome ERZ1023858 (study PRJEB33179, sample SAMN07449010) | human gut metagenome | biome: Human-gut; feature: Human associated habitat; material: Faeces | host: Homo sapiens | place: India: Bhopal | collected...
AATAATTAATACGATATACGTAACAAAAAAAAGATAAATTTAAGAAAAACATATCTGACATTCAAGTATTTTGTGTAAGTTTGCAAAGTAAAGTCTTAACTCAACATTTAGCGATATGAATTCATTGAAAGATAGATGCATACGATTTGACTGGGCCATTAAGCGACTGTTGCGTCAGAAGGCCAACTTCGACGTGCTGGAGGGTTTTCTTACCGTCTTCCTCAACGAAAAGGTAAAAATAATGGAGATTCTCGAAAGCGAAGGCAATCAGGTATCTGCCGACGACAAGTTCAACCGCGTGGATATCAAAGCCAAAAACTCGAAGGGAGAGATAATCATTGTGGAGGTGCAGAATACGAGCGAGCTATATTATCTCGAACGTATCCTCTACGGTGTGGCTAAAGCAATAACCGAACACATAAAGCTCGGCAATACTTATCAGGAGGTGAAGAAGGTGTATTCCATCAGCATTCTCTACTTCGACCTTGGTCGTGGCTCCGATTATCTGTACATCGGACAGAACAATTTCGTAGGTGTCCACACCAAGGACCACCTTGTCATCAGCACTAAAGAGGAGGGTGTCATCAAGCCTAAATACCCGGCAGAGATATTCCCCACATACTATCTCGTGCGTGTGAACAACTTCAATGAAGTGGCAAAGTCGCCGCTTGAAGAATGGATGCGTTATCTCAAGGAAGGAGTGATTAACGAAAAGACCACAGCCCCGGGTCTGCGCGAAGCACGCGAGAAACTCCAATACTACTCTATGAGCGATGCCGAACGCTACGCATACGACGAGCATGTCAATGCCGTAATGATTCAGAACGACGTGCTCGGAAATGCCCGTGCGGAGGGACTTGAACAAGGACGAGTGGAGGGACGAGCAGAAGGACGAGCCGAAGGACGTGCAGAAGGCGAGCATAACAAGGCTATGGACATAGCCAAAAATCTGAAGAAGATTGGTATACCGGTTGAGCAGATAATCAATGCAACGGGATTGACCAAAGACGAAATCGACGCTATAATGTAAGCGTAACAATACAAGAGGGTGTGCATTCCGAGTTTCTTTGCTTTTATTTCCTGCAAAGAAAACATGGAATGCACACCCTCTTAAGCTTTTATTATTCTATCTATTATGCTTTTCTTATTCCACCAAATCCTTCTTGGGCAATACCAGATTGAGTATTACGGCGAGGAGGAACACCACTGCTACGCAGTTTTCGGCGAAGACGGTGCGGATGATCTCAGGGAAGATGGCAAACATGCCGGTGGCTTGTGTGAAGCCAAGACCGATGCTGAGCGACAGACTTACTATAACCATGTTGCGCTGAGAGAAGCCTGCACGTGCCATCATGCCGAATCCGGCGAAGAGAATGCTACCGAACATCATGATGGTGCAACCGCCGAGAACTGCCTGCGGGATGGTGGTGAGGGCGTATCCAACTACTGGGAACACGCCACCGAGAATCATAACCACGGCTCCAACGGCAATGGTAAAGCGGTTTACGACGCCCGAAATGGCTGCAAGACCGACGTTCTGGCTGAACGATGTGATTGGCGTACAACCGAAAATGCCCGACAATGAACTTACGAAACCGTCACAACAAATGGCTGATCCCATCTCTTTTGTTTCAGGATCGCGGTGCAAAGCACTGTTGCAAAGGGCGGAAGTATCGCCGATGGTCTCAGTTGCAGAAACAAGATAGACAGCCACTACGGAAAGGATGGCGCCGATATTAAACTCCGGTGTAAAGGGAAGGAGGCGAGGCAAGGCGATGATTGACTGACCTGCAATGCCACTGAAGTCGACCATTCCCAGGCAGCAAGCCAACACATAGCCCACCAAAAGACCTACGAGAACGGAGAGAGAACGAAGAAATCCCTTTGCGAAAACCTGGCAAAGGAGGCAGGCAAGGAGCGTAACGCTACCCACAATCCAGTTGTTAAGGCTACCGAAGTCGGCTGCACCCACTCCACCGGCAAACGAATTGGCACCAATGGGAAGCAGCGAGAAGCCGATGGCTGTCACCACTGTGGCTGAGACGACGTGCGGAATAAGCTTTATCCAGTACTTGACGAAGAGTCCGAGGAAGCCTTCCACAAGACCGCCGATGATGACAGCGCCGATAAGCGTGCCCATACCGTAAGCGCCGGCAAGGCTGATGGCGAGCGAAAGGAACGTGAAGGAGATGCCCATAACGATGGGAAGGCGCGAGCCGATACGCCAGACGGGATAAAGCTGCACCAGCGTACCGATACCGGCTATCACCATACAGTTCTGAATAAGGGCGGCACTGACTGCGCTGTCCAGTCCCACGGCTCCCGCAAGAATCATAATTGGCGTAATGTTGCTGACGAACATCGCCAGCACGTGCTGCAGACCGAACGGGAGAGCTTTCCCGATGGGCACTCTACCGTCAAGCTGATAGAGATTGTCGATTGAATTTTTCATATCGCTAAATGATGTAAAATTTGTGTATGGCTGCAAAATTACAAAAAAAAGACCACAAAAACCGTACGTTCTTGTGGTCTATTGCGTTTGTCGTTGTAAAAACAAACCCTACCTATTATTATTCAACCTTATCTGCTTATACTATCCTAACTCATTCAGCTATCTATGCCTATCCATTCCTAACCAACGAAGGTTATTTGTGTCTATACATTTCCTGACCGAAGCAGGGTCTGTTTTCGCGTTGCGATTATTTCACCTCAATCTGACGTGAAGCCTTCTCTTCCTTCTTCTCAATCTTCGGAAGGTCGATGGTGAGCACACCGTCGCTGACGTTGGCTGCAATCTTCTCCTTGTCTACATCGTCAGGAAGCAGAAGAGTCTGCTCGAACTTTGAGTATGAGAACTCGCGACGGAGATAATGTTCTTTCTTGTTCTCGTCCTTCTTCTCATCCTTATGCTCCATCTTGATGTGAAGGTTGCCATCGGCGTCGACGTTAATGTTGAAGTCGCCCTTCTTCATTCCTGCGGCTGCAAGCTCTACAGTGTAGTCGTGCTCAGTCTCTTTAACGTTGATGGCTGGTGCGGTGGCATTTGTATGCGGCATGAAGTCGGTATCAAAAAAGTCATTGAAAACTTCAGGCATCCAAGTATTTCTCATTACTGGTAACATATCAAAAACCTCCAATTATATTTTAGTTGTTTTATCTTTTCTTTGCTCCCCTCGGGCTTCCGCCTTCGGTTTGCACTATCCCTAATGCAACTTGCATGCCAACGTCACAACCGTGAGGCTTTGCTGTTAAACAGTAAAGCGAAATATCAAACAAATAGACAAATAGTCAGATTATTCAGACAATCAGTCACAAAACATTGACAAATAGTCATAAACAAAAGATAATCAATAAGCTTGCGTTCGTGGGTGCGTGGCTACGGCGAGACGCCATAGCCTCCTATGTTTGTTTCTGACTTGGTGTATTAAAAAAATCCCGGCTCCTTCTTTCGGAACCGGGATTTCCCTTTATGTTATGTTCTGCGGATGTGCCGTCAAAGGGTCACACCTACTGAACCTTGTCATTTACTTGATGACAACCTTCTTCACCTTGCCGTCAGCAGTGCGAACGATGTTCAGACCCTTCTGCAGCTTGCTGATCTTAACGCCGTCAACAGTGAAGAGCTCTGCGTTAGCAGCCTCAGCGTTGATGCTGTCGATGCCGTTGGTAACGTCCTTAACCACGAGAGTAGCGTCGTAGATGCCACCACCGTTGTTGAGGATATTGTTGCCAGAAACAACGCAACCACCAGCGTCTACGCTGTTCCAGTCTACCTTGAAGCGGATGCGGTATGTACCCTCCTCTGCAGGAGCTGTGAACGAAGGCAGCGGGTTAACGTTGCAGTTGTTGCTTACTGTCTCGCCCTTAGAGTTGAGACCGGTTGAACCATTAGAAGCGCTGTAGAAGCTGTAAGATACAACCTCAGTGCCAGTCTGGTCGTCGCTGTCAGCGTTGAATGAGAACTGCTTGTCGTTGTTGAGGTCTACGTATACGTAACCGTGCATCCACTCGCCAACATAACCGATAGCCGGAGTTACCTCAGCACCCGGAGTTACGGTGAAGCTCTGTGCTGTAAGATCCTCGTAGCCGTTCATTGTCTTGCCGAACTCGATGGTCTGTGCCTGACCGTTAACGGTGAGCGATACAGATGTAGAGTAGCGGCTGGCGTGAGTCTGCTTAGCGTCCTTCTCGAAGTTGATAGCATAATCCTCCTTCGGTTCCTCAGGCTGATCATAGTTGAACTCACCGTCATACATGAATGTATTGCCAGAGATGTTGAGAGCCATCTTGATTTCGTTCTCAGAAACGTTAACGATCTGGAAGGTAGCCTCGATTTCCTCACCCTCGCCACCGAGGAACTCCTCTGTAGCAGCATCAGGCTTAGCAACAATCATAGTCTCCTCTGTCTCTACAGTGCCGCCTTCCTCGTACGGAGTGGCACGCTGCTCAGTACCGGTGAACACGAGGTCAGCGGTCTGCTCGTTGAGAGTGATCTGCTTGAGAGTGATCTTGTATGACTCGTCGCTGTACTTAACTACGTTTACAGTAGCCTCGTCAGCCTGGAAGAGATTCTCCTCGCTCTCTGACTCAGAATCGTAGATGCGGAGGTTGCTGGTGTAGCTGTTATTAGAAACCTCTGTAATTTCTACTGGAGGCTCTACGCCGTAGTAGAGGTTGAATGTGTAAGAAGCGTTGTTCTTGAATGCAACGTTGAATGTACCAGTGAGCTGGCCATCAGCGATTGTACCGTTCATAGAAACAACAACCACATCGTTATTCCAACCTACGTTAGTAAGTGTGAACTCCTGGTTCTCAGCTGTGAGAACTGTGTTACCTTCTGACTCTGTGCCAGTAGCCTCGAATGTGACAGGACCTACCTGACCAGGAACGCCGTCCATATCAGAGAATGCGGGGATTGTAACCTCGTACTTGCCCTCACCCTTAGCGAGAACCTTAACCTCAGCGTCCTCGTAAGTCTGAGTCTCGTTATTGCGAACCACCTTGAGAGTGTTCTTGTATACAACTGCCTCCGGAGTTGTTGGTTCTGTCCAGTCGAGAGAAACCACCTTAATGTAGTTGTAGAATGCCTGGCTGAACTTAGGAGACTCGCCGCTACCGATAAGAACAGTGTTGCTTGCGAAGAGCTCTTCAAGAGCCTCAGGAGTCATCTTAACCACACCGTTAACCTTCAGACCCTCAGCCTTAGAGATTTCGAACTTAGCGAGGCAGTCGGCAACGTCAATGCGATCAGTGTTGTTGTTACCAGCACCGCTCTTTGCGAAGAAGCCAGACATCTGCTTTACAGACTGGAAGCAGTACCAGTGCATTGTGCGGTATGTGCTTGTCTGGAATGCAGCGAAGCTCTCGCCAGTAGTCATAGCAAGGATATCCTTGTCGTCACCACCGTTAGAGAAGTCGACAGAAGCAACGATCTTCTGCTTGTCCCAGTCGATAGTAGCTGTCTTAGAGAAGCCATTGCCATCAGCCTGATAGTTCTCCCAGAGTGTTATGTCTTCAGGCTCAGCCGGAGCCACATAGCCAGGATCAGAACCTACAGTGAACGTAGCGCCAGTGGTGGTGGCAGTAAGATAAATCTTCTCCTCGTTGTTGTCGTTGGTATAGACAACAGCGTTTACCTGATATTCCTGCTCGCCCATGTTGAAAGTGCAAGCGTATGTGGTGCGGTCCTTTTCGTCAGTGCCCTTCACTACGTTCTCAGCTTCAACAGTGTTTTCGCCGATAACGAGAGACATGTTGTATGTGCCATCAGACATCTCCTTTACGGTAACAGTGCTGGTGCCAAGCTCTGAAGGCTGGCCACCTGCCATAGTCATGAAGAGCTTGTCTGTGTATTCCTTAGAAGCCACAACAGTAGCAGGCTCTGTCCAGTCAAGACCTACCACCTCTACATACTTATATGTAGCGTTGCTGCGGTTTTCGCCCTGTGTAGATCCGAATACGAGGTCGTTGTAAGTGAGAAGCTTAGCGTAGTCGCTTGCCTCGAATGCCAATGTGCCGTCGATATAAACGCCATCCTGACGAAGCTCAACGCGAACGTTAGAAGGATCATTTACCTGAATATACTTTGTCGGAGTTACGCTGAGGTCATCGCTGTTGCGGAACTGGATGCAGAAGGTATTTGTAAGTTTCTGCCAACCAGTTGCTGTCCAAACATCAGCGTCCTTTGTGTAGTAGAAGTGGAGGACAGCGCCGTTAGAAACATTCCACTCGCCGAGGTTAGCTGCGTTGTTAGCGAATGAGAAGATGGTCTCATTAACGCCCTGACAGTTAGTCAGATCCAGCTTTGCCACAACCTTGTGTGTGTCCCAGTTGATGGTGAAGGGCTTGGCTTCGATTGTTGCGCCGTTAGGAGCAAGACCAGCCTCAACAAGCGGACCCTCTGTAGTCTCGACTGTGCCGCCGCCACCGGTAGAACCGAAGTCGTCAGTACCGAAGGTGTACTGGAAGGGATACTTCTGGAAAGAGTTAAATGCTACTGTGCCATTAAAATGAGCATAAGCCTTTGTCTCATTGAACTTAACGACAAGCGTACTGTTCACAAAAGTATACTGAGACTGTGTGAGATAGCAATAAGGATTGCTAACCTCGATGGTTGTCAAGCCGCTTGCATCTGTTGTGCCAGCAACTTCTTCACATACAAACTCGCCCCAGTTGCCCATTTCATATTGGGTGAAATCGCAACCTTCGGCTGTAACATTGTACGTGCCGTCTACGCGTTTCTCAATGGTGAGAGTACCATTTGGCAAATCTACAGCCTTAGCACCCATAAGATTCACCTCAAAATGAAGTGCATCTGAATAGGAACCAGCAAATGCCATAACGGTAATCATCAACATTGAAAGAAGGGATAGAATCTTTTTCATAATCCTTTTCTTTTAATTGATAGTTAGTTGATATTGATAAAGTGAATAAAAAAATAGACTTGTTTTTAATTTTAATCGTTTTTAGGTCACTATGGTTTAAGTGGTCTGTCGTGCTTCTTTGCACGCAAGTTATAGTATATTGATGCTAATTATATGTATTCGTTGCAAAATTAATAAAAAAAATATGTAGCAACAAATTTTTGAACTTTTTTGTTTAAAGATATGCAGTTAAGCCAATAAATAGAGTTATTGGAGCAAACAAGAAAACAAGCAGTTGGTTTGGATTTGATCAGGTTTTTGGAAAAGTTGGTTTGGATTTGCTCAGGTTTTCAAGCAAAGTTGGTTTGGATTTGATTAAGATTTCGCTCATTTTTGGTTTGGATTTGAATATTATTATGTATCTTTGTCACTGATATATAACCATTTAGATATGTTCAAACGAATAGCACTCAATTATCTTCGCGAATGGGCAAAGAAGGACGAACGAAAGCCTTTAGTCTTGCGTGGCGCACGTCAGGTGGGCAAGACCACGCTTGTAAGAATGTTTGCCGAGGAATTCAGCAACTATATTTACCTTAATCTTGAGGAAAAAGAGAACGCTGCATTGTTTGCTGCCGACTACTCTTTCGACGACTTGCTGTCCGGCATTTTCTTCAAAGCCAATGTACGCCAGGACAACAGACGCACACTGATATTCATCGACGAGATACAGAATGAGCCTAAGGCTGTGCAGACGCTGCGCTTTTTCTACGAGAAACGTCCCGACATTTATGTCATCGCCGCAGGTTCACTATTGGAAAGTCTTATGGACAGACATATCTCGTTTCCCGTAGGAAGAGTGGAATACATGGCTCTACACCCCTGCACGTTCGTGGAGTTTCTTTCTGCCATAGGAGAAGAGATGCTTGCTGAGAAGGTGGAGGCGATGGACGTGCCGCAGTCACTGCACAGCTATGCGCTGGAACTCTTCAAGAAATACATGATAATAGGAGGACTGCCGGAGGTGGTGGCTAACTATGCTCAGCATCGCGACATGGTAAGACTCGGAGGCATATTCAACGCCTTGCTTTCGGGATATCGCGACGATGTGGAGAAGTATGCCAGTAAACCGAAGGAGCAGGACTCCATACGCTATATTCTCAACTACGGCTGGACTTCCGCCGCCCACCGCATACAGTTCGCAAAGTTCACCAATTCATCATTCAAGTCGGCTGATGTCAGCAATGCCTTCCGTACGCTTGAGAAGACTCTGATTCTGGAACTGGTCTATCCTCTTACGTCTACATCCTTGCCGATACTGCCCGATCTGAAGAAAAGCCCCAAGCTATTGTGGCTTGACACGGGGCTGGTGAATTATGTGGCAGGAATGCAGGAGGAACTGCTCTTCTCCACTGACAGCGACGAACTGTGGAACGGCGACATCGCCGAACATATCGTAGCGCAGGAACTGCTTGGAGCGACGACGACGTTCGGCGAGAAACGGATGTTCTGGGTGCGCGACGCACGCAACTCTCAGGCTGAGGTAGACTTCGTAATCCGACATAAGTCGCATCTGTTGCCGATAGAAGTGAAGACCGGCAACAACTCGAAGCTACGATCCTTACATCAGTTTATGGAGGATTCGAAGGAACGAATAGCCCTTAGAATATGGAACGGACCGATGACATCGGACGTAATAACACGAAGCAACGGCTGTCCGTTCACTCTCTATAACATTCCGTTGTATTATGCAGGTCAACTGGAAAGGTTTCTGGAAGGAAGACAGGAAGACATGCAAATATCGTCTAAAGAGTAAAATTCTGTTACAAAATAAAAATTGATTATAGAGATTTAGATTGCTGTTTTTACGGTGTTCTGCAGTGCTAACGGCACTCATGCTTAACAATAGCGCCACTTTTATCATGCAATAGTGCCACTATTAGAGTGTAAAAGAGGCGCTATTGCATGATAATAGTGGCGCTATTGGAGGGTAAAAGTGGCGCTATGACAACTCTATAATGCGTGTATTCATTGCACACTTCTTTCTTCATCTGTATAATCAGCTGTGTGTCAATATACTATCGCTGCACGCTCAAAACTCAAGAATTTCGCACCAAAGATTTTGTTGTGCGCTGAACGAGGAGTATTGAGCGTTAGAAATGCAAATATTGTACATGCCGAGCGCATCAAACCACCCACTCCATCCAGTTGTCGGGAGTAACAACAGCCATCTGCTTCACGTCATAAGCCGTAAGGAATGAAGAGGGAAACTGGGTGTTGGCGCGGCGCGGATTCCATTTCATCTCAAAGACCGTAAACTGTCCGTCGCACTCTTCTATATAGTCAATCTCCTGCTGCTGGGTGGTGCGCCAGAAATAACTGTTGGCATAACGACCAGAATAATGGTTGGCTTTAATTCGCTCGCTTATGATGAAGTTCTCCCACAAAGCCCCTGTGTCTTGACGCAACGACAACGGCGAAAAGTTCTGAAGAATGGCGTTGCGTATGCCATTATCGTAAAAGTATATCTTTTTCCCCTTCTTCAATTCTGTGCGCAGATTGCGATTGAACCCGTTTAATCTAAAGATAATATAACACTTCTCGAGCAAATCAATGTATTTCTCCACGGTCTTGTTGTCGGTGCCTACGGTCTGTGCAAGTTCGTTATACGACACTTCACTGCACACCTGCAAGGCAAGAGCCGTGAGCAACTTGCCGAGCAGAACCGGGCGGCGCACGCTCTCAAGCGAAAGCAAATCCTTATAGAGATAGCTGCCTGCAAGATTGGTAAGCAACTCTTTTGCATCGTCAGCATGATTTATGATGTCGGGATACGATCCAAAGATGAGGCGTTGTTCAAGGGTTTGCTTCACACCCAACAGTCCCTGACTGTTAAGTATCTCTGACGTTGATATAGGATAGAGATGATACTCAAACTTGCGACCGGTAAGAGGCTCGTTGAGACGATCTTGCAACTCAAATGACGACGAACCGGTAACAAGCAACTGCACCGTGGGAAAATTATCGGTGATTCGCTTTAAGGTCATACCTATATTTTCCACTCGCTGTGCCTCGTCAATGACCACTATCTTATTGTCGGCAATGAGAAGACGCAATTCCGGGGTGTTGATATTGGTAAGCATATCCTTTACTTCCGGCTCATCACAATTCAACTGCAAAGCCTTGCAGTCCTGCTTCTCAAGAATCATTCTGAAAAGCGTGCTTTTGCCTACCTGTCGCGCTCCTATAACGATGATTGCCTTTCCTGCAAACATACGCGACTCTATCTTTTTATGTAACTCTCGTTCTATCATTAGCGTACGTATTGTTTATAGAGGCAAAGATAAGGAAAAAATAGCCTAATCCCAAAACTTATACTAACTTTTGGGATTACAATCCCAAAATTCATACTGATTTTTGGGATTAGGAACATAAATTGCTAAAAAACAAACTGTAATAGATGCGGGCTGAAATGCCCGCATCTATTACAGTTTGCCTTGCTTTACAGCTCGTTCTTATGCAGCTCTGCCAGCAGCTTCACGCTCTGCGAATGGAGGTCGATGTGGCGCTGCAGCTTTTCGTAGATGCCGTTTATCTCTTCGTAATACACGAGGGCTGTTATCTCGCCCTGCTGCAGAGCCTTTGCGAAGAGGGAGAGCGACTCCTGCATGAGCTTCACGTCGCTATGATTGATGACCTGCTGGAGGCCCTGCAACTGCTCGTAGCTGGTGCGCAGCGACGACTCGGCCTCGTGCTGAGCCTGCGTCACCTGCAGCTCTGCACTCTGACGGCGCTCACGGGCTGCCTTGACGTTGGAGCTGTTGCTGTAGAGCGGAAAGCTGACGCCTACCTGGAAGCCGTTGATGCCTTCGCCCTGCTCCGTGTTGCGACGATAACCGAAGGAGATGCTGGGAAGCCACTCGTTCTTCTGCACCTTCAGATTCATGTCGGCGGCGCGGAGGGCGGTCTGAGCCACTGCCACGTCAGCGTCGGCAGCAAGGGCAAGCGTGCGATACTCCTCGAAGTTAGTTATCTGCGGATAGACGGGCAACTCCGTGTCTGTCACGTCCAGCGGCTTGCCACCGTTGAGCTGGCGGAGCTGCTGCACAAGGGCAGTGCGCTCGCCCTGCGTCTCGCTGACGAGGGTGCGCACCTCCATGCAGTCGAGCTTCACCTTGTTAAGCTCAAGAGCGTTGGCGTCGCCTGCCTCCATGCGCTTCTCATACATCTGGAGGAGCGTCTCGCTGTTTGCAAGGCGCTCACGCAGCATGGTGAGGGTCTGATTGAGGCGGATAAGGTCGATGCAGACCAGCTGAGCCTGGAGCAGGATGTCGCGGCGCTGCTTGGCAAGGAGATGGTCGCCCACGGTCTGCTGCATCTGAGCCTGCTTGTTGCGGGCGGCATACTTCGTGGGGAAATCAATCTCCTGGCTTACCACAAGCTCGCTCTCCGCCACGCCGGAGTATGCCTTCGTGAAGAACGGGCTGTACTCCACGGACGGTCCGGCGAGGGCGTTGCCAGCCTTTATCTCAAGCACATCGGCTTGGCAGTCGTGGGCAAGCGACTGCAGGGTGAGGTTGTTGGCTGCCACCTGCTTGAGCACGTCGCCGACGGTGTCGGCAAGGGCTGCGCTATACGCGCTGAACGCCACTATTGTTGCGATTAGATATCTTTTCATATATGATAGGTACGATGAATGCGTTGAGTAATGTTGAGCTGATGAGTCCGCCGAGTATCACCTTTGCCATCGGCGACTGAATCTCGTTGCCGGGCAGGTCGCCGCCAAGTGCCAGAGGCACGAGGGCAAGGGCGGAGGTGAGCGCGGTCATGAGGATGGGGTTGAGACGCGAGAGCGAACCCTCCACGATGGCGTCACGGACGGTCTTGCCTTCCTCCGTGCGCAGACGCTTATACTCGGTGATGAGCTGCATGCCGTTGCGCGTGGCGATGCCGAGCAGCGAGATGACGGCGATG
>ERZ1023858.240-NODE-240-length-11725-cov-40.430591_pt1 | contig 11725 bp, 8 predicted proteins | sample MGYA00380387_ERZ1023858 | MGnify/ENA primary metagenome ERZ1023858 (study PRJEB33179, sample SAMN07449010) | human gut metagenome | biome: Human-gut; feature: Human associated habitat; material: Faeces | host: Homo sapiens | place: India: Bhopal | collected...
GTTGTAGTATTGACTATTCTTATAGTTCTGTGCTGATGATGGGAGTGCTATCATGAGCATTGCCATCAGGAAGAATACAATTCTTTTCATGTTTTTTTGTTCCTTTTATTTTAATGTTACTGACTATTATAACGTATGGGGGTGAAGAAATATTGTCTTATCAATGCAAAGGTAATATATTTTAAGAAACCTGCTGCGAGGGAATCCCTAAAAAATGGGGGAAAACCCCTATATGGGTAAGCCGTTGGGGGCATAAACCGGTTTATGCCATAAAAAAAGTAAAAAGTTTCTTTTTTTATTTTGTAGATTCTTCATTTCTCATTATCTTTGCAAGCAAATTATAAACGTTTATACAGGAAAATGAATTTTTTGAAGAAGTATCTGCTAGATATTCTAGTGGTGATTGTTTTTGCGGTGATTTCCTTCGTGTACTTCATGCCTGCCGACATGGACGGACGAATCCTCTTCCGTCACGACTCTGCGGCAAGCAAGGGATTGGGACACGAGAAGGAACTCTTCCAGCAGCAGACCGGCGAGACGACTCGCTGGACTAACTCCGTGTTTGGTGGTATGCCAACTTACCAGATGTCGCCTTCGTATGGAAGTACCAAGGTGCTCGACCAGGTGACGAAGGCTTATCATCTGTGGTTACCCGACTATGTATGGTATGTGTTTGTCTATCTCCTGGGCTTCTATATCCTGCTGCGAGCCTTCGACTTCCGACAGTCGCTGGCGGCACTGGGAAGTATCATCTGGGCATTCTCATCCTACTTCTTTATCATCATCGCCGCCGGTCATATCTGGAAGGTGTGGGCACTTGCCTATCTGCCGCCAATGATTGCGGGCATGGTGCTGGCTTACCGGGGGAAGTATCTGAAGGGCTTGCTCCTCACCGCCATCTTCTCGGCTTTCGAGGTGAATGCCAACCACGTGCAGATGACCTACTACTATCTCTTCATCATCCTCTTCATGGTGATTGCCTACTTGGTGGATGCCATCAAGAAGGGAGAACTCGCCCGCTTCGGAAAGGCTACGGCAGTGTGCGTGGTGGGTGCCCTCATCGGTATCTCGCTCAACCTGACGAACCTTTATCACACCTGGCAGTATGGTCAGGAAACCATGCGCGGCAAGAGTGAGCTGGTGAAGAAAAACGCTGCCAATCAGACCAGTAGCGGATTGGATAGAGATTATATCACCCAGTGGAGTTACGGCATCGATGAAACCTGGACACTGATGATTCCTGATGCCAAGGGTGGTGCCTCTGTGCCTCTTTCTCATAACGAGAAGGCGATGGAGAAGGCTGATCCTAACTTTGTGCAGATTTATCAGCAGTTGGGTCAGTACTGGGGCAACCAGCCTGGCACGAGCGGTCCGGTTTATGTGGGAGCCTTCGTCTGCATGCTCTTCATCCTGGGTCTCTTTATCGTAAAGGGTCCGATGAAGTGGGCTTTGCTGGCTGCCACCATCCTGAGCATCCTGCTCTCCTGGGGTAGAAACTTCATGCCGTTTACCAATTTCTTCCTGGATTATATCCCGATGTATGCCAAGTTCCGAACGGTGGCATCCATCCTCGTGATAGCCGAGTTTACCATTCCGCTGCTGGCGATGATGGCGCTGAAGAAACTGGTGGATGAGCCTGAGGTGCTGACCACCAAGATAAAATATGTATATGCCAGCTTGGGTCTGACGGCAGGTTTCTGCCTGCTTTTCGCCCTGATGCCAAGCGTATTCTTCCCTGATTTCATCTCCGTGCAGGAGACCCAGGCGCTGCAGCAGTTGCCTGCCGAATATCAGGGTCCGCTGATGAGCAACCTCATCGAAATCCGTAAGGGCATCTTTACATCCGACTGCTGGCGTTCGTTCTGGATTATCCTCATCGGCTTCGGCTTCCTGATGCTTTACAAGATGAAGAAACTGGGTGCCGAGTTCATGATTGCCGGTATCGCCGTGCTCTGTCTGGTGGATATGTGGATGGTGAACAAGCGTTATCTCTACGATGATATGTTTGTAGATAAGATTGAGCGTGATGCACCTCAGCAGATGACGGAGACCGACAAGATTATCTGCCGTGACAAGTCGCTCGACTATCGTGTGCTCAATCTGGCATCGAATACCTTCAATGAGAACGAGACCTCTTACTATCATAAGAGCATCGGCGGTTATCATGCTGCCAAGCTGCGCCGTTATCAGGAGATGATTGATGCGCATATCGCTCCGGAGATGCAGAAGACCATGCAGGCTGTGGCTGCTGCCGGCGGCGACATGACCAAGGTGAACGGCGACAGCATCTTCCCTGTGTTGAACATGCTGAACACCAAATATTTCATCATGCCTCTGCAGGGCGGACAGACTGTTCCGGTGCAGAATCCATACGCTTACGGCAATGCCTGGTTTGTGGATGAGGTGAAGTATGTGAACAATGCCAACGAGGAAATCGAGGGCGTGGGCAAGGTGAACCTCCGCCATGTGGCTGTGGCTGATGCCAAGTTCAAGGAGCAATTGGATCAGAGCGTAAAGCAGGATGATACTTCGGTGGTGAAGATGATTCAGTATAAGCCAAACAACCTGACTTACCAGGTGAAGTCAAGCAAGGGTGGTATCATCGTCTTCTCTGAGATTTACTATCCGGGCTGGACGGCTACGGTGGATGGAGAGCCTGTGGAGCTGGGCAGAGTGGATTACATTCTGCGTGCCCTGAACGTGAAGGCAGGCAGCCACAAGGTGGTGCTCGACTTCCATCCTCAGTCGCTGAAGAACACCGAGACGGTGGCTTACATCGGTTACGGCGTTCTCGTACTCCTTATTATAATAGGTATAGGAGTGGAAGTGAAGAGACGCAAGAAGGCTTCATTGGAAGTGAAGGAATAGAAGGGAGCCTAGAAGATGCTGTTTCGAACAGAAATAGAGATTCCGAAGGCTGACTTCGAGATACAACCGGCAGAGCAAATGCTCTTTGTGGGCAGTTGCTTTGCCGACAATCTGGGTCGCAGGTTTGTGGAAAACTGCTTCCGTGCCACGGTGAATCCCTTCGGGGTGATGTATAATCCGGCAAGCATTCTCCATACCGTGGAGAAAAGCCTGGAGGTTCAGCCTCGTGTGGCTGTGTTTACGCTGGGTACGAACCACGTGTATATTCTGAAGGAAACGGGCGAGATTGTGGATAACTGCCAAAAGCGTCCGCAGCGCCTTTTCGAGGAAAGGGAGTTGAGCGTGGAGGAGTGTGCAGGGTATCTGCAGAAGGCCGTTGATTTGCTGAAAGCTGAAAAGGTGATTATAACCGTCAGCCCCATCCGCTACGCCAAATACGGCTACCACGGAAGCCAGCTTTCAAAGGCAACGCTCCAGTTGGCAGCAGATAAACTGGTGAAGGCGAATCCGGGAGTGGTGAGTTATTTCCCTGCTTACGAAATCATGAACGATGAGCTTCGTGATTATCGCTTCTATCAGGAAGACATGCTGCATCCGAGCCCGCAGGCTGTGGAGTATATCTGGGAAAAGTTCCGTGCCGCCTATTTCGGCAAAGCCGCAGAACAGTTTCTGGAAGACTGGAGACCCATCCGTGAGGCACTCGGCCACAAGCCCTTCCATCCCGAAAGCGAGGAACATCAGAAGTTCATCGCCCGGACGGAAGAGAAGAAAAGACAATTTGAGGAGAAATATCATCTTCTATAAAATAAAGATGATTTTCTCTTATTGATAATAGAAACATTAAAGTATAAAGACAATGACATATACTATTGAAAAGGTAACCACACTGATAGGTGCGCGTCGCTATGGAGACAATGATACCAACATCGGTTTTATCCTGACCGATAGTCGTTCACTTTGTTTCCCAGAGGAAACTCTGTTCTTTGCGCTCAAGTCTGAGCGTAATGACGGTCACAACTACATTCCGGAGTTGTATCGTCGTGGAGTCAAGAACTTTGTGGTGACTGATGTCCCTAAGGGATATGCTTCTGATTATCCGGGAGCCAACTTCCTGAAGGTTGTCAACACGCTGGAGGCTCTCCAGCGCCTGGCAGAACGTCATCGTGATGAATTCAACATCCCTATCGTGGGTATTACGGGTTCTAATGGCAAGACCATGGTCAAGGAGTGGCTTTATCAGCTGCTCTCACCGAGCATGTTCGTTACCCGCAGTCCACGCAGTTACAATTCGCAGATAGGTGTGCCATTGTCGGTCTGGCTCATGAACGAGCAGACCCAGGTGGGCGTGTTCGAGGCTGGTATCAGTCAGCCGGGCGAGATGCTTGCCCTGCGTGACATCATCCAGCCTACTATCGCCGTACTCACCAATGTGGGTTCTGCCCATCAGGAGAACTTCTCTTCCCTGGAGGAGAAGTGCAGAGAAAAGCTTATCCTCTTCCATGATGCAGAGACCGTGGTTTACGATGGCGATGACGAACTGATTACTAAGGTGGTGGCTGAATATCCTGATTACAAGGGTGAAAAACTCTTCTGGTCGCTCAAGAACCCTGAGGCTCCTTTCTATGTGAAGAGCATCGAAAAGCAGCAGAGCGTGAGCGTTATCACCTATATATATAAAGGTGAGATAGACAGTTTCTCCATCCCATTCATAGATGATGCATCTATCCAAAACTCCATCATCAGTGCCGTGGTGGCTTCGAAGCTCGGTGTTTCTGCCGAGGATATTGACAAGCGCATGGCAAAACTGGAACCGGTGGCGATGAGACTGGAAGTGAAGGTGGGACAGCATGGCTGCACCCTTATCAACGACAGCTACAACAGCGATATCAATTCGCTCGACATCGCCCTCGACTTCATGAACCGCCGTCCAGACCATCGTGGCCGTCGCCATACGCTGATATTGAGCGACATCTATCAGAGCGGTCTGTCGCCTGAGGCTCTCTATAAGGAGGTGAGCGACCTGGCTCGCAAGCGTGGCGTGGTGAAGTTCATCGGTATCGGTCCTGAACTCTGCCAGCAGCATGATGCCATTCAGATTTCAGAAAAGTTCTTCTTCCAGGATGTGGAGGAGTTTATCAAGAGCGAGGTATTTGCATCGCTTCGTGACGAGGTAATCCTGCTGAAGGGAGCCCGCCAGTTTGGTTTCGACCAGTTGACGGAACTGCTGGTTCAGAAAGTACACGAAACCACGCTCGAAGTGAACCTGAATGCCGTGGTTGCCAACCTGAACTACTACCGTGCGTTTATGAAGCCGGAAACCAAACTGGTCTGCATGATCAAGGCAGACGGTTATGGAGCAGGAGCCGTGGAGATAGCCAAGACCCTGCAGGATCATCGTGTGGATTATCTTGCCGTGGCAGTGGCCGATGAGGGTGTTACCCTTCGCAAGAACGGCATCACCAGCAACATCATGATCATGAACCCTGAGATGACCGCCTTCAAGACCATGTTTGATTACGACCTGGAGCCTGAGGTATATTCCTTCCGTCTGCTCGATGCACTGATCAAGGCAGCCGAGAAGGAGGGAGTCACCGGATTCCCTGTCCACATCAAACTGGATACGGGTATGCATCGTCTGGGCTTCGACCCAGAGAACGATATGGAGGAGCTGATAGGCAAGCTGAAGCATCAGAATGCCATCATCCCTCGTTCGGTGTTCTCTCATTTCGTGGGCAGTGATGCCGATTGCTTCGATGATTTCTCAGCCCATCAGTTTGAACTGTTCGACAAGGGCAGCAAGCAGTTGCAGGCAGCTTTCGACCATAAGATTCTGCGCCATATCTGCAATTCGGCAGGTATCGAGCATTTCCCGGAGCGCCAGTTGGATATGTGCCGCCTGGGTCTGGGACTTTACGGCATCAACTCACGCAACAACGAGACCATCAACTGCGTGAGCACCCTGAAGACCACCATCCTGCAGATGCACAACATCAAGGCTGGGGATAGCGTGGGCTACAGTCGCAAGACCATCCTCGACAGAGACAGCGTTATCGCCGCCATTCCTATCGGCTATGCCGACGGCTTGAACCGTCATCTGGGCAATCGCCATGCCTACTGTCTGGTCAACGGTCAGAAGGCTGAGTATGTGGGCAACATCTGCATGGATGTAGCCATGATAGATGTAACCGACATCCACTGCAAGGAAGGCGATTCCGTAGAAATCTTCGGCGAGCATCTGCCGGTTCAGACGCTGAGCGATATTCTTGACACCATTCCTTACGAGGTGCTGACCACCATCAGCAGCCGAGTGAAGCGAGTTTACTATCAAGATTAGTTTTTTGAGGGTGTGTCATCAAAATGTACGGCACACCCTTATGGCTATTTTTGAATAAACAATCGAAACTGGCTAATATTTAAAGTAAAATGAGAAATGTAATTTTGATAATCTGGTTGTCAATATTTAGCAGTAATCTCTTTGCTGATTCTGTTATCTGCGAAAAAGAGACTTTGGCTAACTGTCAAACTGTATCTATCGACTTTACATTGGTATTAATTAATAATTTTGAAAAATGAAGAATTTATTGTTGATTTTTTTGTTTCTCACATTCCACGTTTCTATTTTTTCACAAGAAATTATAGAATTGGATAGTTATGGTTCTGACAAATATGTGGGTACACATGTTGATTTACTCACGAAACGTGAAATAAATGGCGGAACTGTTTTTCATATATCCTATGAAGGAAATTGGGATAACGATATGAAAGGTGCTTTTGAGTATGCATGCAAAATTTGGGAAGAAACTCTTCCGAATTGTTTGCCAATAAATATTATTGCGAAAATTGGAACTATCCGTGGTACGTCTTCTAATAAGCCTTTATCAAAGGTTGGTTACATTACCTATAATGAAAAATTTGACTATGATGAAAGTATTTTGTCTTCTAGAGTGAAAGGAACTGTTATGAAGGAATTCACTTATGGGTTTCCAAGACAGTTTGTTGATAGTATTTTTGATATGAGCTTTTTTGAAAAGCCTGATATTATATTAACTTACAATAGGGATCGACTGAATGACTTCTGTTTTTCTATAGATTCTGTACCTGTTGATAAATTTGACTTTGTAACACTTGTGCTGAGAGATATAGCTAAAGCTCTTGGCTTTTCCTCAAATATTACGGCTAATACAGATAAAAAGAAAATTAACTTTACAGGGAAAAAGTCAACTCCCTTTGAGAAAATTATCTTTAAAGAACTAGGAAATGACTCTTTTTCTGCTTATGAAAAAGCAACAAAAGGAAGATTGGATGTTAATATTCCTGAAATGGGGGCATGTTCTCTATATGCTCCTACGACTTGGAAAAATGGATATTCTTTAAATGCATTTATTCCAAATTCAAATGTCAAGATAACAGAATTGTTAACTTATGATTTTGGGCGTGGTATGGTTTTGCGAGATATAGCTGATGCAAAGTATCCTAAGATATTTGAAAAATTTTTATGTTGGGATGACCGGTCTTTGCTGACAGGAGTAAATTCTAATAAAGTAAAAGAAGTTGGAAATACAACTAACCTTATACATTATCAGGGGGCAACTTCCATTCCTCTTCCTTCTTTTCTAAATCAGTCAATGAATATTGATGAAAATACTCGGGTTATACAAACAAAGAATATGTCTGATTCTCTATTTGATTATCTAGCTCCATATGGTATCTGCCAAGGTGATAATACCGGTTTTCAAGGCTGGCAAATTGCTGTGTTGAAAAAAGATGGTACCTGGGATGTTATATATGAAAACGATGATTGTCATGAAACAAATTTACATGTTTGTGTGAATGATTTTTTGTTCCATTGCAGCAGTAGTGAATATGCAAGAAGCTGTGATGGATATCTAAGGTGTCGTGTTGTCTTTCGTGTGCAGAATTTTGATAATTTATATCATAAAAGTTATTATCAGGTAAATGTTGCATATTACGTTTTGGATTATCTTCCTCAGGAACCTGAGCTTAATTATGCAGGTATTGTGTCTGTAAATGAAACTCAAACCATTGCAAACGACTATACTGATGATGTGAAAATTTGTATGAAAAATTTAGAGGGAACAGAACGGATTATTGTAGAACAACTTGATGAAGGTAATGATATGCCTACTATATATGAAATAAAAGACTTTAAAAAAGGTTTTTTTGTACCAACTGTTGATAAGGAATTGTATACAGAGTTTAAAGTGATAGCAGTTAATAAAAACGGTCAAACACAAAGTGAGACAATTGAGGTGCCGCCTACATCACCAATGTATTCTAATGTTGATGTATGTATTTCTGATAATACAATTGAGTTAAAAAATGTCTCTAAACGAATGAAGAAAATTCCTTATGAGATTTATACTGTAACCGATTATATTAGTAGAAATATAATAAGTAAAGTTACTAGCAATTGTACTATAGATATTTCTAATTTGGCAAAAGGAAAATACATTTTGATATTAAAGGATGCAAAGAACAAGAAACGAAGAAGTATCTCTTTTTTGAAAAAATAAATTAAAAATGTATATTTTCATATGACCTTTAGATAAAAGCGAAGTTAGTATGAAAGGATGGCGTATTGTGAAAAAATAATGTTGTTTTTCCTCCTGTTCTTCTGAACAGGTACGCCATTTTTGAGTTTTAAAAAGAAAATAATCATGTTGTTATTAATCATTAATTCATTTTATAATGCAGATTCTTTATAATGTAAATAAGCCTTTGAAGATATTGATATATCTGATGATGTTAATGTGTGCTTACAATTTGCAGGCACAAGATATTGAGTATATTACTTACGTAGATAATTTTAGTTCTTCTCCATCTGAAGAAGTCGTTTATCCAATATTACCAAAATCAAAAAGAACAAGTAGTACAAAAGCTATAATCATTAAAGATAGTATTGATTCTGAAATTCCAGATTCGATACGACGTTGTATAAAAGTTGCGACAGATTTGTGGAGATCTTGTTTTGATAATAATGCTTTGAATATAGTAATCTTGTTTAAATATGCCGAAATTTCTAATGATATAGAAACTTCTGTTGCGTATAATAATGATTATGTGTATTTACCCATGAGTTTGGAGAAGCAACTTAACACATTGAAGCGAGATCTTTCTATTCCTGATGCAAAAATTATAATTAATAAGAACACTAAGTGGGACTGTGGATTTGCGGATTCGAATGTGGCTGGTGGTTATAATTTAACAAATGCCTTACTTAGGGGTATTGCTGTATCATTAGGCTTTGGAAGTAGTGTCGCAGAAAAAAAACTAAGAAATAGGACTGTAATAAAGTTTAATCATTCTGTAGGGTGTTCTGTTTTTGACAGTTTACTTTTCTCTGATAATATTAACTTGAAGGATATAACCAATATGGGGGCGAATTATAATAAGGATTTAGAAGATTTTTCTTTAGGAAAAAAAGGTCCTGTTTATGTTCTTAAAAAAAATGATAAGTATAAAATGTATACACCCTCTGTCTTTGAAAATTCAAAATCACTTATCTGTCTTGATAATAAAGAGTCCTTGATGGATAAGTCTCTTTGTACTAATATCAAGAAATTACAGATAGACTCTGTCACAATAGATATATTAAATTCTATAGGATGGAGCATTCAAGCACCAAATCAGAATCTAACAATAAAGAGTTCGGATATTGATAGTACAGGTTTAGCGTCTGCATATTCTACACACCATTTTTTTATATCAGAGAAGCAAACTGATGATTTGAAAAACATAAAGTGGATGTTCTATCTTCCTCTTGATAATGGTAAGGAAAAGTTGGTTGCAAGTGCGGAAAATAGTATAGATTTTACAATACCTCTAATTGGGGATGATAATAGCTATATGAAAAATATTAATGGTGATATTTATGGTAAGGTTATATGTACTGGAACCTATTTGGGGCATCAATTGAGAGATACTTATTATGTTACATTGGAGTTGAAGCCACATATTAGAAAAGTTGAGATTGTTGAAATCGTAGACCATAATCCAAGTTTAGACTCATATGATATTTTTTATAATGTAGAATATTCTGGAAGTGACGAACTCATTGTTAATGTCGAGGAGGAGTATGGTGAAGCTATTGCTAGTCAAATTATTAAGGAGCCTTATTATGCACATATAAAATCTTCAAACATCACTGCTCCATATTATGCTTGGATTGATATAATGGTTAAAAATAAATATGGAGAAGATAGTTATACGCTAGAACTTGCTCCATATGGTAATTTGGTAAAATCAGCTAAGCAAGATACTTCTATATTGCGCAATCAAAGAACTTTTGAATACGATTACATAGAGGTTTATAATATAAACGGCGAAAGAATCTGTCAGATTCAAAAAAATACTCAAATTAATAGTTTACCCAATGGAATGTATTTGTTCAAGTACTTTTTAAATGGAAAAATAGTTGGAAACAAAAAATATCTAAAGTAAAATGAGAAATGTAATTTTGATAATCTGGTTGTCAATATTTAGCAGTAATCTTTTTGCTGATTCTGTTATCTGCGAAAAAGTGACTTTGGCTACCGGTCAAACAGTATCTTTGGACTATCCTTTTATGATAGCTGATGCTCCTATCTTTCGACTTTCTGATGGTAAATCTACACAATGGAAATTTTCTTTGTGGAAAAACTCAAGTTACAATTGGAGAGAAAATCGTCCAGTTTTGAGTCCTATTCTGGAATCGGTTGGAGAAAAAACTTTTTTTCAGATACCTATATCTGCAGATTTGTTTGGAGACAACTTGTGTGAATATCAATTTAAGGGCGATAGTACTATATATTATAAAGGTGTTGTATATGCCCTCAAGGATGATGTGGTAGCAGATAGTTCTGTGATATACTTCAACTTGCTTCCGGCAACACCTGTTGTAAGCGATGCTTATATGACTTACACGTATGATTGGAAACATGATGATCTGCAACTAAGTGGAATACTTCATTATACTTTAAGTTCTAATCAGGCAGATAATCTTTTTATGTATCTAATCAATGGAGATAGCTATTTGTTCACAGAACCTGAAGACTCCTCGATTGGAACATATTATAGTGAAGGTAGTGGGTTTAATAGGGAAATAATATCATCTGGAGTTTACAACGTGGCAGTTTATCATTGTGAGTGGGGGCAATACTTTAAAATTTATGCCTGCAATGAATTTGGTATAACAAAATGGCCATTGGTTCTCTGTACTACTGATTACATAACTGATTCAAAAGTTTTGCAGAGGTTGGAGGAGCTAAAGAATGAATATACAAACATAGAAACTCCTACTATGAATGCCTCAGCTTGTAAAGTCATGTTTACGCATAACAAGTTGATGCTTGGAAAGGGATTGGAAATCACCCATGTGCTGTTGTTTGATTTGCTCGGAAGAAACATTTCTATACAGAACTCTTGGAATGAAGTAGACTTATCTTTTCTCCCTAATGGCTTCTATTTTGTGAAACTCATGCTGGATGATGGTTCAATAATTACAAAAAAAATATTAAAGAAGTGAAAAAACGTTAGAAAAACGTACAAAAATAGAGAAATCCCGTCCGAAAAGCTCGGATGGGATTTTTTTTAAGTAATATTTTCTATGAAAACGTATTAAAATTGAAGAAAAAAGTGTATCTTTGCAACCAACAAATCATCTAAAAACAAGTGAAGGGGTACACTTGCATGTATTTCCTTAACTAATTAACAATTCAAAAGTAATAATGGAACAGGTATTTAGCTATATCATAAGCTTGGGAGCGAGCGTGATGATGCCAATCATCTTCACGGTCATCGGCTTGTGTATTGGCATGAAATTCGGAAAGGCTTTGAAGTCGGGACTCTTCGTAGGTGT
>ERZ1023858.241-NODE-241-length-11719-cov-27.627315_pt1 | contig 11719 bp, 10 predicted proteins | sample MGYA00380387_ERZ1023858 | MGnify/ENA primary metagenome ERZ1023858 (study PRJEB33179, sample SAMN07449010) | human gut metagenome | biome: Human-gut; feature: Human associated habitat; material: Faeces | host: Homo sapiens | place: India: Bhopal | collected...
CTCAGGGACGAGAGGATGTAACCGCCCTCCGGTGCTCGGAACCGCTACGCTCTAAGGTTGGCGGACCATCAAAGGTCTCGCCATGGTTGTGCGGGATGGGACCGCATGGGGAATATGTTTAGTAGTATAGTAATCAATGAAGTGGAGAAAAGTCTTTCAAAAACAAAGATAGAAAGATAATCTGCTTAACACTGTTACATCCAATAAATAATAAAAATGACTATGTATATTAAAATCTGGGTGTTTGCATTATCACTATTGGCTGCCTTGTTAGTAGGTGGAATGATAAGTTATTTATGTCGTTTAGGTATTGATAACCTATGGAAATGCTTGAAAAAATTAGGAGTGAGCATTCGTAATCGCTTGGTGGATTACTGGTATGTGCTGGTTTTCTTTGCAACGACGATTTATGTTTTGACTAATTTCAAGGTTTGCATAGACTTGTCGTTTACAGAAGATTTTAATGGCAATAATCTAATTTTCTTATTTTGGCTAGTATTGATTATATTTCCAATGTTTGAGAGTTTCGAAGGGTTTGGTATTAGTATCAAGAAGAGAAAACAAGAGAAAACGGAGGATTTTTTGACCAAGGAATACCACAATAATCTGGTAGGTGCCCAGGAGAAAGGAGAACATGATGAATAATGGAATATATAGGGTTATCAATGAGGGGACTTCTCTTATGGGGAACCAATATCTTAATGAGGCTATGTTTAGAACATGGCTTGAATACTCATTGAAAATGCTCGATTTGGTTTGTGGCAACACTTTTATAAAATACCAATATTCTTCGTTTGCATTTCAAGTAATGAACTCTCCAAATACCCCCTTTGAGAAATTGAGCAAGTGTGTGGAATATTTAATTAAGTTAGCTTCGATGATTTAGTAAAGGGCTAAATATTAAGTGATTAGGTCTTTCTTCTGATGATTTATGAAAAAAAAAGATATTATAGAAAATACAGGACATGATGCAAAAGGAGCAAAAGGTCTTGATTATCAGTTCCTTTATTTTATAAATCGACTGTTGAAAATGGTCGATAAAGGAGATGTCGTTTTCTACGAAAAGTATGATGATGTTTCTATGTCCTCAGAAGAAGGTCTTGTATATTTCCAGTTGAAACATACTATTGGAGGTAGTAATCAAAAAACTGTTAATCTTAGCTTGCGAGATCATGACTTGTGGAAAACCATAGCGGTTTGGATAGATATAACCAACAAGCAGAATGAAGATAAGCGGATTGACTTTTTGGAAAGTAATAGTTTTGTCTTGGTAACAAATAAAAACTCCGCAGACAATCCTTTCTGGATGGAATTGCAGAAATATCAAAATGGTGAAATTTCCTTTGATGATTTGAAGAAATTTTATACAAAAGTTTATAAGGAGACAAGTGAATCCAAACGGAAGGATGCAAATGCCCAAAAAGGAAAAACGACAAAGGGTTATATAAAATGTCTCATTGATTTTGATTATGCTGACCAATTATTGAAATCTATGAGTATTTGTTTTGAACCAGATTTGAAAAAAGAGATTCTGGAGTCATTGGAACTCAACAAGAATATTCCCCTCAAAAATGTGGAAGAGGCTTATCAAGAGCTCCTTGGGATGATTAGAGATAAATACTATTCAGACCAAAAGGATTTCTATACAAGAGATGAGTTTTCTAAGGTGTTTGATAGAATCTGTCAAAAATACAGAGGACGAAAGTTTTCTTTTATGAGGAATACAATGACGGAACTTCCTTCTCGGTTGGAAGAACAAGTATTCATAAAGCAGCTGATTGATGTGGATGACATTTCATATGATGATGTTGATGATATAGTTCAATACACAAAAGAAAAATTTGATTATATCAATAGTGTTAGAACTGCAATTAATAAAGATGAAGTTTCAGATGAAGAAGTTAAAAATATTAGAGCGGATGTTGTCAGCTTTTGGCATCAGAAGTATAAGTATTATATGAAACGTGTCAACCCGGCTGACACTGATAAAATTATAGAGAAGGCAAGTGACCTCTTGAATGATATAAGGAATAAGCAAATATTTTTTGTGGAGAGTAATTTAGAAATATATTTCTCTAATGGTTGCTTCTACTATCTCTCCGACAAAGACGAGGAGCATGAACCGCAAATTGGCTGGCGACCTGGATGGGAGGAAAAATACAAAAACAATGGATAGGCTATATAATAATGAGGCTATAGTGGGAAGTGTCATTTTGTTGTTGCTTAATAGCAGCGATATGGAGATGGCACGATTGAGCATAGTGGTTCCCATGATTATCAATGATAAGCTAAGAAATCGTTTATCAAGGTATACGGATAATACAATCGTTGAAAATGTAAAGCATTGCTATGCAGATTTGACATTGAACAGAATTTACCAAGAACTGCTGATTATTGAAATCAACAGTTTGGTTATGTTGAGTCAAGCTGATTTGCTTTTGGTGACAAAAGACAAAATATCATTAACTGATAATGGTAAGGAGATTATAAAAGAGATTCGAAAGAATAATAGTAAACGCTTAAAACGTATACTGAGAGCATATAACTTGATTTTGGATCGAGTAAATCAAGTAAGTACTGAACAATTGTATAAATCATTAAACATAAAGTTATGAATTTTTATATAAGGCAAATTAAGTTATGGTTCAAACAAAATGTGAAGCCAAAGGTCTATGAGTTTGTTCCTAATAAGATAAATGTAATAACAGGAGATTCTTCAACGGGCAAGTCTTCGATTTTGCGAATCATAGACTACTGTCTGTTGTCGGAACGCTCTACCATTGTGGAGGATGTAATCAATCAGAACGTCAAGTGGTATGGGCTTGCTTTTTCGCTGAATAATGTTGATTATGTGATAGCTCGAAAAAATCCTCAAAATGAAACTGCAGAGCAACAAATGTTTTTCTCAGAAGGGAAAGAATTCCCTGATGAGTTACAGACAAATACCAATCGAGGAGAGTTGTTGTTGAAATTTAATGAGTTATTCCAAACTCCTAAAGCTACATTTAGAATAGATAAAAAGAAAACCGAAGTGAATTTGAATTTCCGTCATTTTCTGATTTTTTCTTATCTTACAGAGGACATCATTGCTACGATGAATACTTACTTTGATTCTAATTTCTTTGGTTCAAAAATTGATTTTGATTATTTTCTTGATGATTTCATCAAAATAGCATTGGGTATAGAGGATGCAAAACAGGATGAACTCAAGAAAAAGTACGCAGAAGAAAAGAAAAAGATGGAGGCTGAATACAAGAAACGAGAGGACTATGCAAAGAAAAAGTTGACGTATGAAAAAACGCTTCTTCGTTTAAAAGACAAATTTGTATCTTTGGGTTTGGGAGAAAACAGTTTCTTTAATGATGTTGACACAATGCTCGGAATCGTGAAACAGGGCCTTCAGAAATTTGAGCAGTATAGCGATAATGACAAAATAATGAAGGATTTGGATGCTCTGAAGGAAAAGCGAAAGACGTTGACTGCCCAAATCGCCAAATACAATAGTTTGAAGAGAGAATATGAGCGTTATCAAAATCTTTCCAAAGAGCAAGGTGATAGTTTGGTGCCATTGAATTTTCTGAATAAACATATTGAGGAAGTGTTGGATTATGAAGATACGAAATTACTTGTGCAGAATCTGAGAGACTCCTTGCTGAAAATTAAAGAAACCTGTGAGCAAAAAATAGAGTTGCCTGAAAATTTTGAGCAACATTACAAGGAATTGATAGAATAAAGACAAACTGTTGATTCCAAAATAACACGGATGGACAAGCTATCAAAAAATGCAGCAAGTGTAAGATGGATGCATGAGGCTGTGAAATTAAAAATAGAATTTGAAAATTTAAAGGAGCCAAAGTCTAAGGGATTAACGGATTCAGAATATATCAATTTACAGGATGAGGTAAATGACTTGAGCGATAAGATTTCCAGATTTATTTCAAACAAATCCGAAATTGAAGCAGGTTTGGATGATGCTATCAACAAATATTATGGTTCGCAAATAGGTATATCTGCATCCTATAATTCTTGTCGTCCGCATTTTAATATTGAAGAGCGGATGTTGATGTTGAAGAGTCCGGATTCTAAATTCTATAAACGCAATGTGGGTAGTAAATCAAACTATATGTTTATGCACTTATGCTTCTTTTTGGGACTTCACGACTTCTTGTTGAACCAGGACAATGCATTCGTACCGAATTTTTTATTTATAGACCAGCCAAGTATTCCTTATTATGCAGATAAGACCAAGCATAATGATAATATCCAAAATGATGATGAGAAGAAATTGCGTGATGCCTTCTGCTTGATGAATCGTTTTATGGATACTATTGTCGGCTTGAAGAAACAGGACTTTCAGATAATCATGATAGAACATGCTGACAGTAAATACTGGGATAATTTTAATTATTTTGAAACTCGATATGTATTTACTGAAGACAAAGACTTTGGTTTAATTCCTGAAATTTTAGCAAAAAAATCATGAAAATTAAATTAGGTAATATAGCGTATGCTGTTGTTCAGATGGTTGGCAACAAAACGAATGGTGAAGGTGTGGCATTCTCATCAGAAAAGATTGATTTAAGTGAGATTAAAGACATTCTCTTTGATTTATTTGATAAATCGCTGAAATATGATGATCTAAAGCGTTTGGATTTTGTTGGCGGAATGCAACTAAATCCTGTTTACAATTTCGTGTCATCTATTTTTGCAGACGAGGATTCTTTTATACAAGAAGCTAATAATTTAGCTACTTATCTCTATCAACAAAGCCTTCATCCTTCAATCAAGAATGGAGAGTTTTACGTGATGAAGATTAATGATTGTATAGTAGATGGTGATAAGGTTGATGCCGTAGGTTTGTTTAAATCGGAACTTCATGATACTGTTTTAAAAGTTGTCAATAATAGCAATGGAATACAGATAATCCCAGAAAACGGAATGAGTTTGAAGAAACTGGATAAAGGTTGTGTTGTGTTCAATAAGAACCGCAATGACGGCTACGTCGTTGCGGTACTGGATAGCAATACTCATGATGCTAATTATTGGACGGATGCTTTCCTACATGCTGTATCATGCAAGGATTGTTATCACGATACAATGAACTATATAGAGTTTTGTAAAGGCTTTATGGCAAGTGAAACTTTGGAGACCGTATGCAAGGCAGATAAGGCTATTATGATGAATAAGGCAATGGAATCGCTGAAAAGTTCGAAAGAATTAGATTTCTCGTCTTTCGTCAATCAGGCTTTTGGTGAAAAAATGAAAGACCAAATAGATGCTTTTAAAGAAGACTATGAACTTTCTCAAACAAAATTGCCAGATACCATATTACCTTCAAAAGCAGCCGTAAAGAAACAAGCTGCAACTAAAATTACTACAATAAAACTAGATAAAAACTTTGATATAAAAGTCAAAGGTGTCAAAGACTTGTTGGAGCAAGGCTATGATGAAAACCGCGGAATGAAATATTACAAACTTTATTACGAAGAGGAAAAGTAAAAAAGTATTGTGTTGAAATTCAGGTTGATAGATAAATGTTGTATTGTTATTAAAACTAGATATTAGTTCTATGATAGAATTTAAAGGAGCAAAATGGCAAAAGTGTGATTTTCATCTTCATACTCCTGCAAGTAAATGCTTTAGGGATAGAACTGTAACTGCAGAGCAATGGGTTGACAAATGTTTGGATCAACAACTTGATTGTGTGGCAGTAACAGACCATAATACCGGAGCTTGGGTGGATAATATTAAAGATGCTGCTCAGAAAAAAGGGCTTGTAGTCTTCCCTGGTGTAGAATTAACCTGTGATACATCTAAAGTTCATATTTTAGTGCTGTTTGATGTTGATAAGGATACTCAATATGTAGAGGACTTTATAATTAAATGTGGTATAGAAAGAAAGGATTTCGCTACTTCTGATGCTTCTAGCCCCAAATCATGTATGGATATTATTCAATTGGCTCATGATAATGGAGGTTTAGCTATTCCTGCTCATATAGATGAATTTAATGGGCTGGGGCTGCTCTCTAAAAAAGTAATAAGCGAAGTCTTTTCTTTAGACATACTGAATGGTGCTCAGTTCGTGTTTTCTGAATTCACTCAATCTGGTCTTAAAATAGAAGATATATGTCAATCATATAATTCCAGGTATGGAAAAAATGTTGGAGATATTGGTAAGGAACAAATCAAACAGTATTATCAGTGCGTACAAGAGGCTATAAAGAAAAATGTTGCTCTGCTTACTTTCTCAGATAATCCTGATGGATCTAATCCAAGCAAGCATGGTCTGGATGGAATCGGAAATGCCTATACATGGATTAAAATGAGCCAAAAGCCTTCTTTGGAAAGTATTCATCAGGCATTATTGTTTCCTGAGCGCATCAAAAATTGCTTCGTTAGTAAGTTCTATCCTTATGTGGAACCTTCTCTTTGGATACAATCAATTGACGTAAAGAACACCAAGCTGACAAAGAATGATGAATCTTTTCATGTGGATTTCAATCCTCAGCTAACAACCATTATTGGTGGTAGAGGTAGTGGTAAATCTAGTGTGTTTCGTTTTTTAAGGGGTGTTTTACATCTGACAAAGGATATAGACCAATTGGGGGAGATAAAGAACGATCAATCGAGATTTTTCCAAAAAGATAAAGATGGAACGGGAGTATTAAAGGACGATACAGAAATCAATATAAAATTTGTCCGTGATGGAATTTTATATAAAATCTGTTATCGGCATGAAGGTGATTCTCTGGAAATCTTTAAATATGAAAGTGATGATTGGGTGCTGATAGAGGATTCTAATTTCTTGGATTTTTTTGTTTTGGAGCAGTATTCGCAGAAGCAAATTTTCGAAATGGCCAAAAAGACGAATACTTTGAAAAATCTCATCGACCATGGTTCTGATGAGATACAGCGATTGACAACGGAAATTAAAGAAAATAAGAATCAATATCTTACAGCTAAGGCTCAATTGAAACAAAATTTGACGGCTAAAGAGCAGATTGGAAAACTTAATACCGAGATTGAAGATCTTAACAGTAAAATCAATAGCTTCAAGGCTTCTAATATTACAGAAATTGCCGATAAGCAAGAAAAGTTTATCAAGCATTATCAGTTGATAGATGATCATTTAGGTGAACTGTCTAGAAGTATTGATGCTATCATAAAAGCGTTAACGTTATTGACAAATAGCAAAAGTGAACTTGATTTGTCTGATATGGATGTTAAATACAGAGCTGAGATAGAAAAAATGCTTGCCCCTTTATATGAGCAAGTAAACTCTGTAGTAGGTGGAACGAATGAAAAGTTGAAAGCTTTACAAGCTGATATTTTTCAAACTTTTAGCAGCTTTCAGGAAAATACATCATTTATGAAGGACAAGAATGCGTGTCATGAAATATTTGAAAAAAGAAGAGATGAGTTGGAAAAGAATGGCATAAATGACTTTTCGAACTACAATAAGTATCTGGAACTCTTAAGAACAAAGGAATCTCAAAAAGGGGAATTGCAAAAGATAGCAGAAACGATTCCTGATTTGAAAGAAAGAATCATTCAGCTAAGAGATGCTATTTATAATAGGATGGAAGAACGAACTTCATCAAGAAGAGGTTCTGTTGATAAGTGCAATACGCCTAAAGTTCGTATTGATATAGTCCCACTATCGGATAAAAAGCAATTCATAGCAAATTTTCGACGTATTATTCAGAAGGATAAGGGGTATGATAAGGCCTTGCAAAAGATAGAAACAATTTGTTTTCCACAAAGACCAGGCAAATTTAAACAACTATATTATTCTATCCTTGATGATTTCCAAAGAATTAGAAAAGGGGAAAACTCCGAGCTAGATTTTGATGGAACATTCTCCAATATGATTAAGTCTTTGACTGATGAGCAAATTTCTAGGTTGGAAGTCTTGGTTCCAGGTGACATGATTGATGTAAAATATAAGCCAAATGGCAGTTCTAACTTCAAGTCAATTGTAAATGCTTCGGCTGGTCAAAAGACGACGGCTGTCTTGACTTTTATATTGTCGCAAGCAGGTTGTCCGTTATTACTTGATCAGCCTGAGGATGATCTGGATAATCGCTTAGTATGTGACTTGGTTGTTGAGAAGATTAAAGCGATTAAAGAAAAACGCCAGGTAATTGTGATAACCCATAATGCGAATATTCCAGTTATTGGTGATTCTGAATATATTATAACAATGGATTCAAACTCGCGATTCTTGAAGGAGCATTCTGAGGGTATGGTTGAAGATGCTGCTGTAAGAAATGACATTTGTGAAATTATGGAAGGTGGTGAAGATGCTTTTAACAAAAGAGCAATAAGGTACAAGCAATTAAAACATTAAGGATATGATGACATTCTACGATAAAAATGGTTATGCTGTATGTTATACGATGGATAATATTCATCTGTATAGTTTTGATGGCTATCCTTTGGCTTATTTTCATGCAGAAAAGGTCTGGTCTTACAGCGGATACTGCCTAGGTTGGTTGCATAACAATTGGATAATTGATGTTAACGGATACTATGTGTTCTTTTCTGAGTATGCTACGGGAGGAATGCTTAAGCCGTTACGTCATTTGAAACCTTTAAAATCTCTTAGGAGATTAAGACCATTAAAAAGTCTCCGGCATTTTGCTCCTCTGAAGCCTTGGGTAAAGTCACAATGGTCATCTTTAACCTTTGAGGAGTTTTTTGGTATTTCTTGATAGTATAAGTTATTCTTGATTGAGATTTAGCTATGCAAATATTACATCCGATTCAATATAATTTTGTCCTAGGTGAACGACCTTCAAGGAATAATCCTGCATTTATTGTTCCAAAGGAACTTACACATTTCTTCTTATTCTCATTTGGACTCTATCCTCAGACTTTTGAGCATCTTGTGATGGGGAGTGATTACTATCAGGCTGTTCTTAATACTGGAGAAAGAAGCGGATATTTGGTTACATTCATTTATGTTGATTCGATTCATCTTGCAAGAGCATTGCCGTTAATGCAAAAGGATGATGCTGTTAATGTCTATTTTATCTGTACCGAAACAATAAATTGTTTAGATGAAATAGCGGCTGCTTTGAAGAATAAACATAATGAGAGATGTTTGTATCTGGTAAATGAATTCCAAAAGGCTTGGTTTACATGGGGTAACGTCTTTTCTTCTTCTCGTGAAGCAATAGACTACTTGAAGACCTTGGCTCCTAAATATGTTGATTTATCTAAGGTAAAAAAGCCTTATTATGTGCCAGAGTGTATTAAAGATATAGATAATGGGCTGACTTTCAATCCAAGTGTTATTAATACCTTGACAAGTCATAGTATGTTGGGTGACTGGAATTTTCAAGAAACAGAATATAGTGACGAAGATAGAGCGAGGGATAGCATGGAAGCATGTCATCATTCTGATAGTTTTGAACGACAAGACAAGATGATTCGTCAGATAGTCAAAATGAGGCTATAGAAGATCAAGCTCTATATTCCATATATAAAACACTTCCTACATTGGATCAGCTTAATTCCCCATTGATTATCACTCTTCCTTTTACGCATAAGGATATGAGAGATTATTTGAAAGGTATTCATGTTCCAGGTCATGCCAAAGAGGAAAAATCTCTTCGCTATGTACTCTCACAATCTACGAATAAAAACTACACGGTTGATTTTCGTATAGAAGAGAATGCTGCTGATGTTACTTTTGAAAGTCTTTCTGCTGCTTATTATACCATATATTTTCATCGGGGACGATTTTTGGATATTGTTGGTCAGTTACATGCTTCTTATAAGTTTTCTCTTTATTTGAGATTACCGTTTCAAGGTGTTGAAATTAATCGTGAATTATCATTTGTTGCTCCAAGTATTTCTGAAAGGTTGTGTAAAGCAAAGGATAAGGAGAGCTTAGAGAAAATAATGAAGCAGGTTGGGGCAAAAATTGTAGAAGGTTCTCTTTCACAAGATGCGCAAAAAATGTTGAAAGAATGTACCAAACAGATTGTTGCAATTACTGACTTGCCTATCGAATGGCTTCCTTTAGATGGTATTCCTTTGGGATTTACGCATGATATTTGCAGAATTGCTGAGTTTCCTCTGGAAGGTAATCTTATGCACTACGTTGTCAATGAAGTACAGAAATATAGGGTGCCAAAAGATATTCTAAAACATACGTTGGTAGTTTATGGTGCAAGGGATGAAGCATTTGTTTACTATCAAGATAAATGTGATGATTTGGCTAAGAGGCATGGATTTGTAACAAAATGCTGTGCAAATAAGCAGCAGTTTTTTGATGTGGTAGATGAAATAAAACCTCAGTTATTGGTGATAGATACTCATGGTAATTTTGACAACTTCTTACATCAATCTTATCTGCTTATGGGTGATGACAGAATCTATCCGCAGGATATAATAGATCATCATGTAGCTGTTCCTATGGTTTTCCTCTCTGCATGTAATACAGCGCCTACGTATAATATGACAAATACTTTGGCAAATGGATTCGTGCAATCTGGTTCATTAGCGGTTACATCTTCATATTTGCCGCTTGATGTCAGTGAGTCCTCTACTGTATATTTAAGATTACTTGAACAGCTTTCTGTTGCCTCTAGTCAAAGTATACACAAAAACTGGCTCGCTTTCATAAGTCATATTTTGCGCAGTTCTTACATACATCAAGCTTTCTACAATTATTATAAGAATACCAAAAAAAGTATAGTTGATGTAGCTGTCAATGGTTTAAGTACGCAATATTTGACTCGGTCAATGATCTTTGATTGCCGAAGAAAGGTATATGAAGAACTACATGCAGGTTTGGATGTGGAAGGTATCCATGTTGACATATCTCATAAAATACCGCATTATCTTATGTATACCACTTTAGGGCGAGCGGATTTGATAGACTTTGAAAGTTATCATGAAGAGTTGAATGACCGAATCGAAACAATGTTGCAGAAAAGTGATGCTGGACATTAATTGAAGACAGCACAGAATTGTACCATGTTGTCACTGCAATTGATACCGTTCGTATCGAAGCAAACGGTACTATTCAAATGATATCGTCTGTAGTAAATGATAACACCTCGTTAGCGTGGTTACAGGTGTCGCCTACTACGAGAGTTGGAGACACCTGCTGTAATGACATCTTATAGTTCGATGTCTAGGATTTCCATCATTTCTGCTGCTGTAATTACCTGCGGTTCTTTTGGAAAATGCTTGAGGTTGCCGGTAACTAAGAAGGAATCTTCCTTGCTCAGGCAGACTTCATAGAAGACTCGGTCATCCTCATCTGGCATTTCGCCATCATAGGGAAAACGGGAAGAATCAATGCCGTTTTGCTTTATAAAGTATAATAGTTCATTGATTCTTACCTCATTCAAATGAAACTTGGATCTGCTTAGAACATCATAGTATTCTGCCAAGATCTCGTCATTATACAATGGTTTAATTTTACCACTGAGCATGCTGTTAATGACCCTTCTTGTTGCTGAAGAAGGGCTCTTGGTTATAAACGAGGACACGATAATGTTTGTGTCAATGACTGCATATACCATTGCGTTCTTTTCTTAATCGTCTGACTTCTCTGATTTCTTCATTGATTTCATCGAGTGACATATCAATGTTATTCTCTCTTGCTGTGTCACACATGTATTGGAACGCTGCCTTTGCTTTTGTAGTCACTTCATCTTCTTCTTCATTCTTTGCTTGAATGGAGAATGGAATGCTCTTA
>ERZ1023858.242-NODE-242-length-11681-cov-6.938070_pt1 | contig 11681 bp, 6 predicted proteins | sample MGYA00380387_ERZ1023858 | MGnify/ENA primary metagenome ERZ1023858 (study PRJEB33179, sample SAMN07449010) | human gut metagenome | biome: Human-gut; feature: Human associated habitat; material: Faeces | host: Homo sapiens | place: India: Bhopal | collected...
GTTATTAAGATTGTAATTCAAGGACGACAGGTATTAGAAGAAAAGGTAAATAAAGATTGTTTATTCAAGGACGACAAATAGGTTAGGTTAGTTTTCATAAAGGTGAAAGTATGTATTTTAGGAATATTGATTGAATGTAATAATTATTTATGTTAATAAGAAATGGCGGTTCCTCAACATGGAGTCGCCATTTTCCGTGTATTTTGTTTTGACGTAAATCGATAAAAGAATAGATAGAAAATATAAATAAGAAATATGCTATATAGTAAGAAAACAGAATATCTGATGGAGTCGATTCGTTCGGGTAGAACGATGGCACGTAGCGAGAAACTCAATCTGATTGTGGGATTGAGTATCCCGTCTATGTTGGCACAGATTTCCACCGTCCTGATGTTTTTTATTGATGCCTCTATGGTTGGTCATCTGGGTGCTGAGGCTTCAGCCAGTATCGGTCTGATAGAATCTACCACATGGTTGGTTGGCAGTTTGCTGAGTGCGGCTGCCACAGGATTCTCAGTGCAGGTAGCTCATTTTATCGGAGCCAATGATTTTGTGAAGGCGCGTCAGGTCTTTCGCCATGCCTTGATTTGCGGTTTGGCTTTCAGTGTGTTCCTCTCGCTCATAGGAGTGGGAATACATTCACATCTTCCATACTGGTTGGGTGGTGGTGCTGATATCGCTTCAGCATCTTCTGGTTATTTCCTGATATATTCCTTAGTGCTTCCCTTCGTGTATCTTTATCATACTTCCGAGATGATGCTCAAGTCGGCAGGTAATATGCATACGCCGAGCGTGATGGCTATACTGGTGTGTATTTGTGATGTAATTTTCAATTATATTTTCATTTATATCTGCAAACTCGGGGTTGTGGGTGCAGCTATGGGTACAGCCTTGGCATATATCTGTATTTCACTACCCAATCTCTATCTGTCGGCTTGTAAGAACCGGATGCTTAATCTCCGTCAGGACCATGTGCGTTTTCATTGGGTGAAGGAATATGTGCAGAGAGCCTGCAAGATCAGCATCCCTATCGCCATACAGAATATTCTGATGAGTGGAGCACAGATTGTGAGCACCATGATTGTGGCACCATTGGGCAACATAGCCATTGCTGCCCATTCTTTTGCGATTACTGCAGAAAGTCTTTGCTATATGCCTGGTTATGGTATCGGTGATGCTGCTACTACTCTGGTAGGACAGACTCATGGGGCGGGGCGCATAGACCTGTGCAGGAACTTTGCTTATATGACCGTTGGCCTTGGTATGTTGGTGATGGCATTGATGGGAGTCATCATGTATGTCTTTGCGCCAGAAATGATAGGAGTGCTTTCTCCTGTGGAGGCCATCCGACAGTTGGGTACTACCTGTCTGCGCATCGAAGCATTTGCCGAACCGTTCTTTGCTGCGAGCATCGTGACCTATTGTGTCTGTGTGGGAGCAGGTGATACATTCAAGCCTGCTGCTATCAATCTCGGTACCATGTGGCTCGTGCGACTCACTCTTGCCTACGCCTTATCCAAAAGCTACGGATTGGAAGGTGTGTGGATTGCGATGGCTACGGAACTTACTTTCCGTGGAGTTCTCTTCCTCATACGCCTTTTCCGCGGTTCTTGGATGAAGAGCTTTCAGGTGCATGGATAAAGGACTTCCGATTCATTGAGTTAGTGCATGATTTTCCAGGCTAAAGTGTGAAAATAGCGATAAAAGCGTGAAAATGAGGGATAAAGAGTGAAAAAAACTACAAAATATTTGTTTTCTCCCTTTAATTATGTTATTTTTGCATTCTGAAAGCTACCCCAAAGGCGTGGGGATTTCGTTTTATACTATAAATGTATATTCAGAAAATATCCATTTTCTATAATATGTATGTGTATAGATTAAATAATAAAATGTAAGTAATAATTCTAACATTATAATAAAACATGAGATTAAAGCAGTTTTTTGTAGCGGCAGTGATGCTGCTGGCTACAGGCTCAATGGTGGCACAGCAGATGCCTCAGGTTCCTGTTGACAAGGATGTGAGAATCGGTCACCTTGACAACGGCCTTACCTACTACATTCGTCACAACAATTTCCCTGAGCATGTAGCAAGTTTCTACATTGCACAGAAGGTTGGTTCTATTAATGAGAACGACGACCAGCGTGGTTTGGCTCACCTCTTGGAGCACTTGGCTTTCAATGGTTCTGAGCATTTCCAGGGCAATAGCCTTCAGAACTATCTTCAGAGCATTGGTGTGGAGTATGGTAAGAATTTGAATGCTTACACAAGTATCGACAAGACCGTTTACTATTTTACCGACGTACCAACTACTCGTACTACAGCCGTAGATTCTTGTATGCTCATCCTCAAGGATTGGAGCAATGGTATCTCTCTTACCCAAAAGGCTATTGACGATGAGCGTGACGTTGTACACAATGAGTACCGTATGCGTATGGTAGGTCAGCAGCGTATCATGGAGCGTTCACTTCCTGCACTTTATCCTGGCAGCAAGTACGGTTATCGTATGCCAATCGGTCTGATGAGTATCATTGATGGTTGCGATCCTGAAACTCTCCGTGCTTACTATCGCAAATGGTATCGTCCGGACAATCAGGCTATCATCATAGTAGGTGATATAGATGTTGATCACATAGAGGCACAGATCAAGAAACTCTTCAGCGGCATCAAGGTTCCTGCTAATGCAGCAAAGGTGATCCCTGAGTTGGTTCCTGACAATGATACAGCTATCTATGTAGTTGACAAGGACAAGGAGCAGAACTACGATGTGGCTATGATCAGCATGAAGCACGATGCTACACCTGACTCTTTGAAGGGTAATCTCAATTACTTCGCTACTTCTTATGTTCAGAGTGCAATTGCCAGCATGCTTAGCTCTCGTTTGGGCGAAAAGTCATTGGAGGCTGACTGTCCATATCTCCAGGCTGGTTGTGATAATGGCAGCTACTTGGTTTCCCGTACAAAGGATGCTTTCAGTCTTACTGCAGTTGCCAAGCCTGGCAAGATGCTTGAGGCTTATGCAGCTGTTCTCCGTGAGGCTAAGCGTGCTAAGGACTTCGGTTTCACGGCTACTGAGTACGTTCGCTATAAAGAGGATTTCATGAGCGGTTTGGATAAGATGTATTCTAACCGTGATAAGATGAAGAATGAGCAGTTTACTTCTCAGTATGTAGATCATTTCATCTCTAATGAGCCAATCCCTTCTGTAGAGGATGAATATCAGATCTATAAGATGATGGTTCCAAGTATTCCTGTAGAGGCTATCAATGCTTATGCCAAGGAGTTGATTTGCGAGACTGATACCAACTTCGTAACACTTCTGATGATGCGTGATGCTGAGGGTGCAGTTTATCCAACACAGCAGCAGTTGGCTGACGTCGTAAAGCAGGTGCGTGGTGAAAAGCTCGAAGCTTACGTAGATAATGTAAAGCAGGAACCATTGATGGCAGAGCTTCCTAAGGCTGGTAAGATCAAGAAGACTACAGAGAATAAGCTCTTCGGTTACAAGATGCTTACCCTCTCTAATGGTGCCAAGGTTGTGCTGAAGAAGACTGACTTCAAGAACGACGAGGTACAGTTCGCTGCTACAGCAAATGGTGGTACTTCTGCTTTCGGAATAAAGGATCTCAACGAGGTGAAGATGATGGGTGCCTTGATGAACTCAAGTGGTTTGCGTGGCTTTACCAATAATGATCTCGAGAAGATTTTGGCTGGTAAGATTGCTTCTTGCGGATTCAGTGTTTCAAAATACCGTCATGGTTTGGCTGGTGGCTCAACTCCAAAGGATTTGGAGACTTTGATGCAGCTCATCTATTTGAAGCTCACTAATCTGACTAAGGACGAGAAGGCTGTCAACAACCTGATCAACAATCAGGTAACAGCACTCGCTAATCGTAGCAACAATCCTCAGGCTGTATTCCAGGATTCATTGACCAGTACTCTCTATCCTGGTAATCCAGTATTCCGCACAATGACAGTGGATGAGGTGAAGAGTGTAAACTACGATCGCGCACTTGAACTCGGTAAGCAGCTTTTCGGTAATGCGAAGGATTATACTTTCTTCTTTGTCGGCAACTTCGATGAGGCTAAGATTCTTCCTCTTATTGAGCAGTATATCGCTTCTTTGCCAAGCAACGGAAAGAAGTTTAAGAACGTAGAGACATTGCCAGTGAAGGGTGAAGTTGTCAACAAGTTCACCAAGGCAATGGAGAATCCACAGGATGTAGCTGTTGAGATCTGGTGCTCAGAGGCTCCTTATACATTGCGCAACTCTGTACTTGCTGATATCGCAGCTCGCGTTATCAATATGGATTACAACCGTAATATCCGTGAAAAGTTGAGTGCTGCTTATTATGCAGGTGCTGATGCTATGGAAAGTGTAAAACTTGATGGCAAGACCATGCGTGTAGGTGTTACTGGTAATGCAATGATGAACCCAGACAAGTCTAAGGATGCTATTCCTTACTTCTATTCTGGCTTGAAGGATGCGATGGAGCAGCCTAATCTGGATGACCTCCAGAAGGTGAAGGAAATCCTTCTGAAGCAGGCTGATGTAAACTGTAAGCAAAATGGCTATTGGATGGGTGTTATCTCTGAGTATTTGCTTTATGGTATTGATACTCATACCAATTACAAGAAGGAGGTAAGCTCTGTAGATGCAAAGGCAGTGAGCGATTTCCTCAAGAATGTAGTGATGAAGGATGGCAACCACGTAGAGGTTATCATGCATGCAACAAAGGCTGGTGAGGCTAAGTAACAAGAAAAATGTCACATAAATATATGAAATCCCGATACAATTGTTGTTGTATCGGGATTTTTTTGTACCTTTGTCCACAAATTAGAGAGTTTTGTGAAAGGTAAGTTTCATGTTTTAATTTAAAAGTAAATGAATTTAAAGCAAATGATTTTCAAGAAGATGAATTTCAATTCGATGAAGCGAATTGTTTTGGCGCTTATGCTGGTAAGTGTAGGCATGGTGGGTGTACAGGCACAGCTTCTTTACAAGATCAGTAAGGACAGTACCAATCTGAAGCCTTCCTATATCATGGCGTCCAACCGACTCATGAATCCTATGGGTGTTGTCAGTCTGAGTGGTGAGTTGAAGGAAGCACTTACGAATACCGATCAGATGTATTTCGAGGTAAACAAGGCGGCTTATCAAGAAATCATCAATGGTGCTAAGAAACTGGCTGACGGCAAGACTCTTCTCAGTTTGCTTACTCCGGCTCAGCAGACAAAGCTTAATGCTTTCCTCAAGAAATACATGGAGGTGGATTTCCGTAGTTCCTATGTGCAGAAAAAGTATGGTAACCTGACTCCTGCTGCCTTGATGGAAGATATGGAGCAGTTGCTCTTTGTGGCCAACCACATGGGTATGTATGATCCTACTCATACTTTCGACCAGTATTTTGAAGCACAGGCAAAGGCAAACAATGAGACTGTAGGTGGTTTAAGTGATGTGGATGCTTATATCAATGCTACCTATAAGAGTGACCTGAAGCAGCAAGTGGCACGCTTGGTAGAGTTTCTGGAGAATGAGCCTACAGAGTTGGCCAAGTTAAATAAGGCTGTAGGTGCTTTCAAGGCACAGGACGTAGATGCTGCTTTCAAGGCTACTGGCGCTCATGTTTCTCAGGCAACTCTTGAAGCTTGGGCTGCAAAGGTGCAGACTGTGATGGCAGAGAAGCCTACATTCTTTGTTGTTGACGCTGCCAATTTAGGTGGTGAGAATGGTCTTCTCCAGTTGCTCCGCAATGCGGGTTGCAAAGTAGAAAAGTAATAAACTGAGCCCCTTTTTTTAAAGTGGGCTCAGTGAATAATTATATAGAACTATTTTTTCTGTGATAACAAACTACAACAAAAAAGAATCGGCATGGTGGATTTTCGAATAGAAATTGGTGGAAATACACGAAAAGAGAAGAAAAAATGTAGTTTATGAATCTGATTCGAATACACTTTCATTATTGTCCACTATAAAATTTCAATATTGCACCTTTATCTATATGGAAAGAAGTAATTTTGCAATATAATAATTGAACTTTCGCATATCAGGAAGTTAAAGGAGTTAAGGAAGTTAAGGAGTTAAGACGTATGTCTTGCTGCTTAAAAAACTATGCCAAAAAGACTGTTTCAATAGATATAGGCAACAAGAAAGCGATGATTAAATAAAACAAAAAACATTATAAATATAAATGTAAGTAAAATGAAAAGATTGATTGACTTTTGCTTGCTTCTCCTGATGGTATTCTGGGGAAGCAATGCTTGGGCGGACAATAAGATGACATTCAGTGCCACATATCCGACAAGCGATTGTAACCTAACCAAACTGGACGTTCCCGCAGGAGAATCCCGATTGATTGAAAATGGAGGCATTACTTTGACAATCTTTGCAGCAAGCGATGAGAGGGCCAGTTGGAACAATGCCGTTGCTGATGGTTCTAACCATGGACAAACGATTGCGCTAAAGACAAGTGCCAAAATCACGATTTCAAGCTCATCAGCAAAAATGAAGATTACAAAAATTGTATTCAATTTTGAAACCAATAAAAGTAAAGGGTACTTTACTGAAAGCTCAACTACAGGCGGCACTTTAGACCCAAAGGAAGCCACAGGTTTTGTCACCACACAAACCTGGTCATCAGACCAAGGTGCAAATTCTGTATCCCTTACCAATAATAATGCAGATAAAGCCTACATCAAATCCATTGACATCATTTATCAAACAGGTGGCTTGGACAATTATACGGTACAGGCTTACCCTTACACATGGAATTTCACAGACGAGAGCCTATGGGAAAAATCAGAAAGCCAATTCGTATCTGAAATTTGGACACCTAACACTGCCGGTGAAGACAATGAATGGCGAAACACTGGTCACGAACCTACTGTTGCCACAGGTTATGATGTGGACTTACTTCGTGGTCTACGCTTCACAAATCACGTATGCGCAGATAGAAAAAGAAAATGCGTTTCCCTTCCAAGAACAGCCACCATCACCATTCCTTCTCTTCATGAAGGACAGAAGGTAAAGATTTCTTATACGGGTGTAGACATTCTTCCGACGACCAACCTGAAAGTTTCTCAAGAAAGAAAGGACAATATAGAAATATACAAAGTGCCTCAAGATGGTGATGCCATCCTAACCATTGACCCGAACGGAGCAGTTTGGGGAGTATGGATTTCGCAAATCTCTGTACTTAATGCCGCACCTGTTCTTACCATGACAACACCTGCGAACACAACAGGAGTCGATCCTAACCTCAGATCCATCAAGGTGACTTCTGAAAAAGCATTGTGGGCTTACGATGTCAATGGAACCAAGACTCCTACGGCGACAACCATCAAGGCCACATTGACCTCTGACGATGGAGACAACGCCATGGAAGTAACTGCCACTTTGAACGCAGGTGAAACTGTACTCAACTTTACACTACCCCAAGACAAGCAGTTGGAGTCAGCTACCACATATACCTTGAATATTCCTGCAAATGTGATCATGGAGACTTCGGGTACGGGCAACAAGAACTGCAGCTTCACATTCTCAACCACGGGATTGAACTATTTGGGAGCATACAATGGAACAACAGAAATTAAAGATAATCCATATACAGTTTCCACACTCGACAACAACCGAGTGGCGTTTGCTTTCGGTGAAGAAATTGAGAAAACAGCCGACTTCAAAGTTATCGTATCCGACGGTACGACAGTAAAGTCATATGCTAAGGATTCTAAAGAATGCGTCATTAACGCTGATTACGGTTACACGAGACTTTACGTGCCAGTTCAATTAAAAGCAGGTAAGTATTACTCCATCAAGATTACTGCCGGTAGCTTGAAAGATGCTACAGCAGGCTCTACCTTGAAGAACAGTCAGATTGTATTGCACTTGATTAGTTCCGTGAAGGGTATAAGCCTGAGTATGACCACCCCATACAATCAGGACGAGGCTCCTCTCACCACACGTATCATCTTGTCTGCCAAAGACGAAAATGGAAACGATACAAGGATCAAGGAAAGTGTAACAGCGACTCTCGAGGGAATAAGCGCAGACGGAAGCCAGACCCACAAAATAGAAACTGTGACGGGTATCGCAAATGGCAACAAACTTGTATTTACGCCCACAGAAGGTCAGAAGCTTCTTCCCAACTATACCTATACTTTAAAATTGAGCAAAAAGGCAGAACTTAAAGATGTAGTCGGAACGTTGGACGATGACACCTTTGTATTTACAACAGCCAAAGTGATAGGTAACGCACCAATAGTAGAATCTACGTCCCCTGCAGCAGAATCTACCATACCAGTGGGAGATGTTCAGCCGAGTGCATCTAAGCAGATAGAAATAAAATTCAATGAAGACATCCAACTTTTGGATGGTGCCTTGATTTTCTGTCGCCCTATGGGTGGTAGCGAAAGCTATCAATCTATAGAATACTACAGCGCAAGAAGCGGCAGTTACGATCAGTACAATAAGATTTATGTCAAAGGAAACAAATTGTGGTTTAAGTACTCTGGCCAGCACTTATTCTATGGCATGCGCTATGAGGTGACAATTCCTACATACGCCATTGTAGGAAAAGGCGGGCAGCCAATGAAGACAAACATCAAGTTCTATTTCGAGACCCCTAAGTCTGCAGAGGCCTCTGACTCTCGTGATAGAAAAGATGTTTATACCTGGGATTTCACAAATATCTCAGCCGACACTTTCAAGAAAATCAATGAAAGCGTAGCGGAGAAAAATACCTATTGGGGGAAGACAGTTGACGGCAATACTCTTGAATACGGAAGTAGCCATGCATCAAACAGCAGAACATTTGCACAGGGACAAGAGATAAAAGCAGGTGCAAGCAATAATACCATTATTCTGCCAGAACTAAAAGGCTTGCTGTTCAACTTAGTGAAAAACTATAGCGACAGATTCCAAATAGTATGTGAAAAAGGGTTAGAAACCAAAGGTAACACCTATCTGTTCCTCAATGGTGGAACACATTACGTCACCATTCAATCGGTTCCTGCCAATGCAACGGTTTACATAGAACACAATGGCGGCGATAAGGAGATGTTCAATCTGAACACATTAGGCGTCAAGAGCATCAAAACAATTACAAACAACAGTAATAATAATCGCGTTTCTGTCTATCAACTCGGGAATACGACCAAGGACTTAACTTTCTGTGTACAGAACTGCAAACTATACCGCATAGCCATCGTCAAGGACAACAAGACTATAGGAGACAAAGATAAAGATTACATCAAGTATGCCACATATAGCCAGAGCTACCCTGTAGATTACAACTTGAACGCGATTCTCAACGGAACGGCAGTCACTGCCTACAGTGTCTCTGCCAAATATCTGTCGAATGCCACCTCCGTGAATTTCACGGAATTGCCGGGCAACCAATCCGCTTCTGGCGAAGGTGTCATCTTGAAGACTTCCGGCAACTTAGGTGAGAGCCATCCTATCTTCACCACGGATTTCAACTCTGATCCCAAAAAGCTCACAAACAATGCCTTGGTAGGAACAGGTAACGAAGCGACTGAATTTGAAAAAGCGAAGAGAGAGGGCTTCCAGAACTACATCTTGACCACCAAGTATTTCCACTTGGACGAGAATGAAAATCAGTCGGGCGGGGTGATAGATGGCAACCAACAGTGTTTCTATAAATGGGTAAAAGGCAATGCCAAGAGCAACTTCGCATACTTGCAGCTGCAGAATCCAAGCAATGCAGCAGCCAAGACCGTCATTTATTTGGACTGGTTTGGTGATACCACGGGTATCCATGGTATGACTGCTCCATCACAGGTCACCAGTGGCAAAACCTATTACACCTTGGATGGAAGAAAAGTAACAAGCCCTACCCAAAAAGGCATCTACATCATCAATGGTAAGAAAATAATAATCAAATAAAAAAAATAAAAAGATGAAAAGAACATATATATCACCCATGGCTAAGACCATCAAGCTCAACCTTTCCTCTTCTGTCCTGGAAGAGGAAGGCGCAGGAATGGGGACTGGTTCTAAAGGTGCCAATGGCGAGGATATGCAAGCCAAGCAATTTAACACTTGGAACTTTGACGACGAGGAAGAGGAAGAAAAGCAAAGCAATATTTGGGAATAATTGCCAATGCTACTATCAGGGAAATTGGCAAATTCCTCGCTAATTAATTGAGATAATGACTGAGATGGGCAAATAATTGCAAAAATATTTGGCTGTTTTAGAAAAATAGGTAACTTTGCAGCCGCAAATGTAAACTTGCCTTCAGGAAACCAAAAAAGTCCCGCTGTTAGGATGAAATTCCTTACAGCGGGACTTTTTTCGTGATGTCCTCGACTCTCTATCGAGCGGGGGATAAAAATCATAATCTTACAGCTTAAAGATTCTTTTTCCCAGTGGAATGTGCCTCATACGAGTATCTTTCTACATGTTTCCCTCTGGAAGAAAAACAAAACTGCACACGAGAATCTCTCTTAAAAGATAAATCTCTTTAATTTCTGCTTTTTGCCTTAGAGGCAAGAGCCTCGCGGCGATCACGAAGAATGCTCTGGCATCTGCTGATAGCCTGATTCTGATTTTCTTCGTTAACCTTTACTAAACAATCGTTCATAACCTAATGTGTTTTGATAAACCTATTGTGATTTGAATACGTTGCAAAGATAGAGCATTCTGATAAAAGATGAAAGAAAATCCTATTAAAATGCATTACTTTTAGTCGTTTTTTTGATTTACGTCAATTTTAAAGCCTTTTGTATCCCAATTTTCATGTTATATTCACACGATTTGTAGTATTTATAGGGATATTACTATGAGAAAATGGGGAAATCCTTCTGAAATTTCATTTTTTTTTGCGAACTTTGCAGCCGAAAATGGATTCTTCTTCTAAAAGAGATTGTTTTCTTCCAGGGATAATTCCATGCATAAATAGAGAGAAGGAAATGAAGAATTCCATAGGAATATTGATATATATAAAATAATAAAGGTATGAAAAAAGTAATTCTATTGACTGCTTTGGTGCTGGCTTGCACTACTGGCAGTATGGCAAATGAACTCAGCGAGTGCTCTCTTTCAGAGTTGATCAGTACTCCTGTTAAGAAAACTACAAAGAAGACAACAAAGAAAACAACAAAGAAAACAACAAGCAAGAAGACAAGCTCAACTAAGTCTTCTACTAAGACTTCTACTGCGGCAACCTCTGCCACCAGTACTTCTGCAACAACAAAAACAGAAACAACAACTCCTACAACGGCAACTTCTGCTACTTCAACCTCTGCTGGTTCTGCAATAGCCGGTATTCTCGGTGGTTTGCTTGGTGGAGGCACATCTGGTAGCACAGGCAGTACTGCAGGAACCATTATCAATGGAATTCTGAACAATGTAATCGGCTCTAGTTCTTTCAGTAAAGAGAGTCTTTGCGCTCATACTTGGAAATACAGTAAGCCAGGTTGTGCTTTTACTTCAGAGAATCTGCTTGCCAAAGCAGGCGGCGAAATTGTAGCTAATAAGATAGAGGAGCAGTTGGAAGGTTATTACAAGAAAGCAGGTTTCTCCGGCTCAAACACTTACTTCAAGTTTAATACGGATGGAAGTTTTGAGTCAAAAATAGATGGCAAGTTATGGAGAGGTACTTATACTTTTGATGAGAAGACACATTCCATCACAATGAAGGGACTCCTGCTCAGTGTTTCCGG
>ERZ1023858.244-NODE-244-length-11654-cov-22.023968_pt1 | contig 11654 bp, 7 predicted proteins | sample MGYA00380387_ERZ1023858 | MGnify/ENA primary metagenome ERZ1023858 (study PRJEB33179, sample SAMN07449010) | human gut metagenome | biome: Human-gut; feature: Human associated habitat; material: Faeces | host: Homo sapiens | place: India: Bhopal | collected...
CTAGTCCAACGAAGTTCTGTTCTAAAAAGTGAATCATACTTTCTAATTTTACGTTTTTTAAGTTCAGTCTACAAAGGTAATAAAAAAACTGCAGAGCGCGCAAAGTTTTTATTTCTTTTTAAGTATTAATTACCTTTTAAAGGTAAAAAGGTAAAAAGGAGTTTTAAAGGTAAAAAAGTAAAAGGGTAAAAAAGCCCCCGATGCGTGGTGCACCGGGGGCTTTATTGTTGCGTATTTAGCTTGGTTAATATGACATATTCATATCTTCTGTGATGCAAATATAGAAATCTGCCAGTCCCAGATAATCTTCATCTATTTTGTCAATCTCTTCCTGACGCACCGCTCTGATGGTGCTGACTGTAGTCTTTGGGCGATATTCCTTGAGATAAGGGATGATGCCGTTGTTGGCGTCAGAATGATAGGTGCCGTTGAAGTGAATCATCTGCTCGCCCTTCTTTAGGTTCTGGGCGATAAACCAGCCCATCGTGGCATCCTTGATAGCCTGTGCCTGTGCCATCAGTTCCGGCTTTGAATCCTTAGCCTTGCCCATCAGTCCCATCAGGGCAAACCCCGACTGGGCATTCTCATTCTCCACATATTTGATAGGCAACTTCGGGAGATAGCGCTTGGCTTCGTCTGAGAGAGAATCGAGATAGACGAGACCTTTCTCCTTTACCACACTGGCGTAGCGGCGAGGCACGTTGGTTGCTATCAGCGGGAGATGATGACGCTTGGAATAATAAACCAATGGCTCATAGTCGGTACTGTAGTTAGGCCAGAGACGACACTCTTCCTCGAAGCGGTCGGAAGAAATCACGCTGCCGGTATATTCGTCGATGATGAGCTGGTTATCGGCTTCGAGCATCTCCATACCCACCTTCAGCTTACTGTTGTTCTCTGCCAGCGACTCCAATACCTTCAGCTCCATCCAGTGGCTGATGACGCAATTGTGGATTTCGCCGAAGAACACCACATCGCTGCCGGCTACGCTCTTGATCATCTTCTCGTAAGTAACTTCCTTGCCTTTGGCATCGAAAATACGGTATATCTCAGGTGTCTTCTGTGCATAGGCGGTCATGCTCACCATGAGCATGACCATCCATAATATCTTCTTCATATCTTTTCTTCTTTGTGTTGTTTAAAGTTTAAAATGGGTTGCCCTTATAGAGCAGAGCTACGCGCTCAGGACGCACATACTCTTCGAATCCCTTGCGGATATCCTCGGTAGTGATGCTCTTCAGGCAGTTGCTGTAGTTGTCGAAATCTTCCAGACTCTCGCCGTTCTGCAAGAGGGTGGTGAGGATGTTCTTCCATTCTGCCGGTGCGTCATCAGAGAGCGACTTGCGCTTGGTAACGAGGAACGACATCTTCAGTTTGTTGAGTTCTCCCTCGCTGATTCTGCTGGTCTGCAGCTCTTTGATGATTCCGTCTAGTGCCTGGATAGCCTTGTCGCGGTTTTCGTTCTTTAGCGCAATCTCCAGCCAGAAGTTGTATTTAGCCTGAGGCACTCCGGCATAGTAGAGGTCGGCGTATGGAGAATAAACAATGTTCATCTTCTCGCGCAGGATGCTCAGCAGACGGTTCTGCATGACATCACGCATCAGTTTCAGCATGAGCGACTGGCGGAGTCCTGGCTTGTAGTTGCCCGAATAGATGTAGTTCAGCACGGTCTGCGTCTCCACATCGTTTTCGAAAGCCTCTTTGTAAGGACTCTTCGGCATGTTGCTTGGCTTGTCCTCGAAACGGGTCATGCGGGCTGATGCCTTGAGGCGCGCAAAGGTGTTGACGATGGTGCCCAGAACCTGCTCTTCATCGATGTTGCCGGTAACAATCAGCGTGGTTTGCTGAGGGTTGGCAAAGAGCGATGTATAATAGTTGGTCATGGAATCCAGATTGAGTCTGTTGAGGTCTTCCTTCTGGATTTTGACACCACTGTTTGCCGGCATGTTGCACACCAGCGAATCCACTCTTCTGGAGAGCATGCGGTTGATGTCGCGCTTGAGCAGACGTTCGAGCAGGGTTTCCTTGCCGAATCTTTCGATTTCCGCATCGCGTACTTCCTTGAAATCTTCGTATGACTTGCCTGGAGCCGTAATCTTCTCGTAAACCAGGTTCATCAGTTCCTGTGCCTTGTCGGTTGGGGCTGAGGCGAGCACCTGGTGCCAGTAGTCGGCGATGCCTACGCTCATAGAGAGTCCCTCTGCCTGCATCACTTCGGTCAGCTGGTCGGTATTGATATGTGCCAGACCGCCCATGTCTACATAGCTTACGGCGTCTTTGAGCAGCGGATATTCCTGCTTGCTGAGGTCGCCCACGCCTCCACGTCCGTGCATGGCGATATAGATGGTGCTGTCCTTGTCGGTTGTAGGGCGCATCACCAGTCTCAGTCCGTTGGCGAGCTGATATTCCGATACCCCGATATCCTCGTATCTGCGCTTGCTTACTATAGATGCGCTGGCATCCGGGTGGGTGGCAGACAGACAGGCTGGCATGTCAACGTGCTGCTTTTCCTCTACTTCCTTGCGCTGGTAGGTATAAGCCGGCATGCGGGTCTTCAGTCCCTGCAGCCAGAGCTGTTGTAACTCGCTTTCGGTGAAGGATTCTGTCTTTCCGGCGTTGTTCTGGTAGGCTACGAGGAGCGATTGCTTACCCTCGTTCAGAATGGTCTTGAAGAGTTTCTGGAGCTGGCTGCTGCTGGTATTGCTTACCAGGAGTTTTACCTTTTCCATATCCTCGTCCCATGCCACATAGCGGTCGCCTGAGATGATGTAATCTACGAAGTCATCACACCATTTACCCGACTGGAATCCAACGGTATCCGCCTTCATTCTGTTCACCTTTTCGGTAACATAGTCAGCGAGTTCCTCTTTTCCGAATCCCTTTTTCGTGATATCAGCGAAGGCACCGAGCACCTGTGTCATCTTCTCCTTGAGTTCCTGCTTACCCTTGCCTTCTACAGAGAAAGAGAAGTGGTTCTGGGTAGCGAGATACCAGGCATCGCTGATGTCGCATCTGATGCCCCGTGCTGCCAGTCGCTTGCTGATAGCCGAGATAAGCAGTCGGTACTGCTCTTTCAGGGCGGTAGAAGCGATGGTGTTGCCTACCACACCCTCGTGAGGAATGATGAACTCCAGTTTGGAACTGGTGCCTACGGTGTCTTTCACCTCGTGCAGGGTGATACCTTTCTTATAGGTAAGCGGATATTTGCCCAGCGGAGTAGGCTGGCCCTTGGCTATCGAACTGAAGGTTGCCTGGATGCGCTTCTGCATATCCTGGGCATCTACATTACCTACCACCACGAGACAGGCATTCTGAGGCAGATACCACTGGTGATAATAGTTGAGCAACTGGTTGCGCGAGATGGTTTCGATATCCTGCTCTGTGCCAAGCGGCATGCGCAGGATGTATCTTCCGTCGCCAATTTTCAGGTTGTAGAAGTCATCGCCCGTGCTGTAGCCGCGCAGTTCTTCCTTGATGACGCCACGTTCCTGCTCTACGAGCTGAGGTTCGAAAGAAACCCCGTCGAGAATGTCGCGTACGGCAAGAAGGGTGCTGTCCATTACCTGTGTTCCGAAGTCGGCAACCGGCAGTGAGAGCCAGTAGATGGTACGGTCGAAGCCGGTGAAGGCGTTGATGTCGCGTCCGTATTTCATACCAAGCCGTTCGAAATAATCTACCCATGCTTCCAGTGGAAAGTGCTTAGTTCCCGAGAAAGACATGTGCTCCAGGAAGTGGGCGCCGCCTTTCTGCTGGTCGTTCTCCTGCAGAGAACCTACCTTCATCACCAGTCGCATCTCTATGCCATGGCGAGGTAGTGCATTAGGCATAATGATATAGTGGAGTCCGTTATCAAGGTAGCCTTCCACGGTTCCCCGTGGAAGGTTTATTTTAGAATCTTTGTTTGCTCCTGCCGGCAGACAGAAAGCTGCAAGCAGGACTAATAGGAATAATTGTTTCGTTATTTTATACATAATGTCGGCATTAGATGGTAAAATGCTTGTTAATTACCAAATGTATAGGTTGCTTCAACTCGCTGGCATCCGTATGTATTCTCAAGATACCAAGGGAAGGCGAAGGTCATCTTGCCGCTGGCGAAGTCGATTTTGCCTGTTGGAGCAACGTAGATGTTTTTATAATCTGTCGCTTCTCCGTCTGCTACGACATCTGTATTGTCGAAGAAGGAATAAGGATTCAGCGAACCGCCACCATCAATGATGTCCTGTACGGAAACTTCGGCCTTGGTATCTCCTTCGTCTACTTCAAACGTCTTGTTTGCATCAGCCATAGCCTTGAGGCGGTCCCATGCAGAGAAGGTATAGTCGAATGGAACGGTTGTAATCTCTTCCTCATACATCGTTACCTTGCTGCCTGTAAACTTGAGGGTCATATCAGCCGGGTTTACCTCGATGCCATCCAGTGTCATGGCGAAGGTTTCCTTATTGTAATCGTAGTTGATGTTCTCCATAACAGCCTTACCGTATGGCATCTGTGTCCAGTTTTCTGCATCTTCTACGGTTCTCTTTCTCAGCATTTCATAGTTGAATGCAGCCATACCCATTGCATTTGAAACCATCTTCAAGACAGGCTTATCGGCTGTAGCCTTCTCGCTCAGTGTGATGATGGTAACGCCGCTGAAAGAACGGGTATCTTTGTTGTCGTTGATATCAATCTTGTCATCGTCATTGAAGGTAACCTTGGTATCTACCTTTACCTTACCGAGAATCTTGGTCAGGTCGATGTTGAGGTTCTGCTTGTAGCCCTCAATGAGCTTCTGCTGTTCTGCCGTGAGGACAGGGATGTCGGAGTCTGGCTTGATGGTCAGGGTTACGGCTTTTCCGTCTGTCTTCATGTTGGCATCAGAGAAAGTTGCCTTTACGGTCAGTACGCGATCTGATTTGAGCAGACTCTTCTTGTTCGACTTTACGGTGAAGGATGCTGTCTTGGCGCCAGCCTTCAGCGAGATGGTAGAAGGAGTGAGTGTAGCCACATTGTCATCGTTTCCTTCGAGCGAAAGATTGATGGTAGCATCGGCTGTCAAGGTGTTACCGATGAGGATGTTGAATTTTACTTCTTCATCATCATCCTCGTTGATGATATTGTTTCCGGCTGCAGAAATCGATACATAGTTGGTCATCTGCTTGTCGCCATCATTGTTGTCACTGCTGCATGCGCTGAAACCTGTCAGCATTGCGAGCATGCACATAAGCATGAATGTAATTTTCTTCATCGTTCTCTTTATTTTAAATGTTAATATTATCTGTTAATTGGCCACTTGTCGTTTTGGGTCACATTGTTGTTATATTTATATTCCGAAGCTGGGATAGGGAAGTTCCAGCGATAGTCGTCCTTGCTGATTTTCGCTGTAGCTGCTCCGCCCCATACCGACAGACGGTTCTGGTCTGCGTGGGTTCGCTTCAGGTCGAAGTAATTGCTGCCTTCGCCAACGAATTCCTTGTACTTCTCTGCCAGAATAGCCTGAACCAGTGCATCGCCCGTTACGCTTTCTGCTATAGGGTCGGCAGAAACCAGCTGCAGGTAATGGTTGATGCGCTCGCGTGCCATCTGTTCGTTGTTATCGCGTGCATAGGCTTCGGCAGCGATGAAGTAGGCACCGGCGTAACGCATACGGTTGATGTAGTTGGGCTGGGTGCCCTGCTTGTTCATCATGTTGTACTTGCCCATCAGGTTGCGGGTCTTACCGTTCTGGTCTTTCGGATAGAGCGTATATTTCGCGCGTACATCCTCATCCGTAAAGGTGAATGCCGGATTGACGGCATAATAGTCGCCTTCAGAGCTGTCGTATTCGATGGCGATATAATAGCTGTTTTGAGTGTTGAAGGCAAAGATTCTGCCGCCATAGCTCTCGGTGCGCCAGAGTCGGGAGTAGCTTTCGCCGCCTATCTTGCTGTCTTCGCCCTGTTCTATCACAGCGTCGGCATATTCGGCTGCTTTCTTGTAATCGCCCATATAGAGTGCTGTTTCGGCAAGCAGATAATCGGCTGCGGTCTGCGATAACCATCCGTTCTTTGAGGGATGGTTTCTCACTTCTGATGCCTCTTTTATCAGACTGTTGATCATGCCGATGCAGGTTTTCTTGCTGCTGCGGCCATTGGTTTCGAAACCGAACATGTTCTTGATGATGATACCGTCGGCATCCGGATTCTCATCGTATGGAGTGGCATAGATGCGCAGCAGGTCGAAATAGCACATTGCCTTCAGCAGCTGTGCCTCTGCCTTGATATCCTGCTTCTCCTGCAGATCAGCTGCGGTCTCGGTCGTAATCTTGTCGATACGCTCCAGAAGTACATCGCAGTTGGAGATACAGGTATAATACGCCGGCCATACGGTTGATGAGAGGTTGCTGATGTTCTTGTCCTGCCAGTTGTAGAGGTTCTGGGTTTCTACATCCTTTCCCGAGAGGTTGGTAGGGCAGAAGTCGTTGCCCAGGAGCGAAAACTCATACTCCTGATGCGGATAGCTCAGATAGCAGGAGGTGAGCAGAGAGCGCCCCGTATTGACATCGGTGATGGCATCGGGGTCTGAAAACTGGTCTGGTGGTGGCACATTGAGCGAGCAGGCTGCCAGAAGCAGGGTGCTGCCCGTGAAGAGTAGTGCCTTCTTGATGATATTCTTGATATTCTTCATCTTTTCTGTCTCCTAGAATGTAAGATTCAAATTGAATGTATAAATTGGCTGTGTGGTGCCGGCAAGGGTTCCGCTCTCTGGGTCGCTCTCCTTGTAAGAGGTCCAGGTGAAGAGGTTGGATGCCTGGAAACCTACGGTGGCATATTGCATGAATGGCAGTATCTTGTGTAGGGTAGCGGCTGGCAGACGGTAGCGCATGCTCACCATAGAGAGGCGCAGGTAGTCGCTCTTGCCCACGGTGCGTGAGTTTGGATAGAGTGCTATGTTGTCTTCTGCGGTGGATGAGGTGTAGAACGGTGTCCAGTAGGTCTTGTTCTCATCGCCTTGCTTGAACCACATCTTTTCGGTCTGTCCGGCTACGGCATTCTTGTTCACATTGTCCTTGTCTCTAACATACGAGTAGTTGAAACGCTGGATTCCGCCATGAACGTAGTAGAAGTCCATATCGAAGTCGAACGACTTGTATGAGAAACTCAGGTTGAAGGTACCTGAATAAGGTGGTGTGAGATGGCCCAATGCCACTACATCGTCCTTGGTCAATGCCTCGGTAGCCTGTTTCTCTGTGCCGTCTGGCAGCAGGAATACCGGATAGCCGGTGAGCGGATTGATGCCCAGCGACGTAGGTCCGTAGAGCATATCGTATGATTTGCCTACCTCATAGTCTGGAACCAGTGCATCTTCGGTGGTGTAAATCTTGTCGGCATAATACAGGTCGAGCACCTTGTTGTCGTTGTAGGCTAGGTTGGCACCGATGCTGAGTCGGCAATCGTAGGTATCGATGATCTTGGCACTCAGTCCCAGCTCTATACCTCTGTTCTCCAGCACTCCGATGTTGCGCTTCAGGGTAGAATAGCCTACCGATGTAGGGATTGGCACATCGAGCAAAGCCTGTTCGGTGCGGCGGTTGTAATAGTTTACATCCAGCGTAATGCGGTTGAAAAGGTCCATGCTCATACCCAGGTCTACCGACTTGTTCTGCTCTGGTTTCAGGTCCTTATTATATAAGGAGATGAGTTCCAGTACGCGCTGGTCTTCGTAGGTATTGGTGGAGTAGGAGAAGGTTCCTGTTGTGGTAGAAACCGAAACTCCGTTCAGATTGGCTGTGATACCATACGAACCCTTGAAGTTGAGGCGTGAAATCACCTTGTTGTCCTTCAGAAAGGCATAGTTGGATGGTGTCCATCCCAGACCTACCGCCCATGCCTTGTTCCATCGCTTGTCTGATGGCAGAACCGAAGAGGCATCTGCCTTGTAGGTAGCATAGAGGTCGTAGGTGCTCATCAGGCTGTAGCCCAGCACGCCACCGATACCCAACTGGCGGTTCTTGTCTCTGGGAGCACTCATTTTCACTCTGCGTGAGCCGGTGAGCGACTGGTTGATGGCTGCCGCCGAGTTCAGGGTTCCTACGCCATAACCGGTAGTGCTCAGATTATCGATATTGGTATCATAATAATCCATGTTGGCACTGAAGGTGAGGTCGTGAATCTCATTGAACGTACGGGTATAGGTAGCACGCACGTTGGCCGAGATATTGGTGGTGGTATTCTTGGATTTCGAATAGATACCGCGCGCCACTTCTGGCACACCGCTATGGGTCTCCGAGTAGGCTGTAGATGGCGTAAACTGGTGTGATTCATCTAATACGAAATCGATACCGGCAACGGCCGCAATATCCAGTCCCGGAAGCAGGCTCAGGGTAATGTTACCATTCACGCCAAACTCCTTGTCGGTAGATTCGGCGCTGTACTGGTTCATCAGGTCCTTATAGGTCTGTCCCGGATACGACCAGAGTTTGCCTGTCTTCTGTTCGTATGGGTTCAGTTCGTAAATCAGCGAAGAAGGGTCGCTTGAGGTTCCGTTAGGCGTATTGGTCTTCGAATAAGAGCCCGTAACGCCCAGCATGGCATAACCAATCTTTCCCAGTTTCTGGTCTACATTCAGTCGGATGCCCATACGCTGCTTGTCATTACCCTCGATACGGCCGCCCTGATAGGAATAGTTGGCTGAGAGGAAATAGGTGGTGCGCTCATTACCTCCTCGCAGACTCAGGTTATGGCGCTGGTAGAAGCTGTTGCGCAGAAGTTCGTTGAACCAGTCGGTATTGATGTTGCGCAATGAATCGAGCTTGTTCTGTCCATCGGCAATCATGCTTGCCAGATTCGGATTGTTGGCAAAGTACTTGCGGTAGTAATCCTCGCTGTATCTGTAGCCCGGAGTCTCCACGTTACCGATGAGTCTCTCCAGTTCCAGTTTCTCGGCAGAGGTCATCATCTTGAGGCCTCTTCGACCTCGTGTGGTTACACCCATATTGGTGCTGTAGTTGATGAGTGGAGCACCCGAATGACCACGCTGTGATGTGATTTCTATCACACCGTTAGCCGCCTTCACACCATACAGTGCGCAGGCTGTAGCATCCTTGAGCACCTTCATGTCCTTGATGTCAGATGGGTTCAGGTTATAGAATGTCTCGGCAGAGATAATCTGACCATCCATCACATACAGCGGCTCGTTGGTTGCATTGCCCTGTCTGAGCGAAGAGTTTCCGCGCAGACGGATCTTCGGAGCAGAACCCAAATCGCCCGTATTGGTAACGACAAGGCCCGGCACGGCACCCTGTAGTGCCAGTGCCATGTCAATCATCGGCTTAGCTTCTACGCGTTTCATATCCACATTCTCTACCACACCCGATTTGGCACGCAGGTCGATAGCGTTGATGTTGCTGCGCGCCACTACCACCACCTCGCCAACCGAGGTAGCAGAAGGTTCGAGCATCGGACTGATAGCCGACTGACCTTTATAAACAACTCGCTTGGTTTTAAAGCCGAGCATCGAAAATTTTACGTTAGCACCTCGCCTAATAGGCTGGCTGAAGGAATAACGGCCTTCATCATCCGTAATGGTTACGATTTGTGTTCCCTCCACTTTTACGGTAACTCCCGGCAGCGGATTCTTATCCTGGTCGTAAACGTATCCAAATAAACTTTCGTTTTGTGGTAAGATAACCTCTCGGGATATCTTAGGGTTGTTCACAGCAGCCATGAGATTAGCCGACACCGAGCACAAAGCTATGGCAGCCAATCCGACAGTAATGCTATGATTTACTTTTCTCGTCATAAGAAAATTCTCTCTCTGTCTTTCCATGAAACTCAATTTAGTAATAATACGGAATGTTTCTTTCTGCGGGCAAAGATACAATATTTTTTTTAATTAAACATTTTTTTTGGTACCTTTTTTGTCGAAAATAGTGTAAAATACCTAGTTTTTAGTATAAAAGTGTAGTATTTTAGAGTTTCTGTCTTTCAATATGTGTCTGTTTTTCGATTTTTTGCCGTCAGATTGTCTGTTTTTGTAGTTAAGCGAGGAAATGGAATAAAGGTTTAATTTATTTTAAAAGATGATTCTTGTGCGGAAGATGAATATATCTTGATAATCAGCTGGTTAGCCTACATAAAACCGCGTCACGCGGTTTTATCTCTATGCGATGTTCCTACTTTTAATCACTTTTCTTAGTTCCAAAGCATTACTCTCAACGTATTTACCATAGCCCAATTCTGGGCACCAGCATAAACCTGTGTTTTGACAAAATGTAGACAAGAATAGTGGTGTGAATACTGATTATTTGTCGGAATTTAGCATTTTAGCGCAATTTATTTGTCGGAATTTAGCATTTTAGTGTAATTTATTTGTCGGATTTCGATATTTTTATTATTTTTGCAGCTGATAATCAAATAATTAAGAAGATGCAAGAATATATCAGTAGAAATATCGACAAAGAACTCATCGCTTGGAAAGACGATTCCATGCGCAAACCACTCTTGCTCCGAGGTGCTAGACAGGTAGAAAAATCATCTGCCATCAGACACGTCTCCATCCTCCCTCTCTATGCCTTAGCATTAATGAGAAAATAATTCGGATTACCCCGGAATTGGCAGCTTTATAAAAATTGTCTATTTTGTAGCATCATATATCGACAAATAAGCGGAGGATGGGGTGATTCCACATCGCCCCATTCTCAAAAAAAAGCCCCCGATGCGTGCAGCACCGGGGGCTTTTGATATATAGAATAAGTCTCTCTTTTTATGCGCTACAACTGGTAACTCCGAGCGTAGTAGCGATGGCTGTAAGGAAGGAGATTGCAATCTGCAAAATCGTCTTCCAGGTATTTGCTTTCATCATAATTTTAGTGTTTTGAGGTTAATGAATTTTGATTACTTGGCTTAGCCCATGTTTCCGGCGTCGCCTTCGGTTCCGCCGCCCTCCTGAGAGCCACCGCCCTCCTGGGTTCCGCCACCGGTAGTACCCGAGCCGCCTTGGTTAATATCAGAGCCGCCGCCCTTGTTAGTACCACCACCCTCTTCATCGGTACCGGTATAACCACCGTACTCCTGAACCTTGCACTTCTTGCGAAGCTCAGCATTACTCCAGCTTTTCGTATTACGTACAATAAGATGTACGCCGTCCACGCTGGCAGCTGTCACCTTCTCCTTGGTATCCTCCGCTTTGGAGCTCATGCCGATGGAGAACAATCCGAGGTCAGAGAGACGCACGCTCTTGCCGTCAAGAATCAGCTCCTGCAGATGGTCGAGCGCATCCATCAGCACACCGTGGATAGTACCACGAGAGTAAGGCGAGCCGTGGTCAGAGATATGCGATACGAATCCCTCGAAGTCCACTTCGCGGTCGGTTACCGAAGTAGCATACCACTTCTTCTTACCTGCGTTTTCACCAGTCTGAGGTGTGCGCTGTACTTTACGATATTTCAATGTTCCTTTTACTTCCATGATCTTAAATTTTTAAAGGGTTAATAAAATGTTGATTGTTAACTTTGTGGGGTGCGCTTTGTCAAGTGCAGCCTTTCTTGAATCACGATGCAAAGATGCTGCAATTTCCCGATACCACCAAATTTCAGCGTGTGATAAGGCGCGATTTTCAACACGCTTTCAATCCGAAACCTGTTAAAAATACTAACTCGCTCTAAATTGGACTTTGATTGAAAATCAAGAAGTTGG
>ERZ1023858.249-NODE-249-length-11546-cov-32.307893_pt1 | contig 11546 bp, 6 predicted proteins | sample MGYA00380387_ERZ1023858 | MGnify/ENA primary metagenome ERZ1023858 (study PRJEB33179, sample SAMN07449010) | human gut metagenome | biome: Human-gut; feature: Human associated habitat; material: Faeces | host: Homo sapiens | place: India: Bhopal | collected...
TCTATAAATCTTGCCATCTTCTTAAGTTTTATAAGGTCGTGGACGCAATATTGCAATTCTGTCGCAAAGATACACTTTTTTATTGGAAACGCAAAGAAAATCAACGATTTTCTTCAAAAAAGGAAATAGGGATGGGTCTCTCGGGTAAGGCACTAACCTTCTGACTCTACAATCTCTTGGTTTACTGTCTTGCACCCATTAGACAACATACATGCTAATCAAACAAAAAAGAGGGACATCTTGCGATGCCCCTCTTAAATTTATACTTTTTTCTTACTATTACACCTATCAGCGGATAGGGGAAGTCACTCGTACTACTTCACAACCTTAATAGCCTTACCATTTCTGATAACTACGTTCACACCCTTAGCAGCCTTGTTCAGACGAACACCACCGATAGAGTAAACAGCCTCAGCATTCTGGAAGTCTGCATTGATACCATGGATACCAGTAGCAATCTCATTCTGAGCCTTAACAGCAGCAGCAACAATTGCCTCAATCTGAGGAGCAAAAGCCTTAAAGTCAGCAGCAGCCTTATCAGCTACTTCCTGTGTCAACTCAACAGCAGCGTAGAGAGAACCAAGCTCCATACCCTTCTGATTAACCTGAGTTGCAATTTCTGCCAACTGATCAAGATAAGTATCCTTAACGTCTGGGCACTCATCGTTGATCTTAGCATCAGCGTCATTCAACAGAGTAGAAATCTCAGTAAAGGCAGCCTGGAATGTAGCGTTAGCAGCCTCGTTAGCCTCGAACTTCTTAGTCATCGCAGCAGCCTCATCAAGGATTGCCTGAATCTTAGTCTGAGCCTCAGCGCAATCAGCAACGAAGACCTCAGCGTCCTTCTCTGTCAACTCGATAGCAGCATACTTAGCGCTCAACTCCATACCCTTCTGGTTGATAACGGTTGCACAAGCAGCCAACTGGTCGAGATAACCTTCTCTCAAAGACTCAGGGCAGGTTTTGTTGATTGTAGCATCAGCAGCATCCAATGCAGTCATTGTAGCCATGAGAGCCTCATTGATCTTGGTATTTGCAGCCTCGTTAGCATCCCACTCGTCCTTGATGTTGTTGACTGTGATTTCTGGCAAAGTAAGATAACCGCTGGTAACACCAATAGCAGCAAACATTACTTCTCTAAGCTCAATCTTAGCGTCCTTAGCCAACTTCTCATTAGCCTTAACCTTGAACTTGCACAATGTACCCTTCTTCAACATAGTGTTCTTTACACTAAATACGATGAAGAAAATCTCATTGTCCTTGAATGAAATATCTGAAGCATGATTCTTAGCAGAGCAAGCATCACCAAGAGTACCATAGACAATCTCACCCTCTTCGTCCTTTTCCTCTACTACTGAAAGGCCTTCAGGCAGAGCAACCTTCATCTGGTAACCAGAGTACTCATCTTTACTCTCGTAGTTAATGGAAATTTCAGCTTCCATTCCAGGAATCATCTTGATAGGACCATCGACTGTAATTGTAGGCGCAGCCAACTGAACGAGATCCGCACCATTAACAATAGAAACACTACCGAAAAGCATCATCAGGAACATACCCAACTTTGCTACGAACATATTCTTTTTCATAATATTCATTTTTTTAAAATTATACTACTTCATTAATCCAACTACAGAATAAACATCATTGATATTTACCTGACCATCTTCTGTCATATCAGCATCAGGATGCACCTTTACACCCTTCATAACAGAAACAACGTCATAAACATCATTAATTGACCATTTATCTGCACCAACGAGAGTAGCATTCAACTTATAAGCAAATGCGTTCTCTACCAAGAATTCGATACCCTTAGGATTAGCGAACTTCACCTCAGAAAGAACCAAGTCACCACCCTTGAAGCCTTCACCTGCAACGAGGTTCAAGCCAAAGAGAGCATCACCTTCTGCAAATACATCATTTGTGAAAGAGCTAAGAGTCAACTTATAAGTATTTGTCTTACCTTCTACAGCAGCAACATCAGCAACTACGTTTTCAGAAAGACGCTTGCCGTAAACCACCTTGTCACCTTCTGCAAATGTAACACCCTCTGGAAGAGTAACAATAGCAGACATGCCTGACAACTTCACATCATTCTTGACGTTGAAGTCAACAACAACCTTCTTACCAGCAAGGAAAAGATTCTTTGTGCTAGTTACTGCCAACTCACCTGCAGAAACTGAAGCCTTACCAGCAACGCCCTTTACAGGAACCTTTTCAACCTTACCAGCTACAGTAGCATCACTACCAGTAATCTCATTGAAAGTGATAACACCACCTTCGCAATTCTCCTCAGCCTTCACTGTAATAGAAAGGATGGCACCAGCCTTACCAGCAATAGCTACCTGAGCCTTGTCTTGAGCCTCATTAGAGAAGATACCAAAACGATAGTCTCCATCCTTCTGTGCAACAACCTTTACGGTATGACTGGTACGAGTGATACGATCTGTTGCCTTAACAACACTACCATCTACGTAAGTCAATCCCTTAGGAAGTGCTATATCAAACTGCAATGAAGATAATGCGTTATCATCATTATTGAGTTCAATTTCCAATGTTTTCTGTTCTCCGGCGTTGATTACGAAATCAGCGATTCTGAGCGTGTTATCAGCATAAGTTGCGGCACTGCCCAATGCGAGAAACATCAGTGTGTTGAATAATTTCTTCATATTATTATAATTTTAAATGTTGTTTTAATCTTGAAGAAAAGGTATCAAGTATCAGTTGCCTTTTTCCTGAGGGAAAGCAGCAACTGATACCCTCAACTATTCTTTTTATTATTACTTCTTAACTACCTTGCGAGCAGTACCATCCTCTCCAACGATGATGTTGATACCCTTCTGGATAGACTTCTTCACCATACCACCGATAGAGAAGATACGCTCCTTCATTGTAGGTGCAGTGATTGCGTTGATACCTGTGGTCTCGCCAGTACCATCACCGATGCCTCTAGTAATGCTATAAGAGCGTCCCTTTGCATCAGAGAAGATGACATTAGATACCTGGATATCGCCGCCGTTGTAATCACTACCTACCTCAACGCTAAGCACTACGATAGCACCACTGTTGCCATTGAATGCATTGTTGTCGATAGTAGAAGCCAAGAAGCGATACTTGCCGTCTGCAATCTCGTTGCTCAACAACTCATGACCATTAGCACGATCTGACAATGTCTGACCTACGAGCTTCATGCCAGCTGGCAACTGGATATCGAACTGACCAGCAGTGAATGTTGCCTGATGAGCCACCTCAACTGCAATCTGAACAGTCTTACCGAATACGGTAGTCTCCTCACCTGTCTTGGTAACAGCAAGTTCACCATCAGCAGAAGTAGCACTTCTTACAACACGAGCTCTTGTTGTACCGCCCTCAGTTTCCTCTACCTTCTCACCAGCAGGGTCACCGTAGAAGATGATATTAGAAATCTGAGTCAAGTCAGCAACAGTGAAGACGCCATCACCATTAACATCACCAGCCCAAGCCTTGTCAACTGTAAGATCCTTGTACTCCTTGTTCTCGATAATCCAAGAACGAACCTCAGAGTAGTCATTAACAGTTACGGTCTCATCAAGGTCAGCGTCACCAATATGGTTCTTAGCCTTCATGTCGATCAGATTCAGCTCCTTAGCGAGTTCATCTGCCTTAGCGAGAACAGCAGGATATACCTCAGTGAGATAGTCTGGCAACTTCTCCAACATAGTGATGTCCTTGCCATCCTTATCCTTAATCTGATTACCATTAATATCCTGTACATAAGAGCGATTGCTATTAAACATATTTGAATTGAAAGCATCCAAAAAATCATTCTTGGAAGTAGGTTTAGGATTCTTTCCAGCAACAGCTAGAGCTTCAGCCTTCAGACTAGCATTGTAATCTGCTGATGACTTAATACCATCACAGATTTTATAAATGTCATTGATAACACCCTTAGCTTCTGAATTGTGAGCACCCAAGTTCAAATTCTTAATGCTAGCAGCAATATTGTCTACGTTTGTCTTGTAAGAACCTTCAACAAGCTTTCCAGCCTGAGCTTCAAGAGCTATACTCTCAGTAACAGACTTAATCTCATCAGTAATATTCTTAACACTAACATCAAGAGTACCAGCTACATGAGGAAGCTCTGCGATAGCATCCACTACAGTCTCAAGCTTTGTGTTCAATGCCTGCAACTGAGTATCAAGAGATGCCTTCACATTGTCATTGGTCTTCCATGCTGTCTCCTTAGCATCAGCCTTCTTCAATACAGGCTCAATCTCGTCACCTAATGCATCAATTGCACTCTGACGCTTGGTATTGTAAAGCATAACAAAGCCATTAGCCTTATCGTCCTCCAAAGAAGCCTTAAGCTCGTTCACCTTAACACCAAGTTCAGCTGCCTTATCAGCATAAGCCTTCTTCACAGGCTCATGACCAGTTGTTACGATATTAGCAAGCTTATCATACTCTGCCTTAACTACATCGAAATTCTGAACCAAAGTCTTATAGGTAGACTCTGTCAAATCAGCCTTCCACAAGTTGATGATACCAGCATGAGCCTTGGCAACCTTCTTTTCCCAAGCAATATATGTAGCCTGAGTCTCAGCCAAGTCTTCTGGCAACGTCAATTTACTAAATTCAGCAGCCAAATTCATGCAATTTGTCTCGAAGAACTTCTCAATCTCTGTAGCCTTTTCTGTCTCACCTGCAGCATTGAAGCCTTTAACGGCCAGATCCTTATCAGCAGTAATACTAGCAATCTCAGCGCTAATAGCGGCCTGCTCTGTATTATTAGCACTTTCATACAGTGCCTCTATACGCTTTGCAAAACCAGCAATTGCAGTCTCATATTCACTCTTATTAAGCTTATCAACTCTAGCCTGTTCAAGCTCTGCCTTCTTAGTATTGATATCAATACCAATTGCCTTAGAAGCAGCCTTCAGTGCTGATGTATCAAAGAAGTAAGCCAAATAGTACTTTTCTGCGGCAGCCAAATTAGCATCCAACTCTGTGAACTTAGGTGCCAACTCCTTACGGATAACATCATTAGCCTTTGCGATACCATCAGCCTTCTTTGCTGTCTCATAAACAGCCTTAGCCTTATCATACTTAGCGAAATCAGCCTTAACAGCCTCATAATTTGTCAATGCCAACTTTTCAGCAGCAACCTTCTTCTTTGCCTCTCCAACAGATGCAGTTACATTCTCCTTGAAGGCATCAAGATCCTTATCTCTATCAGCATGAACAAACGCAGCCATTTCGGTTTCCTTTGCCTTTGCATCAGCCTCGAGTTCAGAAAGCTTAGCGCTATAATCATCATTCAAAGCCTTAGCTGTAGCCTTGTCAAGCAACTTTGCGTCTTCAGCATTCTGAATCTTGTCAAGAATCTGAGTATCAAGATTAATCATCAAATTAACCTGATCAGCAGCAAGTGCTGTAATCTCATCAATAACATTCTGAACATCTGTAAATGCAGAAGTTACCATCTTCTTGTCATAAACAACCTTATCCAACTCTGTCTTACGGTCTGTTACGCTCTTGGCAAGACCCTCAGTGAACTTAGCTGCATATAAATCATTAGCCTTCTTATTAATAATAGAAGACAAGTTATTCATCTTAAGGGTAACCTTACCCTGATAAGCATTAGCTGCCTTCTTATTATTACCAGCTACATCAAACAACGCAGGAGCCTTGGTATCCTGATATTCCTTGAGAGTCTTAGCCTTCAAGTCTTCCAAGCTAGCCTGATAAACATCAATCTCCTTAAGAGCCTTAGAAACCTTATCAAGTTCATCAACGTTGAGCTTCAAGACATCATGGTTGATATTCAGATAACCATTGATTGTAACCTTAGCATTATTAATAATGGTCTGGGTCAGATTAGCCTCACTCAGGAAGTCCTCGTAAACCACCTTGTTGTCGGCAGCAATAGCTGCATTGTAACCAGCTTCCTGCTCCTTCACAATAGAAGTAACCTCGGTCTGGATGGTCTCCAACTGCTTGCTGATTTCCAACTTCTTGCTATCAAGCAATGTTCCAGCATCATAAGAAGAAGCAACATCCTTCTTAGCTGCATCCAACAATACCTTCTGCTCATTCAACTTAACCTGCCACTCCTTCACCTTAGATGAAGCATCACTATTTGTGATATCATTGAATGCCTTTGTCCAAGCAGCATCCAAATCAGAAGTGCTCTTATCCAAAGCGGTCTTATTGGCAACAACAATAGGAACATTTGTAGCAAATGTTGCCAAATTGGTTGCCAAGGTCTGGATACGATTATTAATATCAGTCTGCTGAGCCTTTGCCTTGCCAGCATTGTATGCATCAGTGATAGCCTTATCAATGGCAGATTTTTCTGTCTTGTATGAAGCAAGCTGATCCTTAAATGTCTTATGCTCAAGTGTTCCAAGTGCCTTCTCAGCCGCAGCCATCTTATCAGCAATACCATAAGTAGTAATTGCCTTTTCAAGAGCACCCTTAGCAGTCAAGTTATCATTAGCTGCATTTGCATCAGCCTTCAATCCAGCAAGAGTTGTAGCGAGATCCTTCAACAGTGTCTCAAAACCCTTGATAACCTTACCGTCCTTGCCCTTAGAATCCTTCCAGTCAGTAACTAAGGTTTCAGCCTCATAAGATGTCTTAATATTGGCAGTTATGGTATTAATATCACTCTCTGCGGTAGCGCAAGCTTCAGTAAACTTAGCAGAAGCATCCTTATTCAGAGCAACTACCTCCTTATGACTAGCAGTCAACTCGGCAACCTTAGAATCAGCTGTAGCCTTCAGCTCCTTAACAGGAACAAATGCGGTCTTAGCCTCATCAGCAGCGATGGTCAACTTATCCAAGTCTGCACTGACAGTTTTCAACGTTTCATTGATCTTACCTACGCCTTCAATAGCCTTATCAGGTGCACCATTTGGATCCAAAGCCTTGACCTGTACATCCAGATCATTAACCTGAAGGTTTACCTTGCCCAACTGCTCATGCAATGTCTCAGCCTTCTTTCCGTAAGTATCGAAGTCGAACTTATAAGTATCAATTCTATCGAAGGCACTCTTGATGTCTGCCTTGGCTGCATCAACCTTGTCTGTAGCAACCTTAATAAGATTTGCGTTATCAAACTTATACTTATTAGCCTCGTAAGAAGCTGTCCAAGACTCTGCTTCTATCTGAATATCAGCATCTAACTTCACACCAGCAATAGCAGCAGCAAACTTGTCATCAGCAGCCTTCTTTGCTGTATCGAAATCAGCCTGAACCTTAGCAACTCTTGTCTTCAAACCTGCAATAAGTTCTGCGTAAGTCTGAGTCTTATCCTTACCATCAACCTTAACGGTTACGGTAACATTCTTATCTGTAGCAGTCTTCTCCAACTTAGCAATAGCTGCATTATAGTTAGTCAAGGCTGTAGCAACATTATTATAATTACCTACAATTACACCAAGGGCATCAATATCACCCTGGATAGTAGTCCATGCATAAGTACCGAGCTTATGAGCGATAGCATCAGCCTTCAACTTAGCTGTCTCAGAAGCAATAGCAGTCTCAATAGTTGCAGCCTTCTTGGTCAACTGTGCAGATGTAGCATCAGCCTTAGCAGTCACCTTCTTCAAATTAGCAGTCTTTTCTGCAGACGCATTCAATTCTACAGAATAAGTCTTCTGCCAACCGGTATATTTTGTCACAACATCATTAATAGCAGCATCTACCTCAGCTAAAGCTGTCTGATTAGCCTTCTTGGTTGCTGTCGCATTATCATGAGACTCTGCTGTACCATTCTGAGCCTCAGTCTTTACAGCCAAGAGTTTCTTGTTCAATTCCCCAATTTCGTTCTGAGCATCAGTCAACAACTTACCCAAAACCTCATCATCAGAAGGCAAAAGCTTCAACAGTTCCTGAGTCTTTTCATTACGATTTGCCTCAGATGCAGCTACTAACTTAGCAACTTCATTATAATCGTTGTCATTGGCATTAGCAACTTCAATATTGCCTTTCAACGCCTTAATAGCAGCCAACTGTTCTGTCTGCCAAGCCTTAACATCCTTTTCTACGAAATCAGCAACAGCAGTACCCTTCTCATAAGAAGTATCAAGAGCCTTAGCCTTAGCATCCTTAACAGTTCTCAAAGCCTTTACCTGAGCCTCATAGCCCTTAGTTACCTTAGCATAATCTGTACTGGCACCAATAAGTGTCTCGATTTCAGCCAACTGAGTCTCTACAGTCTCTATAAGACCAGACGCAGTATTCTTAGCTTTAAGATTGTCATTTGCAGCCTTAACATCCTTACCCAACTGTTCCAGTGAGTTATTCAGATCTCTAACATAGATAGAGTTATCTTCCAAATAGAGCTGCTGAATCTTATAGAAGTTATAATCACCCTTCTTCAAGTTATCTATTTTTGCTTCAATAGAAGCAACACTAGCCTGGATGGCAGCAGTATTATCTACAATACTAGCTGTAACGGTTTCAAGTTTCTTTGCAAAAGGGTCAGCTACAGCCGCAAAATCATACTTGAGTGTCAACTCAAATGCCGACTCAAACTCTGTCTTCTCATCAACAGTAGCCTGAATCTTCACATTGCCTTCTTTTTTTACAGTGAAGGTAGATACTTCCTTACCATCTACCATAACCTTCACGGTCTCGCCCTTAGTTGGCTTAGCTGCGATAGTATATTCGCCAGGCACCAATGAAACATCAAATGTCACAAATCCACCGGCAGAAGAATATACATCTTTTGCAGTAGGTACATTAGCATCAGCGAATGCTGCCATTGGGACAGTCATTGCCAACATTGAAAGTAGTACGTTCTGTTTCATACGTTGTAAGTTTTAAAAAGTTAAATTTATGTTCTTAGAATGGGAAAAGTAATCTCATCAAAATTAAGTCCTTAAATTCTAAAACTGAGTTTCGTCGTTCTTATTTCGTTATTCATAACCGTAATTTCTTGTTCGGAATTCTATTTTTTCGTTGTTAGTTTCGTCATTCTTAGACTTTCTCTTTTTTGGTCATAGTTACGTCCCGATTCTTTATTTCGATGGCAAATTTAAAACAAATAATTGAAACCAGCAAAGAAAATAATGTTATTTTTCGTTAAAGCAACGCATTTTTAACAGTGAATTGTTGTCTTTTCTGCATTTTTCCGTATGTTTGCGCAAACACCCAAATGCACATTTCCATCATTCCGGGCAAAAAGAAGCGAAAAATCCGCAGCCTTGATATAGGTCAAGACTGCGGTTTTTCACATGATTTCTGACACTATTGCTCCAGCAGCTCCTCACATAGCACCATATCCACCCCTCGATAAACAACCACGAGTTTATGAAGTATAGTGGTCTTCACCAACTCTTTCACCATGTTGCTCTCGGCATAACGGGAAACTTGGGCAGCAGCATCCCTGAAAAGTTGCTGCACTTGAGAATCACTAGTGTTAGACTTGCAGTACTTCAGTTCTACAATATAAGAATCGGTCATATCCTTATAAATATCACAAAGAGAAGTTATCCGGGTCGTTGATACGCTCAGCAGGAAAATTCTCTACGAGATTACCCATAACATAACCCTTGGTAACCAGTTCCTGAATGATGCTGGCATCATGGTCGAAGTTCTTGTCATGACGAATCAGCATGCGAATCTTATCGTAGTCAATACATTACTCCTACCTCATCTTCCATTCACCCTTCACCTCCACCATCGGAACCACGATCTGCTCCTTGGTGCTGTCGCCGAAGGCTAGTTGCAGGAAGACGTCGGCTACATGGTGGGCGGTGTCTGCCTTGGCATTCAGCACGTTCACCTTCGCTATGCCCTGGTGTTCCAGCTGTTGCTGCTCCACATACATCCGGGCATTGAGCAGCAGCTGGTCGTGATAGCCCTTCGGGATGCGGTAGGGCTGGTTGAAACCAGCCACATACTCCTCATACTTGCCCTCAAGGAGCAAGTCGTAGTAACCCTTTGCGGCTATACCCGCAAAGTAAGAAGGGTCAGGACGCTCCTCCTTGCAGGAAGAAAGTCCCAACCCCATACTTATTATCATAAAAATCAAAAGTTTCTTCATCTTTATACATTTTGATTCTTCACTCTTCGTTCTTCACTCTTCACTTCCCCTTACTTCTGACGAATGAAGACGTTGATTGGACAACCATGCAACGACCAGTTCTCACGAATCTTGTTCTCCAGGAAGCGGCGATAGTTCTCCTTTACATACTGTGGCAAGTTGGCATAGAACACGAACGATGGAATCGTGGTGTTTGGCAACTGGGTACAGTACTTGATCTTGATATACTTACCCTTCACGCTCTGTGGTGGATAAGCCTCGATGATAGGCAACATCACCTCGTTGAGCTTAGAGGTTCCGATATGAGCCTTGCGGTTCTGGTAAACATCCTTGGCAGTCTCCAATACGCGGAAGATGCGCTGCTTGGTCAGTGCCGAAGCAAAGATGATAGGGAAATCCACGAACGGAGCCATGCGCTTGCGGATGGCATTCTCGAAGGTATCAATCACCTTCTGGTTCTTCTCCTCTACCAGGTCCCACTTGTTTACTACCACCACCAGACTCTTGTTGTTCTTCTGAATCAACTGGAAGATGTTCATATCCTGGGTCTCGATACCACGGGTAGCATCGAGCATCAGGATGCAGACATCACTGTTCTCGATGGCACGGATGGAACGCATCACGGAATAGAACTCCAAGTCCTCGCTCACCTTATTCTTGCGGCGGATACCGGCGGTATCAACCAGATAGAAGTCGAAGCCGAACTTGTCGTAACGGGTATAGATACTGTCGCGAGTTGTACCAGCAATCTCGGTAACGATGTTTCTGTCTTCACCGATGAAGGCATTGATGATACTGCTCTTGCCGGCGTTAGGACGACCTACCACGGCGAAACGAGGAATGTCTTCCTCGATGGCTTCCTCAGGATTATCCTGAAGCTTGTCTAATATGATGTCGAGCAAGTCACCCGTACCGCCACCTGTTGCGGCACTGATACACTGAGGGTCGCCCAAGCCCAACTTATAGAACTCGGCAGCCTGATAGTATTCAGCACTGTTGTCCACCTTGTTTGCCACAAGGATTACAGGCAGTTTGGCACGACGCAAGATCAGGGCCACGTCCTCATCCCAGTCGGTCAAACCGGTGTTCACGTCTACCAGGAAGAGTACCAGGTCGGCCTCCTCTGTAGCCACCAACACCTGCTTGCGGATAGCATCCTCGAAAATGTCATCTGATTTAACGACCCAACCACCGGTATCCACCACAGAGAATTCTCTTCCGTTCCAGCTGCACTTGCCATACTGGCGGTCGCGGGTAGTACCAGCTGTATCGCTCACGATGGCGCGGCGAGATTGAGTCAAACGATTGAATAAAGTAGATTTACCCACGTTAGGGCGACCTACGATTGCTACTAAATTTGCCATAATTAGTCATTTACTCTCCTTCCTTTGAGGAGGTATCATGGATGTGGTCTCTGCATCCAAGTTAATAATTTGCCGAAGCTGACCTTGCTCCGGCCCTCGCCCCTCTGGCGAGAGTCACTCCCTCGATTACATTCAGGGAGGGGAAGTTG
>ERZ1023858.262-NODE-262-length-11283-cov-30.360616_pt1 | contig 11283 bp, 11 predicted proteins | sample MGYA00380387_ERZ1023858 | MGnify/ENA primary metagenome ERZ1023858 (study PRJEB33179, sample SAMN07449010) | human gut metagenome | biome: Human-gut; feature: Human associated habitat; material: Faeces | host: Homo sapiens | place: India: Bhopal | collected...
GCTGCAAGATAGCCTTGAGCTAGGTATATTATTTCATTTCGCCCTTGCTCTTTGCTACGCGGCGCTTCTTATCCCATTCCGGGTCGTGTCGCATTTGCAGCTCCTTTACTACATCCTCGATTCGCAGACCCTTGCTGGTGAGCAGCACGATGAGGTGGTAGAGCAGGTCGGAACTCTCGTAGATGAGCTTGTCGTCTGTGCCGTTGGTAGCTTCGATGACGGTCTCAATGGCTTCTTCTCCAACCTTTTGCGCCATCTTGTTCACGCCTTTCTTAAACAGGCTGGTGGTGTAGCTACCCTCAGGCATCTCTTCGTGGCGCTTGTTGATGAAGTCCTGCAGCTCTGAGAGGAAGAGGATAGGGTTCAGGGTGTTCTCTTCTGCCCAGCAGGTGTCGGTGCCCTTGTGACAGGTAGGACCATCTGGATGAACCTTTACCAGGAAGGTGTCGTTGTCGCAGTCAATCTGGATGCTGACCAGGTTGAGGAAGTTGCCCGATGTCTCGCCCTTGGTCCAAAGACAGTTGCGGGAACGGCTCCAGAAGGTAACCTTCTTGGTTTCGATGGTCTTATCGTATGCTTCCCTGTTCATGAAGCCCAGCATCAGGACGTTCTTGGTTACGGCATCCTGGATGATGGCTGGAACAAGTCCGCCCATTTTTTCAAAATCTATTTCCATTTTATCTTTACAATTTTATCTGTTTGTCCTTTGTTTTTCCTGCCCTGATTGCCTTGCCTTTACAGTCTGACGTTAATACCTTCGCTGCGGAGGTATTTTTTTAGGTCAGGTATAGCGATTTCTCCGAAGTGGAAGACGCTGGCAGCAAGGGCTGCATCTGCCTTTCCCAGGGTGAAGGCATCACGGAAATGCTCCATCTTGCCGGCACCACCCGAAGCGATGATCGGAATACTTACTTCTTCGGCAAGACGGGCGAGGGCTTCGTTGGCGAATCCCTGTTTTACACCGTCGTGATCCATACTGGTGAAGAGAATCTCACCCGCACCGCGGTCGGCTACTTCCTTTGCCCAGTCGAACAAGCCCAGTTCTACTCTCTCTCTTCCGCCTTTTACGTAGCAATGCCAGCCGTCTGGGTCGAGGCGGGCATCAATGGCGCATACACAGACCTGCGAACCGTAATGGTTGGCAATCTCGTTGATGAGCTCGGGATGTCGGATGGCAGCACTGTTGATGCTTACCTTGTCGGCTCCTGCATTGAGGAGTCGTTCCACGTCCTTCAGCTCGTTGATGCCGCCGCCCACGGTGAATGGGATATTGATTTCGGCAGCCACGCGAGTTACCATGTCTGTAAAGGTCTTGCGCTCTTCGAAGCTGGCGGTGATGTCGAGGAATACGAGTTCGTCGGCACCTGCATCGCTATAGGCCTTTCCCAGTTCCACCGGGTCGCCTGCGCTTCTCAGGTTCACGAAGTTCGTTCCCTTCACGGTTTCTCCGTTCTTCACGTCGAGACAAGGAACGATTCGCTTTGCCAAGCCTTTGCTTTTACTTTGAACTTTGACCATTGAACTTTGAACTTTATGATTACTTAACTCCTAACTATAAACTCTTAACTGTCAACTATAAACTCTTAACTAGCTTGTCAGCGTCAATTTTTCCCTCGTAGAAAGCCTTGCCGAAGACTACGGCTGGGATGCCGGCGGCTTGCAGGGCCTCGATGTCCCCGTTGCAGCTTACGCCGCCCGAGGCGATGAGGTGGAGCTGAGGATAGGCTGCCATTACCTCTTTATACAGGTCGATGGCAGGACCTTGCAGGGTGCCGTCTTTGCTTATTTCCGTGCAGAGCACGTAGCGCACACCCTTGTCGATGTATTTCTTGAGGAATGGGAGGAGGTCTTCTGATGAATCCTCTTTCCAGCCGTTGATAGAAATCTTGCCGTTTCTTACGTCGGCTCCCAGAATGAGCTTGTCGGCGCCATACTTATCCATCCACTCCATGAAGAGGTCGGGATTGGTGACGGCGATGCTGCCCACGGTTACCATACTGGCACCAGCGGCGAAAGCCTTCTCTATGTCTTCCTCGGTCTTGATGCCGCCTCCGAAATCTACCACGAGATTCGTCTCTGTGGTGATGGATTTCAATACTGCATCGTTTACGATATGCTTCGACTTGGCTCCATCCAGATCCACTACGTGGAGTCGCTTAAATCCCAGTTTCTCAAAGTGTTTTGCCACTTCTGCCGGGTTGTCGTTATAGACCTTCTTCTGGTCGTAATCGCCTTTGGTCAGGCGCACGCACTGACCGTTAATCAAGTCGATGGCAGGAATTAATTCTATCATATTTCTTTTATTGCGTTTAATCCTATTCTATATCATCGGGAAATCTGCCTGGCTTTGCAGAATGTCTCTACTATATTTCAAGGAAGTTCTTTAAAATCTGTTCTCCCACCTTGCCACTCTTTTCGGGGTGGAACTGGCAGGTATAGAAGTTGTCCTTGTGGAGCGATGCGCTGTAGGGGAGGATATAATCAGCCTTGGCGATGGTTTCCTCGCAGAGCGGCACGTAATAGCTATGGACGAAATAGGAGTAGGGATGGGATAATCCTTTATACAAATCCGTCTTCAAATCATAGATTTCGTTCCATCCCATTGCCGGCACTTTGTCTTCGTGCTTCTGTGGCTGGAATCGCTTGACGTCCACATCGAAGATGCCGATGCAGTCTACATCTCCCTCTTCCGAATGTCGGCACAGAAGCTGCTGTCCCACGCAGATGCCCAGAACGGGCTGCTTGAGATTCTTGATTACCTGGTCCAACTGGTGAGCCTTGAGATACTCCATTGCTTCCCTTGCCTGACCTTGTCCTGGAAACAGCACACGGTCTGCCTTCTGGAGCATTTCGGCATCATCGGTGAGCACAGGCTCGATGCCCAGACGCTTCATGGCGTTGACCACGGAATAGATATTCCCGGCATTGTATTTTACGATTGCTACATCCATAACCTAACGTATTTCTTCTGTTTTTTTGTACGTTTTGGGAGTTGCCTCCCACGTCATTCTTATTTTCCGTTGCAAAGGTACACATTTTCTTTCAATTTAAAGAAAATATTATCAAAAAGATTACGATATTAGTGGAATTTCTTGCAGAAAGTAAGAAAAAACGGTATAATTATACGTGTTTATCAGCAAAAAAGGGTTAGAGTAAGATTTTTCCTACTCTAACCCTTCGATTTATTTCAATCTTTGAAATGTCTTGCAAGGTGGCTTGAATGCCCTCCGGAAGCCCCCGAAACGGTTGCTTATTCTTCCTCGCTGTTGGCGCTTGTTTATTCCTCCTCGCTGTCGGCGGTGCGGAGGATGATGCTGGTAGCTCCGATGGTAAAGAGGGTGCCGTCTTCGATGACGCGGCGCTCTCGGTCGCCCAGAATTTCGTTATCCACGAAGGTTCCGGTGTAGCTTGGTCCGTCGCGGAGCACATACTTCAGTCGGCCTTTCTTGTCGCGGCTCACGTTGATGACGCAGTGGTTCATGTCCACGCTTGGGTCAACGGTCTCGATAGGGCAGTTGATGCCGCTGTTCTTCATGTATCTGCCGATCACGTTGTCGCCCATCTGCAAAGGAATCACCTGCTTGTAGGCAAACACGTTCTCGATAACCACGATGGAACCCACGCCATGCTCATTGGCCTGTTCGTCGATTTTTTCCTCCTTGCGGGTTTCGCGAAGCTTGGAAACACCCATTCGGATGCCAAACTGCTTGTTACAGTTAGGACAAACGAAGACGAGGCTCTGTCCTGCCTCATACTTGGTCTCGTCGAACGTGATGAAATTATCGCATTTCGGGCAACGTACTCTTTTCATATCTTATTTATCTTATTTCCTTAATTTCTTTCTATATAATAATGTGTAAGAGGAAATAGTATAGCTATCAACTCTTAACTATCAACTGTAAACTCTTAACTAAAACTATTCCTTAACCTTTGTTATCCAACCATCGGCGAAAGCCTCGTTGCCTCTCAGGTTCTTCAGGGCAGCGTGAGCCTCGCTTTCAGAGTTGTATGTGCCGTAAATCACCTTGACGTTGTTTTCGGTGATGAGCACACGGGCTTGCTTGAATCCCTTGCCTTGCAGGCGCTCGGCATAGTTGGCTGCGTTGTGCTTGGTGACACGGCTAGCCAGAACAATGCTGTAGTAAGTGGAAGGGAGGGATAGCTCGGTGTCCTGGTTGGCATTCTGCGCTGTACTTCCTGCGTTCTGCGTTGTGTTTCCTGCTATCTGTGAAGAGCTTCCTGCAGATTGCGCAGCGTTTCCTGTATTCTGCGCTGCATTCTCAGATGTCTCCATCAGTTTGGTTCCGTCTCCATTGATTACCAGTTCCTTGGCTTTCTTCATCTGGTCGATTTCCTTCGGCATGATGCGGTTCAGCATGCCAGTGTCAATCTGGCTCTTCTGCATGGTAGGAGCACCCAATGGGGTAGAGATGGTGAAGAAGGCGATGATGGCGATGCAGGCAGCTGCCAGATTTCTGAGCCAGCTTTTTCTGATGCTGATGAATTCTGCGCTGGTTTCCTCTTCCTCATCGTCGTTGATGAATACGGAGTTGTTGACCGTTGCCTCTTTCTCTTTCTGCATTGGCTTGACAGGCATCTCTACAAGGTTTGCATTTGGCTTGTTTTCTGCTGCAGGAGTTGTCGTCTTGCTTGTTGCTGCCTTGTTGGCATTCGCCTCTTCGCCAGCAGTGAGCTGCGCCACAGGCATCATGTCAAATCCGCCCAATCCATAGAAATCAGGGGTGAGGATTCCTGCCTCGTGTGGCTCAAACTCGATGTTTCCATCCTCATTGAGCGAAAGGATTCCCACGTTGTCCACCTCATACTTTCCCTCGTTTTCAAGGGTCTGGCGAATCTCAGCCACCTCATCTTCAATGCGTCGCAAAGCTTCTGGGTAGCTCATGTCGTAGGTCTCCACATACGAAAGTACAAGCAACGAGTCGTTCATCGTGAGCTGCGGATTGAAGCCCACGGTGCGAAGCGGTGGCAGGAACATGTTGTCGGTGCCATCGTATCTTGCATCTACATGATGAGCCATGAAGCCGCCGAAGCCTGGCACAATCACGCAGTCGTTGCTCAAGAGCAGAATCTCAATATGTCTGTTAATTTCTATCACTTCTTACCTTTCGTTTTATCTGTTATTCTTGTTCGTGAAACCTGAATTCTACATTTCAGGTACGTTTCACCTTGCAAAGGTACGGCTTTTTTAGGAAATAGACAACTATTTTTTGTGAAATTTTCAGCTGAAATGATAAAAAGTTTAATTTATTTTGCTATTCCACTAAAAAGTAGTACCTTTGCCACTAAATTTAGGTATATGAAACAATCGAACAACATATTGTTAGGTGCTTGCCTCATGGCGGCTATGGTGGGTTGCGGACAGAAGCAGTCCGCCCAGAAAGCCGAACAGCAGGAGGACGTCGCTGCCAAGAAGATGCTTCAGGGTGTCTGGATTGACAGCGACGACGAGGATGATGTTGCCTTTCGCGTGAAGGGCGATACCATCTATTATCCCGATTCTACTAGCCGCCCGGTTTATTTCTGCATCATCGGCGATACGCTGGTGATGAAGGGCGCGAATACTGCGAAATATCCGATTGTGAAGCAGGCGGCACACATCTTTCAGTTCAAGGTAGCCAATGGGGATGTGGTGAAGCTCATCAAGAGTTCCGATCCGATGTATCTGGAGCAATTCCAGCATGCACAGCCTGTGACGCTGAATCAGAATAAACTGGTGAAGCGTGATACGGTGGTGAATGCGGGCGAGGAGAAGCTGCACCTCTATGTGCAGGTGAATCCTACCACATACAAGGTGTTTAAGAGCAGTTACAACGACGATGGCGTGGAGGTGGACAATGTTTACCACGACAACATCGTGAACGTGAACATTTATCATGGTTCGCGCAAGATTTTCGGCCGCGATTTCCGCAAGGAGGATTTCAAGGAGCAGGTGCCTCATGAGTTCCTGAAGCAGTCGATATTGAGCGATATCGTGTTCAAGAAGGTGGATGCTGATGGTGTTCATTACAAGGTGGTGCTGGCGATGCCGGATAGCAGCATGAGCTATCAGGTGGAGGTTATCATCTCGCTTGAGGGTAAAATGACGATTAAGAGGGGCTAGCTTTTGTTTTTAAAACCTAGTTCTTCTAAAAAAAAGAAGATATGAAAAAAGGGAACTTGCATTTGAGCAAGTTCCCTTTTTTCATGTTGTTTATTGAAGAATTCTAATTGATTAATTGAAGAATCCCAGCAGGGCACCTGCTGCTACGGCGGAACCGATGACGCCTGCTACATTCGGACCCATGGCATGCATGAGAAGGAAATTGTGGCGGTCGTACTCCAAACCCAGGTTGTTGCTGATGCGGGCACTCATTGGCACGGCACTCACGCCGGCGTTTCCGATGAGCGGGTTCAGCTTCTTACCCTTTGGCAGGAAGAGGTTCATCAGTTTCACGAAGAGGATACCGCTGGCTGAAGCGATGATGAATGCCAGAGCACCGAGGGCGAAGATCTTGATGGTGTTCAGGGTGAGGAACTCCGATGCCTGGGTAGAGCAGCCCACGGTAAGTCCGAGCAGCATCACCACGATATCATTCAGGCTGCTGCCTGCCGTCTTGGCAAGTCGGGTAGTCTTTCCGCTTTCCTTCAGAAGATTTCCGAAGAAGAGCATGCCGAGCAATGGCAGACCGGATGGCACGATGAAGGTGGTGAGCAGCAGACCGATGATGGGGAAGAGAATCTTCTCGGTCTGAGATACCTGGCGGGCTGGCTTCATCTTGATGACGCGCTCTTTCTTGGTAGTGAGCAGGCGCATCAATGGTGGCTGGATCACTGGTACCAATGCCATGTAGGAGTAGGCGCAAACGGCGATGGCACCCATCAGGTTAGGACTCAGCTTGCTGCTCAGGAAGATGGCGGTAGGTCCGTCGGCACCACCGATGATGGCGATACCAGCAGCCTGGTTCGGTTCGAAGCCCAGCGCCAGGGCTATCATGTAGGCTCCGAAGATGCCAAACTGGGCGGCGGCTCCAATCAGAATCAGCTTCGGGTTGGAAATCAATGCCGAGAAATCGGTCATCGCTCCGATGCCCAGGAATACGAGTGGGGGATACCAGCCCTGTTTTACGCCCTGATAGAAGATGTTCAACACCGAGTTATCTTCGTACAGGCCGATTTCGAGTCCGGCATCGGCACGGAAGGGGATGTTGCCCAGGATGATACCCAATCCGATGGGCACCAGGAGGAGCGGTTCGAAATCCTTCTTGATGGCAAGCCAGATGCAGACGACTCCTATTACTATCATGGCGAGGTTTCCTGCCGTGGCATTTGCAAAGCCCGTATAGGTCAGGAACTCATTGAAGTTTTGTATGATGAAATCCATAAGCTATCTATTTAATGGTTACTAACGTATCTCCTTCCATCACGGCATCGCCTTTATTCACGTTGATGCTGGTGATGGTTCCAGAAGTCTCTGCCTCGATGTTGTTCTGCATCTTCATGGCTTCGAGAATCACGACGGTATCGCCTGCGTTCACCTTGTCGCCCACCTTTACCTTGATTTCGTTGATAGTACCAGGCAGAGGGGCTACCACAGGCTTACCGGCTCCTGCCGTTGGTGCCGAACTTGTACTTGCTGCAGAGGCAGAAGAGCTATTGGATTCTTCACTCTTCACTCTTCGTTCTTCACTTTCTTCTGCTCTTCGCTCTTCACTTAACTTTACTTTCTGCTTGCCAGCCTTCACTGGCTGCTTCATCTCTACTTCGAATGGGATGCCATTCACGGTTACGTTGGCGATGTTGCCTTCTATATCCTGGATTTCGACTTCATAATCGACTCCTTTCACTGTATATTGATACTTCATATCCTTTGAACTTTGAATTTTGAACTTTATGAAATGTAAAGCTGTTGAATTCTTCACTCTTCGTTCTTCACTTAACATTATTGAATTTTGGGGCATTCCATCTGGTCTGTTTAGGCTTGATGGTGATGATGCCGGATTCCACATCATGCACATCCTCCAGATATTCCTTGAGGGCGAGTGAAATCACAGCCATGTAAATCTCCTTGTCGATTCCCTTGGTTTTCAGACCATCTTTCAGAATCACGTTGGTCTTATGACTCAGGTCTTGCGTTACCTCGATGGTCTTCTTGCCCGTCTTATATAATAAGGAGGCATGCTTCTCGGTGGCACGGGCGATGCGCTGCTTGTGCTTCATGTAGGCTCCGAATGCCCAGAATACCAAGAAAAGGAGGGTGAGACACGAGAACACGATGCCCATCGAAAGCACGGAGATTCCGATGCCGTAGGGATCCTGCTTCTTCAGAAGTTGCGCCTTGCTCAAGCCCACATTCTGTGGCAGATAGCCCGGGGTAATGGCTCCGGCAATGGCTTTATCCCATGTCTTGAAATCACTGCTCAGTGTATAGCTCTCGTCGGCTGCCAATGCTGGCACGCTCACGGAGTCTATCAGGTCTACGGCGTTTCCGTCATAAAGTGCTATCCAGTTGGGCTTCTTTTCCTGCAGAATAAGATTGAGATGAAAAGGTCCGGTGTTGGAAGAATCCTTTGCCTTCCAATGCTGCCCGTTCCTGCCGTCCTTGTACCAGCTACTGCTGTCGAAGATGACGATGCTCTTCTTGCCGCCCAGCATGGTTCGGGGTTCATTGTTCGGCAATGGATACATCATTTGCCGACGTACTTCGGGCGACAGGTTCTTGTTGAGAACTCGTCGGTCGGTGGTTAGGAACATACCACGCACGTTGTACGTGGTAAAGGAGGAATTGCTCAATTCCACCCATGGCTTGTGCTGACCGTACTCGTCAATGAGACTCGTGCGGTTGTCGGTCATCACTTCCGTGATACGGATGCTCCTGGCGCCTTGTCCCCAAGCGGGCAAGGATGCGATGACCAGCATGGTTATCAGAAATCCTAATTTATTCATACGCATCTAACGTTTTTAGGGTTGTTTGTTTATTGTGCTCAAAGGTACGAATAAATTCTGAAAAGAAAACAAAAAAGGTGCACAAATTTTTATCCTTGTGCACCTCTTTTATAATTTATAACTATTTCCAGTTGTTTTGTTAACATTTATAAGCGTTTATGCTCCGCAGAAGAACAGTACCACAATCTGGGCTGTAAAGATACGGAGGAACATGCTCAGTGGGTATACAGTAGAGTAACCTACGGCTGGAGCCTCCTTAGAGCATGACGCGTTGGCATAAGCCAGGGCAGGAGGGTCGGTATAAGTACCGGCAAGCATACCCATGATGGTGAAGTAGTTGAACTTGAACTTCAGTCGTGCGATGGTACCCACGATGAGGATAGGAATGATGGTGATGAGGAAACCGCATCCCACATACTTCAATCCGTCGCCCTGAACCACTGTGTCCCAGAATCCGGCACCAGCCTTGATTCCCACACTCGCCAGGAAGAGTACCAGTCCTATCTCTCGCAGCATCATGTTGGCGGAGGTAGTGGTGTAGGTAACCAGCTTCATGCGATAACCGAAACGGCCGATGAGGATGGCGATGATGAGCGGACCACCGGCGATACCCAGCTTCAGAGGCACTGGCATGCCTGGGATAGCGAATGGGAGGGAACCGAAGATGATACCCACCATGATACCGATGAAGATGGTAGCAATGTTAGGCGCATCGAGGCGCTTCACAGAGTTACCCATAATCTCAGCCACACGGTTTACGTTCTCCTCAGGACCTACTACCATCACGCGGTCGCCCACGTGGAAGTGGTGGTTACGGCTTGCGAAGAGATCCATGCCCTGACGGGAAATGCGGGTTACGTTCACGCCATACACACTGGAGAAGTGCATCTTACCCAAAGTCTTACCGTTCATCTCAGGACGGGTAACGATGATTCGTCTTGATACGAAGTGCTGTACCTCATCCTTCTCGCGGTCCCACTCTGCCTCGATTTCCGGACCGATGAAAGCCTTGATGGCCTCGGCATCAGCCTCTGCGCAAACCACGAGCAGCTCGTCGCCTACCTCGAAGGTGGTCTTGCTGTTAGGAATGCTCACCTCTCCGTCGTGGAGCAGTCTTGAGCAGACGATGTCGCGGTTCAGAAACTCAGAAACCTCTCTCAGGGTTCTGCCTGCAATGTAGGCATTCTCCACACGCAAGTGCATGTTGTGAGGTTTGGCATGAGGGTTGGCAGCTTCCTCCTCGTTGAGCTGGGCTTCTTCCTCTGTCAAGTCAACACGGGTGATGTACTTGATGAGGATGGTAGCACCGATGATACCAACCACACCCAGAGGATAAGCACAGGCGTAACCGTTGGCGATGCTAGGAGCACCATTAGGGAAAACGCTGAGCAACGCCTCGTTGGCAGCACCAAGACCCGGGGTGTTGGTAACCGCACCATACAGGGTACCCACCATCATAGGCAGGTTATGCGGGTTGCTGGTGTCGAAGAAGAGGTAATAGCATCCGAACATCACGAGGATGTTGAGCAGGATAGCTGTGGCAGAAAGCAAGTTCAGTGTCACACCACCTTTCTTGAAACTCTCGAAGAAGCCAGGACCCACCTGCATACCAATCATGAAGACAAAGAGAATCAATCCGAAGTCTTGCACGAAGGTAAGGATTTCCTTAGGACCTGTAAAGCCCACGTGTCCGGCTAAGATACCTGCGAAGAGCACGAAGGTAACACCCAGCGAGATGCCACCAATCTTGATCTTTCCCAGGTAAACTCCAATTGCAATGACTATTGCGTAGAGCAGGGCGATGTGCGCCACCGACTCTGTGTTGGAGAAAAGATTAATAATCCAATCCATTAAATTGCGTTAAATGGTTTTTAATATGAATAATTTTGAATAAAGGGAGTATCGTTAGATTGTTAGGGGTGGGGGTATCTTATATACTGAAAAATTCGAGGACATCCACTATGGGATGCCCCCGAACCGCTTTATATAGATTACCTATTGATTACTTCTCAATAGCTGCTACGCCTGGCAATACCTTGCCCTCGATAGCCTCGAGGAGAGCACCACCACCTGTAGAGATATAAGATACCTGGTCTGCCAAGCCGAACTTGTTGATGCAAGCTACAGAGTCACCACCACCTATGAGTGAGAATGCACCCTCCTTAGTAGCCTCAGCGATTGCGTCAGCGATAGCCTTAGAACCACCAGCGAAGTTGTCAAACTCGAATACACCTGCAGGACCGTTCCAGAGGATAGTCTTAGCGCCCTTGATAGCTGCAGCGAATGCCTTGCGAGTCTCAGGACCTGCGTCCATACCCTCCCAACCGTCAGGGATGTTGT
>ERZ1023858.271-NODE-271-length-11104-cov-7.658521_pt1 | contig 11104 bp, 10 predicted proteins | sample MGYA00380387_ERZ1023858 | MGnify/ENA primary metagenome ERZ1023858 (study PRJEB33179, sample SAMN07449010) | human gut metagenome | biome: Human-gut; feature: Human associated habitat; material: Faeces | host: Homo sapiens | place: India: Bhopal | collected...
GGGTCTCCTTTACGCCAATCACAAGATGGCCAGCCTCCATGTAGGCGATAGCCGAGACGTAGGATATGACATCATCTTTCTCGTTCCCACAGAACGAGTTCTTCAAATTCTTAAATTCCTTCCATTCACAACGAGCATTCTCTTGTGGGTACTCACGTTGGAGATATTGTTGTAGTTCGAATTCCAGCATAAATCAGTCTATGATACTTTCACTATTTTCGTTGTGCTTTTCAGCATTTCTTAATACACACTCTTTACTTGTATTTGCATAACAATATACGCAGAAATGACGGCAAGTATTGTACATACCAATATCTTTGCTCACCATGCAACCGCAAATCTTTCTTTGTCCAGAATCCTTAACTTTCTTTTCTTTCTTTGGGATAGGTGGAAGATTACCAAACATATCTTTTTCAGGCCATTTAAGGGTATGAAGATAGTAAACCAGTTCTTCATCATCAGCAAAAATGTGTTTCATTAGTTCTCCATCAATACAGCGATTATGTTCAATGCCGTAGGACTCAAGGTCTATATCTTCAGCACACGTTGCCATTTCAACATCCCAACCTTGTTCATGCCATGCTTCTCGAATTTTCTTAAGTCCTTGTACAATCTCTATTCGTTGGGCATAATTAGCTTCTGCATTCTCAACATCTTCCTTTGTGAAGAAAATAGTTTCCTTAACAAGGTTATTCTGAACCTTGCGGTATGCTTTTACGTCAACAAAACTGAAAACCAATTTATTAGTGTAGCCTTTCAGTTTGTTTCCGATATGCCATATTCTTGTAAGCAATTCTCGTGGCCCAATGGTTGAAGTGATGATCAAAGGATCAAATCTCCAAATGACTTTTTCCTTGCCTATTGTATCTGATAAATTCTTGAATGTTTCAATACGCTTTTCTACGGAAGGTACATTAGGCTCAAAGCCTTCTTTTGTGTAGTCATTCAGTGTTACTTGGAAATAATAATGAATCCCCATTTCATCCAGTATATGAAGGTAAGGTATTATAGGCTTGGGATTCTTTGTCCAAAAGACAATGACTTTACACTTACTGAAAGAGATATACATCTTTTGCTGATTGAATGGATTGTACCAAGCGCAATAGCCTTTAGCCAAGCGGTTGAAAAACCACTTGGTATAAAAGGCTGGTATATCAGTTGAACGGCTGGCGGAAATAATGACAGGTGCTGTCGCCTCAACTATTTTACCAGAATCAGTACATATATTAATTTTTTCAATTGCCATACAGTTTCGATATATAATCTATTATATTGTTGATTGGAATCTTTGCATAGATTTCTGCAAGCCATCGCATATTTTCATATCGTGGTTTAAGTTTATTCTCCATGTAAACTTTCAACCTTTCAATTGCATGCTCATTTGTACAATCATGTCCTGCATAATACCCTTTTACTATTCCTTTTTTCTTATCTTTGTATGTTTCGTGATGATTTTCTACAAACCATACCATATCTTCAATGAATTGTTTTCTTGCACGTGAATCAGAAATCATAGAAGCACATTCGTTAATCCATGCTGTATTCTCTATAATGGATTCTTCTTTGTGTGGCACTTTTCTTAAGTTAGATATACTTTCGTTTCTTTCTCTAACAATTTTTGTTGGTACAATCACTGTACCTTCGTCTCCTTTTGTATCTTTTTTATCCGTTACAGAAAACAAATCTGATTCTGCCCTTGTTTTTAATTTCGTACTCTTTTTGTCTTTATCCTCTCCAAATCCGAAATGTTTAAATGTTTCTTTCTGCGCCTTGCCTGTTTTCAGATTTTCCTTGATGTATTCTGTAAACTTGACCTTATTATCTTTCAATAAGTATGCCTTATAAGCAATCTTTGCCAACTCACATTGTTTTTTTGCTTTCTTGTAAGGTTTGTTGCCACATACATAATTAATGGCATTTGCAATTCCAATTTTAGCAGTTTTGCTCCTGTTAACCACGGCATCAACAAATTCATCTAATAAGACCTTATTGAACTTGAATTTTTCAAGGAGGAATTTAAAGTCCTCAACATTAAAATCTTCTTCCTCTGTCGATAGTTGTAATTTGACAGGCACTTGAATATTTGTTATCTTACCCAACTCTTTCCCGAAGAGTTTTTTATACACTTCTTCGTAATTCTCATCGGAGAGTACCAATTGTAACGAGTCACGATTCATTCCATAGTAACCGCACAGAGTTCCCCACAGCACTAAACTTGCTCGATAATCTTCTATGGCATTCAGTTTAAGTAATGCTGTCAGATCAGAAAAACTATGTCCACGCAAGATAAAACATACGATAGCTTTTAGTTCCTCATTATTTATGCTGTTAATATCAAAGGGAACGCCAGGATCTTCTATATGGGCGTGAAGATTATTTATGTAATTACGCTCCATAGAGGCATTCCATTTTTCTTCACCAATACTTATCTTTATTATTGGGACAATTGACTGCATGATGTCCATATAAACGTCCATACGATGTGCCGACAAAGCCTCGGGCGTTAAATCATTTTCAATGATATGCTCAATGGTCTTATTTACAAGGTTCATATTCTCTATCACAATGTTATAACCATTGACAGAGATTCCTTGTAAAGACTCCTTTATGTTACTCTGATGCTTTTCTGTATTACTTATTGTTCTTTTTTCTATTTCATTCCTAAACATCGTGTAATCACTTGATGAAACAAGTGTATCAACATTAGGAAGCAAATGGCAGTTCCATTTCTTACAAAGAGCCTCAAAGCAAGTGTCCCATAGCCCCAATTTATTAAGGACACCAATAAAACACCCCTTTAAGAATTTGAATCTCTTACCAAGGGCGTTATCAAGTTCTTCATCGAACACTTTTTGATTCTTCTTGTCAATACTATCAACTTTTTTGTAATCCTCAACAAGTTTTGATAACTTAATACCAAAAGTTGAAGAGAGAGAAGGAGTCGCAATAAGGCTTGTCAGAATATTATAGATTTCCTGATCTAATCTAAGCAATGACGCCAAATCAGCAGATAGAGAAAGTTTCTGCCCAAGTAGGTAAGCATACATAGCTCCTTTTTGCTTGTCAATGTACTTATCCTCACAAGGCAACGGATTGCAGTTGGGAGTGCTAAGTTCAGGAAAAGGCTTTGTATTCAATCCTGATATATCAGGAAGTATTGTGTATTTTCTAAAAAACTTGATTGATTTGTTACTTTTTGTATTTATAAGTGTCAAATCATAAGCTTGTTTAGAAAAAAAGTACACTCGACAATTCGAAGGAGTTATTTGGATTGCATGATTGCATACATACACCCCTTCCTGAAGCTTATCAAAATCATTGCTTTGATATTCATCCTCTATTTCAATGAGAATGGGAAAATTGTATCGTCCCATATCATTAATTGTGAAATGCACTGGATAATCAAACAAGATAATAGAACTAAATGAACGTAGTTGTTCAATTTGTTCAAAACTATTATAACCAGAAATTCTCTGGTTGTAATGAGTTGGAGGCAATATACACTCCGACTGAAGTATATTGTCTAAGTTTATATTTGATGTAGGAATATAATATTTCATAATATATTATTTTAAAATGGACCAGAATTCGAACCTGTATTACCTGAATAAACAGGTGAATTTGGAATTGGCAATAGAGGAGCTAAATTGTTAGTATACAACAAATAAAGATTCTCTAAAGGGCGGGTTGTTGCGACATAAAGGGCGGCCTCTTGTTCCATAGGTTCATAAGCCCATGTGACAAGTTGTTTGTATTCTCCCAAGCCACAACATGGGATGAATACGTCGTTGAATTGTAATCCTTTTGCACAGTGCCATGTGATTATTTTGGGACTTGTTGACTTAAAGTCAATCTCCATTGTATCTTTGGTTTTCCATTGAACAGGAATACCTTTTGATTGGAAATAATCACGAATTTGTTCAACTTGTCCATTGTAGTATACCAAAATGCCAACATCAGTTAGATTACCATTTGAAATATATTCTATGATTTTATCAAGTTGGGCATTGGATTTTACCAATCTTGGTTTTGGGCCATGTTTAATACACGCAAATGATAAACGTGAATGGGGTCTAATGTGTTCGCCAACTTTTGCATTTTCAATTGTTAATCTCCAATTTATGCACAAATCTTGTGGATGTACACCTATTTGCTTAGCTGTATTTTCAACAGATTGAACGGGATGATTAGGAAACTCCATTATAGACTGAAAAGAATCTCCGAAAAACCAACAATAAGTGCCATGCTGACAAAAGTCATTTATTTCACCAGAGTTAAAATCCTGACATTCATCTATAAACATGTACTTAAAATTAGGTTTTGAAGATCTTTGCCATTCTTCAAAATAATAGACATGACCTTTGGTCTGTCCTATCTCAGCTAACTCGTCAACAAAAAACTGTTTTAGTGACTTTGTATAAACAATGATAGCATAGGAACTTGTAAATGTCGAAACTTGTTTTGCCTTCTTTAGTAAAGTCAAGGATTTACCAGAACCTGCAATACCTTTCACTATTGCAGTTCTATCAGCAGACATATTTATTATAATTTGCTGATATTTGTCGGGTGTAAGATTATCTAATGCCATTTTTAATAATTGTATGGAAGTTTTTTATCTGCCAAAGGATTGTTTTTTCTACAAGAATGGTTGAAATCAGAAACAACAATAGCATCAGCAAAGCGCTTTCTGCAAATTATGCGATAAGCAACCTTGCTAACATCGTTTTTCTTCCTGCTGTGGCTGACTGTGAATATGTCCTGCATATAACATCCTTTGCATGATATCTCCTGAAAATAACATGGGTATGGATATAGGGTCTTAAACTCATTTTTACACGAACCTACAAATGAATTTACGCCAGCATTGAGAACTTGGGGATAGAAAAGCTCACTATTATTCAACTTCGTTGTGACATCTGAGAGAATGAACACGCCTTCATTGGAAAGCAATGGTAGAAAATATGACGATATTAGCGAATATACATTTTTATTTGTAAATGTACTATGTTGAACGAATTCGTTAAGTGCTTTGAACGAAACGATAAAATGATATTGGACATTTGTTAGGTTTACCAAATCACTAAGCTCCTGTTCTGAAGATACATATAATCCTTGTAGATTTATATTTATATTAACTCTAATATTGCCTGATTCGACAACAGCTTCTGTTAAGTGGTACAAAAAACGAATAGAATCAGAATTGGCATCAAAAGCATCTATATTAATATTCTTAAGATTTGGTAATTTAGATTGAAGGACATCAATAAGCCCTATAATTTCTCCTCCTGTACCACAACAAAAGTCAAGTATGTTTATCTCCTCTAAAGCGTTAATACTTGAGAGATAATTGTTGTTCTCAAGAAGGTTATAAACTATACAGAAAGCCTCTGCATAACTTCTTGGGAAATAAGTTCCGAGATAAATCTTTATAAATTCATACGGCTGGTCAGGATTATAAACCACGTCTTGCGGATGTGGTTCAAAGATGGCTCCAAAATCCGTATAGATTATTTCATCCAGCCATTTTGGAAGGTCTTTATTCTTTAATATGCCCATAATATGAAAACTTTAAAACAAGATTTGTTATGTCATTCTCTACCGACACCCCACCTTTGTTCTTCGAGATGGAGGGCATGCAAGAGGTAAGCCTTGCACTTGGACACGATGAGCCTGTGTCGATAGGCTGCCCATTATACAATGAAGCGTCAGCCGTTAAAGGCTGTTTGGTGTTATCTTCCAATGTTATTGCTCAGAGGTTAGATTAAACCAATAGACTTTCTTTTGAAAGAATTGTCAATTATTGACCACAAAAATAGAAAATCTTATTCAGACGAAAGAATAAATAATAGGAAATCTTTATTTTGGACATCACATTTCTGTAATTTGAGGCGATTTGTAGTAATTAATGCTACAAATCGCCTCAAATTGTCGTTATCTGGATAAACCTTGTGACTTCTTTTTTGATGGTGCTCCTAACCCCAACTTCTGTGTTCCGTCCCAATTAGTGAGTTGGTCTGCACAACCATTGGAGCCACCGAGTGAAACGTATGTATCTGCGCAGCACGACATGTGATCAATGAACGAAAGGAAGTTCTGAATGATGGGTTCGTTATAAACAACCTCATCGGTAGCAAAGAGTTTTGTCCAGTGTGCGACACATTCTCTCCGATAATTGCCACAACCATTCCAATCCATGCTTGCGAGAAATCTGTCAACAGCAGATGCTACTCCTTGTGGAGAGCGAAGCGCAATGTTGGATTTTGTGGCAGTAGCCATAATACCATAATAGATTGCTTTGGCTTCTTTCTCGTTGAAATCTATTCTGCTTGATTGTGAAAAGGCTTGGAGTTGTTCGTGACCTTCACTAATGAATCGGTCAAGTGCACCTTGGTATTTGTCTTGTCTTGCCTGTACCTCACGTTTTGCTTCTGCTTCTTGCTTATTGCGGTCTTCCACACGTTTAACAGCTTCAATTATTTCAGGCTGCTTTGTCAAGTCGTTCCATTGAAGAACCAAAATTTTGTATTTCTCCCATAGAGTATTGTTGTAATGTCCTCGGTTTTGAGACTAATTGGGTATTGAGACTTTCAATAACGGCATCCTTTTGAGCGGTTACTCGTCTGACTGCGTTCTCGTCAAGTTGAGAGATGCGTTGTTTGACTTTGTTGTTTTCTGTCTTTAGCGCATCATTCTCGGCACGAAGCGACTTGTTCTCCTCTATCTGCTTATTGAGATTCTGCATATAGAAGTGTATGTCTTGTTGACAGACTTGCGTACACCTTCATTCTGCTTGTCACGTTCTGCATTAATGGCTACGACAAGAGCTTTGATAACTGCGTTGATGTTGTTTATACGCTCCTCTCGCCAAGCCTTTTGTCTGATAAGAGTAGGAATTGGGATGGCAAGTATTAAAGTTTTCCACTCCAAATTAATGGGGTAGAAATAACAGTTTCTCAATAAAAGTTGTATCTTTATAATTGCTAAACAACGATTTAAAGAATAACTATTATAAATGCAAAATTAAGCAATTTTTTTTGAGTTGTCCAACATATTAAGTGTTAAAAGTTCATTGTGAACGAATTTAATGTCACTTTTCACCCGATTTGGGCTTGGTCATCTGCTCTGTAGAATGTCCCTGGAGTAGCAAGTAGGCATTCCTGTCGTTCAGCTAATCCTGTCTCTCTGTCTTTTCCGTATAGCAGGTGAAAGCATACACTCCATATACAAGAAGTCATATTATGAACTTCTGAACACTGGTCACAATTGCTATTATCGAATGATGGGCAGAGCAACCATGGACTGGCGCAAACTCCTTATGGGTAAGGCTCTTCGCTTTTTGGTGATTGATAAACAGTCGTATCGCCTCATTTAGACAACAAAATGATTTCCGTACTGCTTATCTCTACTATTTTGCGATAAACAAAATTGTAGAATGCTTCATTCGTATAGTCAATCTATTTGATTCCAAAGAAAGAATTTCTCCACAGAAAAAGTCCTCATATTCTTTACCTTTGTAAGTATATTTTCGCTCAAATACGATATACTTTCCATTAGTATTTTCCAATAACGAGGCTTCGTACTTTTCGGGGCTATAACTACACAAGTAAGTGTTATAAGTAAACACACTTACTTTATTATCAGACTTTCCAACAAATTTATGTTCTGATGATTTTGCAGAAAATACGATATTCCAATCTATATTTCCACATCCATCATAACCAGAATCTGCAACCCATGTCTTACCAACAAGGTCAGACATGCTGATTTTTTGAGCATGGCATGTCATGCTCAAAAGGAATACTAAGGCAATTATCAGACTATTTCTCATATTATTCTATTTATTCTATCACCCATTCCAGGGTACTTACTTTTTCCTTAATTGTATAGTTGATACCTACTTTCACCACAGGTTTGTTTTGCAGGGCGAAGGCATCGGCATACTGCTTGTTGTTGATTTGCTGAAGAGCTTCTTCTGCCGTCTTATTGAACTTCAGTTCCATGATGTAGATGGTGTCGTGCGTCTCCATCGTAATGTCTGTTCTTCCCTTGGCAGTATGTTGCTCTACGAGAATGCGGAAATTGGTGAGCAAGGCAAACATGATGTACATCATCTGTTGATAATGCCCCTCGTAGTTGGTATTATCGCAGTAAGGCACCGTCTCAAGGAAAGTCTTGAATAACAGTAGTGCTTCGTCCAATTGTCCCAGGTTAATCAGCTTGGACATCTTGGCGATGGTCGTGTTGCCCATAACCGTCTTGGAAGCCAGATAGTGAGGGAGAAGACTTCTGTATAGGCCGACTCTGATTTCCTTGTTAGGAAGGGCGAGGGTGTATAGTTCGGTGTCCTCATCGTAATCCTTGATGGTGAAGTATCCACTCTGGTAGAGCAAAGGCATGATGGTGGTCATCGTCTCTGTAGCAGCATCAAAGTCATCCTTGCCTGCTTCCATCTTTTCGCCGAGGTCGATAGGGGTGAAAGCATACTTGCGCATCATATTCGTCGATTAATACCACAGGTTGTTTGCCCGTTTTCTCATATACGGTTTGTATGAGGTTGAGCATACGTATGTTCGGGTCTGGAGAGTCACATGTTATGCCAAATTTCTCTTCATTGGTCTTTAGTATGAAGAGAAGATAGTGCTCCAACTGCTCTTTTTCCATGTGCTTGCCTCCAGCCAAACTGAAGTGGAGCACAGGATATTCATTCCATTCTTTCTCCAACTTTTCGATGGCAAGACCATTGAATAGTTCCTTTTTTCCTTCAAAATAGCTTTCGAAAGTAGATACAAGGAGTGACTTGCCGAAACGGCGTGGTCGGCTCAAGAAGAAATATGTACCATCAGTATGGGTCATACGATAGATGTATTCCGTCTTGTCAACATAGAACCAATCTTCTTTGCGGATTCGTTCGAAAGTCTGTATGCCTATAGGATATCGTTTTCTTGCCATTGTCTCTTGTTCTTGATTTCGAAGGCAAAGTTAAGCAAAATAATCGAAAGTACCAAGTTTGCTATTGTGATTTTTTCTGTGTTTTCCTCCTTATGGGTTCTTAACTAACCAGTCTTAGTCCTCAGAATAGAAAAGAAGTGGCTTGCCAAAATCGTCAAGTACTTAAATTAAAAACGGGGCATTAAGAATATTAAAAGCCAATGGTAAACTTTCTCCTATCTTAGTTGATTGTTCTTGTTACTATAAGATAATGTTTTGAAGCCTGATGAATTTTTCGTTCAGCGTCTTTGAATGTCCGTTCAACGACGTTGAACCGCCGTTCAAAGACGCTGAACGGACATTTAACGTCGTTGAACGGAACTTTCTTCTAAGGGCATATACTTTTTATTCGGTTTAATGGTTTTAGTTGTGTGGTTTAACGGTTTTAGTTGACCACTCTCAGCATTATTTTTTAATATGAGTTGACTCGGTTGTTGCTTAGTTATAATTTACGTTGACTTACTATTTCTTGTCTGGATGGATTTATCGTGTCCACTTTGGGGAGCTGCTACAACTGAAAGTGTTAAATCTTGGAAAAACGGACAAAATACCTCCGTTTAATATTGGATAAACGGACAAAGATATGATTAAACGTAAGATAGACAGATATTTAGCTGACCATCGGTCTTTTGTCAAGTCTTTATGCGAATATTTGGGTTTATTTCTTGTATCTGTCGAATAAATTCTTTTTGATTCTGCAGGGATATAATTTTTATCTTTTAGTGAAAATATGATATGGTAAAGAACGAGATAAGCGGCATTCCTCGGATGTGAATGCCGCTTATCATATTTCGATATTTGTCCGAGTTATCTCAGAAAAGAAGTCTTTTCAGTCTTCTCTTATTTCAGATATTCCCCGAAGTCAGTCAGTCTCATATCTCCCTTCTTCAGGAATGTATCGTGCATGGCGAGGGCTGCCCGCATGCTCTGTGGCTCATGGCCCTTCTCGGCAAACTTCAGATATTCGCGGAGCATAGGGCGATAGTCTGGATGAGCACAGTTTTCGATGATTTCCTTGGCACGGCGCAAAGGACCCTTGCCACGAAGATCGGCAACGCCCTGCTCGGTAACAATGACATCCACATCATGCTCCGTACTATCCACGTGGCTACACATCGGAACGATGGCTGAAATGCAACCGTTCTTGGTGGTACTCTGAGTGGTGAAGATAGAAATGTAACCATTACGCTCGTAGTCGCAAGAACCGCCGATGCCATTCATCAACTTGCTGCCGCAGATATGGCTGGAGTTCTCGTTGCCATAGATGTCGCACTCGATGGCGGTATTCATGGCGATGACACCCAGTCGGCGGATGACCTCAGGAGAATTGGAAATCTCACTCTGGCGGATGGTGAGATGCTGCTTGAAATAGTCGATGTCATCATATACTTCCTTCAAAGTATCATTGGTGACGGTGAGGGATGAGCAGGAAGCATCCTTGATTCTACCTTCGCGCATGTATTTTACGACAGCATCCTGTACGACCTCGGTATAAACGCTAAATACCGGTACGTTAGGATTCTGCCCCAATGCCTCGAGTACGGCATTGGAAGTAACGCCTACACCGCTCTGGAGTGGCAGGAACTGTGGAGGAATATGTCCCTTCTTCAGGTCGCTGACCAGGAAGTCGGCCACATTATGCCCCATCTGCTCTGTGATAGGGTCGAGCGGCTTGAAGGCACGAGCCTCTTCCGGGATATTGCATTCTATCACGCCGACAATCTTATGGGCATCAATCTCTACATACTCTTTACCGATACGGTCGCCTACGTTCATGATAGGGATAGGTGTACGGAACGGGCATTCTGCTATTTCATAGACATCATGGAGATAGCGGGATGCTGGACTGTGGAAGGTATTTTTCTCGATGAGCACCTTCTTGGCAAGGCGTACGATGGTAGGCACGATACCGCCGGCAGAGGTAAGGAATGCCTTGCAGGTGGTTTCGCCTTCTTCCAGATCGCTCACCTCGATGATGGCAAGGTCTATCTCGCCATAGAAGCCACGGCGCAGACGCTCAGCCATGTGACCGAGGTGCATATCCTCGTAGTCGATTTCGCCCAGATTGGTATGGGTGCGGAAATCCTTGTTGGTAGAAAATGGCGCACGGAACTTG
>ERZ1023858.285-NODE-285-length-10850-cov-11.238444_pt1 | contig 10850 bp, 8 predicted proteins | sample MGYA00380387_ERZ1023858 | MGnify/ENA primary metagenome ERZ1023858 (study PRJEB33179, sample SAMN07449010) | human gut metagenome | biome: Human-gut; feature: Human associated habitat; material: Faeces | host: Homo sapiens | place: India: Bhopal | collected...
CGATGTAATCCTTACGGGTACGGTTACTCTCCACAATCGCCTCAATCAGGTTCTCAGGCACATCGGCATAGTTTGCCAACAGCTGCTTGGTATCCTTAGGCAGACAGTAACCGCCATAGCCGAAGCTAGGATTGTTGTAATGCGTACCAATGCGAGGATCCAAGCCCACGCCGTCGATGATAGCCTCAGAATCCAAGCCCTTCATCTCAGCGTATGTATCTAACTCATTGAAGTAGCTTACACGAAGTGCCAGATAAGTATTGGCGAAGAGTTTCACGGCTTCAGCCTCCTTCATACCCATAAACAGAGTATCGATGTTTTCCTTGATAGCACCCTCCTGCAGCAAAGCCGCAAAAGTCTTGGCAGCCTCCTTCAGCATCTCCACATCTGTTACGCTATTGATAGCCTCATTCTCCTCTGCAAATTCAGGGCGGTCGATAATCTTAGGATAGCCCACGATGATGCGGCTAGGATAGAGATTATCATAGAGTGCCTTGCTCTCACGAAGGAACTCCGGAGAGAAGAGCAGGTTGAATTTCTTCACACCCTTCTTGGCATACTTCAGATAGAGACTACGGGTATAACCCACAGGGATGGTACTCTTGATAACCATCACCGCATCAGGATTCACCTCCAAAACCAGGTCGATGACCTCCTCTACGTGCGAAGTATCGAAGTAGTTCTTCACCGGGTCGTAATTGGTAGGAGCAGCAATCACCACAAAGTCTGCATCCTTGTAAGCTGCCTTGCCATCCAATGTTGCCACCAGATTCAGCGGCTTCTCTGCCAGATACTTCTCGATATAATCGTCCTGGATAGGAGAAATCTTGTTATTCAGTTTCTCCACCTTCTCAGGAACAACATCCACTGCACTTACATGATGGTGCTGAGATAGCAAGGTTGCTATACTCAGACCTACGTAGCCTGTGCCGGCCACTGCAATTCTTAAATTCTTAAAATCTTTCATTTTTCAAATAATGAATGTTAATGATATAATACTGAGCACCATGAATCATCATAGAGTTCAATAACTTGATAAATAAATAGTTAGAATTTTAACTCCGTTTAAATATCTATGATAGTTTTGTTCGTGTCTTTCGTGCTATCCAAACCTATCTCAGCCACTTTCTGTCATTATCCTCAAACCAGTCTGCAAGCGCTTCCTCAAAACTCCACTTAAACTGATAGCCGCAGTTCTTCAACTTCTCACCACAGAATATACAATAAATCGCCAATTCCTTCGTTTACCTTAAAAAAACAAATAAATATGAAATTCCGTAAGATACGATATTATATATTCAAGTTCCAATGCCTCTTATGGCAAATGCTTGATACCTTAGACCGCAAATTAGGTCCAGGACCAGGCGACCATCGTTAAAACCAAGCCTCTCTTTCATGCAAACTCACATAAACTTCGCCTTGATGAACTGCGGAACCTTCCACATCATCTTCATCAATTTAGTCAGCACCACAGGCTTGAAACCATAGCCAGAGTAAACCCGGATGTCCTCATTCCACATTTTCTTGCGCTTCACAGGGTCAGTACTCATACCACCCATACGCATCCTTGTCACGAACTCTGGCAGATAAGCCACTTTAAGATGGCAGTTATACAGATAGTTCACCAGGAGGTTGGTATCAGCAGCAATCTTGTAACTCTCATCATAGAGACCACATTTCATCATCACCTCACGTTTGATATAGCAGGTAGGATGCAATGGAAGCCAGCCACATCTCACCTTCCAGCGAGCATACTTGCCTCCAATCCATTTTCTCACCACCTTGTTGGTATTCTGCTCATTCACAAAGATACCATCGGCATAGAGAAAATCGCAATCCGTCTCCTCCATCTTCTTCACAACATGTGATACCGTATCCTTGGCAAACATAAAGTCATCCGAATGACAAAGAGCTATTACATCACCCGTTGCCATGCGAATACCCTTATTGATAGCCTCATACATACCATGGTCAGGCTCAGAAATAAACTTCACCTTATCCTCATGACCTGCGATAGCCTCACGGATAATCTGAGCAGACTGGTCCTTAGAAGCACCATCCACAATGATATACTCGATGTCAGGATAATCCTGCGCCAACACACTCTCCACAGCACCGCGAATTGTCTTCTCACGGTTGTAACAACTAGTTATAATCGAAACTTTCAACATATTTATTCATATTTATGAATCCACTCCAACGTTACTTTTGTACCTTCTATTCTTGATACAGGCAAATTAGGAGCAACAGACTTGATTGGCTCCAGATTATGAACATTATCTGTAGTCATATTATGGAGACGGAAGCTAGTCATAGGGAATGCTATACCAAACTTCTTTAAGAAATCGCCAACCCATCCTACGATCTTGAAGCACCAAAAAGGAACATGAGGGATATGAATGCCTTCTATCTTAGCGATTTCATTAGCCCAATCTGTAATAGGATAAGCCTCATAATCACCGAGATAATAAACATTTCTATTTACCTTCTCTGGTGCAGCCTGCAAAATAGACATAATCTGGTAGATGGCATTATCCACATATCCGTATGTCTTTCGGCATGCACGTTTACCCATATGGAAATACATATGATTCAAAACGATATGGAAGAACTTATCATAAGGCTCACCAAACCAAGGTCCCCATATAGAAGTTGGGCGAATAATACTCCATGTATAAGAAGGATTAGTTGTCTTGATGCGCTTTTCAGTTTCCACCTTACTTTCACCATACAAAGTATGAGGAGCATAATCCTCGAAGTCCTTTGGCATATAGCCAGGCTCACATACATACATAGAAGAAGCAAAGATTGCACGCTTCACAGTACCCGCAGCTTCTATGGCATCAAGCAGATTGCTTACACCACCCATATTGGCATCATAGTCTTGCAACATTTTGCCATTGAGGTCTGTTCTTGCACCAAGATGAATAACATAGTCTGGAGCAAATGCCTCTACTGCTGCAATAACAGCGTCATGTTTACGCAAATCAACTTGCACCCAATACTTATCTTGAGCCGAAATCTTTGGCTTCACAATATCAAGATTCTGAATTTCGTACTGAGTATCTTTTGACAGATGCTCAATGAGGTTAGTTCCAATGAAACCTGAACCACCTGTAACCAATATCTTTTCCATATTATCTCTTCTTATTTAAACATCATTTTCATCTGATTCAAAATATTATCGGCAAACAAATCATCATTATATTTTGTTTTTGCTAACTGATAAGCTTTTTTACCCATTTCTTTAGCCTTTGTAGGATTTTCTTTCAAAAATCTAATCGCCTCTACCCAGCCATCCACATCGTGGCGCTTTACTGTAAGACCGCACCCCTCTTTCTCAACATCAATGTAATTGGTATCTGCCTCCGTAATAACAATAGGCTTGCCCATTGCTAAAGCTTCAACTAACACCGTTGCACCATTTGGAACATCGTTGATATAATCAATAGGCAACAAAACTGCTACAGCATTATAGTATTCTTCTCTAAGAGCCTTATAGGCATCAGAAAAGCTCCTACCTGCAAAAAGATTACCGAAATATACATTTTCCGGCAATTCCTTACCATTGGTATAATCACGATATTTTGCATATACACGCAAGTTTGAATTTGGATATTTTCTAAAAGCCTCTATCAATGTAGTATAATCGCGATTCATACCACCAGCTGCAACAAAATATTGATTTGATGGCGGTGCATTGAATATCCCTTTATCATAGAATTTCAAGTTTGCTCCCCAATCGGCAACATTCAGATGACGCTCTGGTACAGAAAAATCTTCTTTTGCCAAACGTAACAATGTATCACAAGCAAATGTAATTTTATCGAATGCTTTATATACAAGTCGTCTCTCAAAATTCTTATAGACTTTCTTCCATCTAGAAGTTGTATATTTTGTGCTATAAGAGAAATGAGAAAGAACAAATATAGGGGTTTTAATTAATCCCAACAATTTGCATACTGCTAATGGCAAAAGATGCATATCAAAGCCAACATAGATTACATCATATTGTTTAGACTTACCAACAACGCTTAACTGAGAAAATATCTGGTTAAGCTGCGGCAACTTTAGCCATTTGCAGAATTTATATAGGCAAGAACATCTTTTATGCGTAAACCATGTTATATCTGCACTTTTATTTTTAAGAGTATAGTAACCAAACTGAGTATTTACTATATCTTGCAGATTACTTTCCTCAAAAGGAATACTCCAAGGAACAATATACAGTATTTTCATTTTTCCATCAAATCTAAATAGACCTTTTGATATTTTCGGCTCATAATCTCTGCAGTATATTTTTTTTTATACAAGTTCTGAAGTATGTTAGACACCTCAATATAATTGATATTCATAATCTTGTCAATCTTAGTCCTGATATCTACAGGGCTATGATTATCGATAAGGTATCCAATACATTCTTCCTTAACATTTGCAAGTACTTCTCTGTGCGATGGAATATCACTCAAAAGCATAGGGAGACCAACACTCATACTTTCCAATATAGTATTTGCCAGTCCTTCAACATCAGAAGCTGATATATAATAATCCGAAGCTTTCATATAATCATATACACGAGTTGTAAAACCAGGCATAATGATATTGTCAGGGCAGCGATCTTTCAAAGACTGCCACATATTTCCCATACCAAGCATAATCAAAGCAACATCCTTACGTTGAAGTTTTTCAAATGCTTTAAATAGAACATCAGGATTCTTTTCTTGAGAAAATCTCCCAACGAATATAAAGTACTTTATACCTTCTTGCAAACCAAGTTCTTTTCTTAATGCCTGTTTTTCTTCAAGATTACGTTTCCATAAAGGCAGAGAAGCCCCATTAGGAATACATTTAATATTCCATCCTTTGTTTATCTTATATTGCTCTCCCACGCTTTCAGCACATCCGATTGGCATATCACACAATTTAGTAAACAAATGATTAAGCCATATCACGCACTTTCCTTTCCATTTTCCATATAATTGAATTTGCTGTTCTCCTGGGTATATATGAATCGTATAAATCTTTTTATATACCTTTGGTAATAAAGGCATCAAATAGAGGGAGCGTGGACAATGAGCATGTATTTCATCTGGGTGTATATCCTTTAATTTCTTCTTTAATAGAGAATAGATTGTTCTCATCCCTATCATCTTATTTGGAGAAAGCTGATAAATCTCTATAGGAAATTTACGGAATTCCTCTAATCTACTATTCTCTTTCTCCGGTATGAATGTAACTATACTAACATCAAACTTGGTAAAATCCATATAGCGAATGATGTTATATACTACATTTACTGGACCTTCATTACAAAGAGAGGAAATGAGATAACACAGTTTAATTTTTCTAGAATTTTCGTATTCCATAGATCTATCTTGTAATTATTTTATACAATAATTTAGTCATATTATATTTTATACATAAGAAGAATATTATATAACGAAATGGAATTTTTCTCCATTTAATCCGACCAATCCATTTATGCATAATCTTGCTATGACACATTTCTCGGATATGATTATATTTTTCCACTTTAGTCATATCATAGCCTTTTAATATTGTCAAAGGATAACGCAATGAAAGTAAAACAAAAAACATACAATCCTCTAAAGGGAACAAATATTTTTTCTCTTTAATGCGTCTAAATACCTCATCACATAATATATCCACTTTATTTAATCGATCACTTCTGTATTTTTTGGATAAAGACGTATCATTCAGACAATAATAGTAATATAGATTCGGAATAAAAACTATTTTCTTACAATGGCATATATAGTCAATATGAAAGATTATATCTTCAGATATAAATTGTCTCTCAGAGCTAAACAACACATCATACTGACGAAATATATTTTTACGATAAATGCTATGCCATACCGACATTTCATATTTGGTAATTCGTCCTTTTGCTCCACATGGGCTCAACATACCATGCAAAACTTCGTGACATTCAGAATCTTTATAAACAATAGAACGACAAACCTCTTGACGCGTTTTAACATTGCTCTCATTTTTATATTCATAAAAGCCACAATACACAATATCAGAGTCGTAGCTATCTGCTGTAGAATACAATTCTTGATACATATTTATATCTACGAAATCATCAGAATCCACAAAAGCAACATATTCACCTGTTGCTATCTCCAAGCCAGAGTTTCTAGCCAATCCAAGACCACCATTTTTTTTGTGAATTACTTTTACCCTTTCATCTTTGCGTGCGTATTCATCACACAGTTGTGGACAATTATCTGGCGATTCATCATCAACCATAATTATCTCTATGTCCTTTAATGTCTGATTAAGCAAAGAACTCATACAACGATCAAGATATTTCTCTACATTGTAAACCGGAACTATTATACTTACTTTAGGCATAATTATTTTATTCGCTTTAAAGCTTTCTAACTTTTGTTAATCTTATCTTAGCAAAAGAAAAAAGCAACAACATAAATTCTTCAGCATTTCATTAATCGCCAAAAACTTCATACAACAAAAGACGGAATAAATATCATATATTCCCTTTTGGCATCAAAGCCTAAGCAACTAACTTAATCTCTTTTATTTGCCCCCCCCGAAAATATGAGCAAGAAAATCATCGAAGTCTTTATACTTTGATTCATGCCCATTTTTCCACTTATTAAAAGTTTGTTTGTTAAAAACCCTATTATAAGGATAATTGTATTCAGAAAAATTACTCCCATTAGTGAATATAGGATAATCATCATAAAAATCTGAAATCGTAGGTTTTCGATTGAATCTTTCAAAAATACTTTTAGCATAATCTTCTATTTCTGAGAAATATGCTTTTTCTCTTCTTTGATAAAAATCATCTAAACTACATATTACTCGACAAGGCGTACCTACTGCAACAGAATTTGGAGGAATAGACCTTGTAACAACAGAATAAGCACCTATAATACAATTATCACCAATTTCTACACCACTAAGGACCTTTACACCTTCACCAAACCAAATATTACTACCAATCTTAGTTCGTTTATGTGAAGGAACAAACTCACCGTATAATGGGAGGAAACACCAACCTGTCCAATCGTGCGTCAAAATACTCATATTTTCGTGTAGAAAAACATGAGAGCCTATTTCTAGCAATGAAGGTCGAGTAACATCTATCAATATACGACGGGGATTTTTGACTTGACACCCTTCTCCTATTTTTACACCTTGCTTTTTAAGCCAAGTTAAATAGGTATTTGAATTTCGTTTGGAAAAAAAACGTTCAAATCTTTTATAAATATTACATATTTTATTTAGCATTCTTCTTAATATTTAGCTTAGAAATTAATCTTATTTGAAGATAGTACGCACTATGCGTTTAACAAATCTTCTAAAGTTTACCCAACAATAGTTACATCTTACATAAAAGAATTTTGGATAAAATACTAGAGGATGAAAATGATGAAGATATTGATCATCAACCTTATCTACAAAATTTGAAAACACATTAGGGGAGAATCTAATATTGTCAGATTCATCAACTTTTGGCATCAGATACATTTTACGCATTTGAATATGAACATACAAAAAATTTTCCTTAATAATATAATAATTAGATATATAATAACGGCATACTTAACCATTTTTCAATAGACACAAAGCTTTTTTACTTCGTTCAATAATATGTCCATGTGTTAACGGACGAGATTTCAACCCAACATACTGCACTCTTCTAAAATTAAATTTTGCTATATCGAAATTCAAAGAATAATCTCCTTCATAAACTCTTTTACCCTCAGCCTTAAATATATTGTGGATATTATATTCATTCTTACAATCTTCATCAAAAACACAAATTTTAGGATTTGACAAGTATTCTTTATAAAGCAGTTTACCTTTATAGGGTCTCATAAAAACCCTATTATTTTCAGGAGTATTTCGATATAGTGTCATATGACCTAGAGCAAAGATTTTATCATACTGAGATAGAAAATCATCCGTCAGAAAATCACTAAATTTCCCCATGATTGTATCTATATCACAATGCCCCCAAAACAGATAGTTTTTTAAATAATCCTCAAATACATAGCCATACGTTGGTTTAAAATCACAAAATTTATATGGGCTATCTAAAGCTATTTTGAAATCAAATTTAGAAGCAAATAATTTCTTAATCTCCGTAAATGATGTCAAAACTCTCGTAACATTATCAGGATAATTATAGGCTGTATTATCATCAGTAAATATAAGCCAATTAAAATCCGTATTTGCTGCACAAGATTTTAAAAACAACTGAAAATAATTAGGTAAATGCCCAAAATATGGAACAATTAAACATACTTTTTTCATATACTTATGATTTTAAAGGCAAGCAATAGAACAAGCTTGTATCTAAAGCATAGTCTCCATTGTTCACCCAATTCAATATGTCTGAGACTATCACAGAAGGATTATGGTATTTTCTTACACGATTTCTTCCTTCCTTCGCAACATCCTCATAATGGTCTCTATTTAAAGCAATATCTTCCAACAAAGCAGGAACTTCTTTTGCATTTTTATATAAAAGACAACTTGCAGAAGATTGTACTGCTATATTTTCAAAAGCATACTGGCTTCCTACACAAAGAATACCTGTAGATAAGGCATCTAAAACCTTTCCTTTTGTCCCTGTCCCCACACTTATTGGGAACAATTGAATATCAAAATTACGCACATAACTAACATAATCTTCGACCCATCCTTGATGACGAGCAGAAAAGCCTGACTTTTTCAATCTTTCAATATGATTATCCCATCCTTTTCCTAGAAAGACGAAATCAAATAGCTCTCTTAATTTTTTACTTGTTGAAGCACATAAAGCATTTATCATTTCCAGACTATCAGAGTAAGTATAAATATCAAACTTACCACTAATTAAAACAAGAAGTTTATCTTTATGAAATGAAATCGCTTTATCTACAAGATTATAATGAGGATGCTGGAAAAATTTCACATTGGCATTAGGAGCTATCATTTTAAAATACTCTTCATCAGTTTTACCGACAAGGTATATATATGAATTAGGACGAGTATTCCATGATTGTATTGAATCAATTCGCATTCTATATCTCTTTAACTCCTGTTTAACCCTATTATGTTCAAATACATAAGAATCCCTCAACAAGCGAGATATATGCAAAGCATCACAATCACAACCAGATACTATCATTTTGTATCCCTTTAGCTGGTTGGCAACTCCTAAATAAGTACATGGGTAAATCCATATCAAATCAGGAGCAAATGAATGAATTTTACCAATGAGCTTATGGGATAGTTTATAGTACGCATCATAACTTATAGGATTAGTTCTAAATATGTTTAGAGCATCATTAAGCTTACTATACATACGCAGTTTATTTATAAAAGAACGAGGCGTGACGTAAATCACAGCATTCAGTTCTTCTGACACAAGATTAATCAACCCTTTATCGGCTTTATTAGCATTGGTTGAAATAATCATTAGCTCTATTTTACTAGCTCTATTTTTCAACAAATGAAACATCAATGCAGAAGCTCCATTTAAGTTGTCGGGCGTCGGCATCAGAGGCGAAAAAAATACTATTTTCATTAGTTTATATAGAATTAAAATTAATAATTGTAGCTTTAAATTTATCTCTATAAGACAATTGCTATGTTCCCCCTTTCTGCCTGTCTTAGGCAGAGAGGAACTTTTCTATGCAAAATCACATTATATATTTATAGCACTGCATTATTCCTAACTATTTTTTTATTTGACATATACAGAATATAAATTGCACACATATTGAAGAAAATATTAGTTGTTAGTGTATGAGCAAAAGTGTAACATCCATATATGTACAACAAGTAAAATTTTAAATATTGATATTTTTCCTCTACCTTCAACCTAAAAATCTTAACAAATAAAAGAGCATAAAGCAATACTCCTAATAAGCCAAAATCAAAGAGTAAAGCAAAATAGCCAATATCACTTTCATAATACCCTTTAGACATTGTTTTTTGCGTAAATTGCCAAAGTTCTCCATCAGAACCTAAACCATTACCAAAGAAAAACGTGAGTGGGTTTGAGGTAGATTCATGCCAATAAAAATTAATACATTGTAATCGAATATCATCGTCTGCATTATTAACTTGTGTCACCGTCTGCTCGAACAACAAATTCAATGTGGGAATATTATCAATCAAAAACAGAGACAACCCATATACCGCCATTGATGCAACAAGAATTTTCGTCCAATGTTTTCTGTTTTGATACAACAACAATAAAACAACAGACAGAAAAGACCAAAAAATCATTTGGCGAATAACATGAAGGATCACTATGGCAAAACATATCGGGCACAAAATCAAGAATATTATTTTTTTTGTACGTCGAAACATCTCATACAAGAACAAGACCAAAATAGGCACATGCTCCTTAGTTGGGATAAAGAAACGGTAAAACCCCCTTTGTTCTGTATCACTTATGTTGGCATCTCTATTCACACCAAAAATAAGTTCTGGTACTTTCCAAACCTGTATAACCCAACATACTACATAAATAAGAGCCAATATTATCAAAACCTTTTCTGCTTCATTTTCCTTTGCTCGCATTTTAAAAAGAAGGAAAAATACCATCAGCAAAAAATAGTTATGAAAAGCAGCAAATACGCCAAATAAACTTTCTCCCCACACCATCATTGCCATACTCATGCTGATAATAGTATTCAACAATAGGAGCATAAGTAAACGATTTTGTTTCTTGAAAATTTCTTTTGAAGTATATATCAAAAGGAATAAGAATATCAAATAGCTTATGCCATTAAAAATACTTGCGTAAGAATTTAATCCTACATATCCATAGAATCTATACCACAAGAGAACTATTGCAA
>ERZ1023858.288-NODE-288-length-10840-cov-8.054427_pt1 | contig 10840 bp, 13 predicted proteins | sample MGYA00380387_ERZ1023858 | MGnify/ENA primary metagenome ERZ1023858 (study PRJEB33179, sample SAMN07449010) | human gut metagenome | biome: Human-gut; feature: Human associated habitat; material: Faeces | host: Homo sapiens | place: India: Bhopal | collected...
CCCGATGGCTATCGGTCTGGTTTCGTGGTCGGTTCCCCTGCCGTTTTGGATTTCAGTGGGCAAACCACGGTGGCCTACGAGTTGGCCTGTCCCAATTGCTACGATAATTCCGAAATTACCCGTCCCCTTCATTTCTCTTCAATCTCCACCCTGCAATGCGCCCGTTGCGGTTGCGTTTACGACCTCAACAACGCTGGAAACGAGCAGCACGGCAAGAGTCGCGCCCTTTATCGTTACCGCACAGTGCAATACAACGTATCGACCAGCGCAATGAGCATAAGCAACTGACGGTTTGCCTGCAAAATATAGGTAGTTAAGTAATGGTAAAAAATAACTTGCGCAGAAATTGAAAAAAAACTTGCATCATTAAGAAGCACCCGTTAAAAATTGCACAAGTTGTTTCTTGCATATTACTATATTGATACACCAGATTTAATGAAAATTAAAAATGAAGAAGAAACACAACCTCAAACAGTTTTCTAATGGAGATTTAATAGAACTCTGTAAGCCGTATAAGCATAGTAAAGATATTCCCAGATGGCTATACCATGCTATACGCAAAAGAAATATACAAGGTATTGCAATGAGTCATATAATAAGTCTAAATCCAAGAAGGACTTTAGAAGAGGTTACGAAAGAGGCTGAAAAATATGAGTTTAGAATTGACTTTCAAAAGAAATCAAATTGGGCTTACCTATGGGCTCGCAAACATGGGGTTATTGATGAAGTTTGCAAGCATATGAAACATAAAGGAAATCTGAAGAAAAGATGTATATATGCAGCCACTTTTGAGGATGGATACGCGTATGTTGGTTTAACATATAATGCTAAAGAAAGATGGCAACGTCATATGAATAAGTGTGAGCAAAATAAGTCTCCTGTTTATCAGCATGCTGTTGCTTCAAATTTGCAACCTAATTTTTCTCAACTAACAGATTACTTACCAGAGAAGGAAGCAAAAGAGAAAGAATCCTATTATATAAGGGAATATAGCTTACATTGGAAACTGCTCAATGGTTCAAAAGGAGGAGAATTAGGAACTTGTTCATACAAATGGACAAAGAAAGCTGTATTTGAACGTGTCAACAAGTGTGTTTCATATTCAGAATTCCGTGAGAAATATCCTGAGGCATATTCTTTTGCTTTAAAGAGGAAATGGAATAAGGTAATTGAATTAATATTGCCCAAAGAAAGAACAGCGTGGCCAGAAGAAAAGATAAGACTGAGGTTTGCAGAATGCAAAACGGTACACGAAGTTCGAGATAAATACCCTTCTGCTTGCAATGCTGCGAAAGCTATGGGAATATACGAAGATCTTTGTTCTAAGCTCAAACGGGATGTTAACCAAACTTATACAGAGCAAGAAATACGTCAGTTTGTTGGAACTCTAAGGTATCAGCAAGAATTTGCTAAAAAAAACAGATCGATGCTGAATGCAGCAAGAAGATTGGGCATATATGAAGAACTTAAAAATTCATTGTTGCCCAATCCCCCTAGAGGGAAAAAATAGAGGACTATATTGAATTGGCTTCAAATTACGACACAAGAGGAGAGTTTAAAAAAGCTCATCCTGGAGCGTATGCAATAATAATAAGTAAAGATGGTTGGGCGGAGAAATGTTTTGCTCACATGAAATATGTATGCAGACCAAAATTGGTTAATCAAGATATATTAAAAAGTGCAAGCCTATATTCTTCTATTAGTGCCTGGAGAAGAAAAGATCCAGGCGCATATAGTGCAGCACGAAGAAAAGGTATATTTGCTGAAGCTACAAAACATATGACACGACCATCCAATCACAACAAAAAGAGTGATACTTTCTATATTGAGTTAAGCAGACAATATGACATATTTAAAGATTTTAAAACTGATTGCCCTAACGAATATGCTGCAATATGTAGACGAGGAAAAGACTTTCAAGCTCTATGTCTTGGGCATATGAAAAGAGTTAAACACTATTATACTAAAGAGCAAGCTTTATTAATAGCTAAAGGATATAGTGGTAGAACAGCTTTATCTAAAGGTAATAATTCTGTATACAATTACCTACGAAAATATAAGTTATTAGATATCGCATTTCCTAAAAAAAATAATTAATTCAATGATTCATTTTAGCTATGGGAAGACATTGTTCAGAATACTGTTAAAAGCTGGATTCACGGAAGTTACTCTCAAAATATTCCCTGAATATAAGTGTAGCGAAGCTGAACTTGCAGATTATGCGTTGATGATGAAACGTGTATTAAAAAGGAGTTAGTAATTTTAAAAAATGACTTGCGCAACTTTTGATAAAAGCTTGCTATCATTAAGGAATACCCATAAAAGGTTGCACAAGTTATTTTTTGCATATTACTAAAATGCTTAAGCCCCGTAAGTTTTCCACTAAGAATTTGGTTGTTTCAGACGTTTTAACTAAATTTGCCCCTATGTCGGTCTGCCTTCAGGCAGTATTTTGACATACAAGGATATAGCAAAGATGACTCCGCCCCTTTATTGCTGGGGCGTAGGCATGTTTTGGCTTTCCAGAAACCTGCGCTTGCTCCTTTCTCAGAAAGAGGCTGAGGCTCGGTTGGAAAGCAGAAGGAAATGGCAGTTACATAAGCATTCCCGTTATCCGAGAAAACAAATCAACAGAATCCGTATGATGCAAAGCCGTTGTGCCGGTTCCGATGTCAAACATGGGGAGGAACAGCGGCCGGTGATTAGTGCGCCATACCGAAGCAAGCAACAATAACGTAATGAAAGTCTCCATCATAACAGCCACCTACAACAGTGCCGCCACATTGCGCGACACGTTGGACAGCGTGTTGGCCCAGACTTATCAAGACATAGAATACATCATCGTAGACGGTTTGTCGGCCGACGGCACGCAAGAAATTGTCAAGGCTTACGAACCGCGCTTTGGTGGACGCCTACGTCTGGTCAGCGAAAAAGACAAAGGGCTTTATGACGCGATGAACAAAGGCTTGCGCATGGCAACGGGCGACATTGTCGGCGTTCTCAATTCCGACGACCTCTTCTATGACAAACAAGTCGTGGCCGACGTTGTCAAAGCGTTTGAGTCCGACGATATTGACTGCGTTTACGGCGACCTTGAATTTGTCGCCGCCAACGACATCACCAAAGTTGTCAGGAAATGGAAGGGCTCGCAATACCAGCCCGGCTATTTCAAACGAGGCTGGCATCCGGCACATCCCACATTCTATTGTCGCCGCGCTTGCTATGAAAAATACGGATATTTTGACTTAGACTTGAAGGTGTCGGCCGATTTCGACCTCATGCTTCGTTTTCTTGGAAAACACCAAATACGCAACAAATATCTCTCGCGCAATTTCATTTGGATGCGCACAGGCGGAGAAAGCAATGGTTCGCTGCGGAGAATCATCCAAGGCAACACCAACATCCTGCGCTCTTTCCGCAAGAACGGATATGACATCAACGGCTTCTATCTCGTGCGCCGACTCACGCCGAAAGTGTGGGACCTCATGAAGACGAAAATATTGTCGGTCATGAAAGGCAATAAATAAGCCGCAGGTGCGTTAAGGATATATAATGTCCTCCGCAAAAGGCAGACATAATGCCCTGCTCGTGAAAAAGCAAAGGCAGAAAGGTAGCGTCCATCGCAGGACGCAGCGAAGAAAAATAGATTTCAAGCATGAAGCAAACTGAAGAAAAATATGAAGTGATCCCCGATGGGATGAACCGTTTCGACCGCTTTACCAAGCGGGCGTTCGACATTCTCGTGTCGGCGGTTTGTCTCGTGGCTTTTTCGCCCCTCATTCTGTTTTGCTATCTGGCTGTCAAACTCGAAGACGGCGGTCCGGCCGTCTATAAGCAAGAGCGCATAGGTCTTCACGGCAAAGCGTTCAACATCCTCAAATTCCGCTCCATGCGCATCGACGCCGAAGATGGCGGTCCGAAGCTCTCCAGCGGAGAAACCGACAACCGCCTGACCAAGGTCGGGAAAATGTTGCGCGAGCACCATCTTGACGAACTCCCACAGCTTTGGAATGTCTTCCGCGGCGACATGGCCTTCATCGGTCCGCGCCCAGAACGCCAATACTACATCAACAAGATCATGGAGAAAGACAACCGCTATCCGAATCTCTATCAGATTCGTCCCGGTGTCACCTCGTATGCAACGCTCTATAACGGCTACACCGACACCATCGAAAAGATGGTCAACCGCCTGCACTACGACCTCTATTATCTGCAACACCGCTCTTGGGGGCTTGATTGCAAGATTCTCTGGATGACGTTCTTCAATATCGTCAGAGGCAAGAAATTCTAAGAAACAAACAAAAACGTATATATGAAAAATTATCTGGTCACCGGCGCCGCTGGTTTCATTGGAGCCAACTATCTGAAATATATCCTGGCCAAGCACGATGACGTGCGCGTCGTGGTGCTCGATTTGCTCACGTATGCAGGCTATCTCGGCACCATTGCTGGCGATGTCGACAACGAGCGTTGCTTCTTTGTGAAGGGCGACATCTGCGACCGTCCGCTCCTCGATCGCCTCTTCGCCGAATATAAATTCGACGTGGTGGTCAATTTCGCTGCCGAAAGCCATGTCGACCGCAGTATCGACAATCCGCAGCTCTTCTTGCAGACCAATATCCTCGGAACGCAAAACCTGCTCGACGCCGCCCGCGCCGCTTGGGTGACGGGACGCGACGCACAGGGCTACCCGACTTGGCGTAACGGCGTGCGCTTCCATCAAGTGTCGACCGACGAAGTGTATGGCTCTTTGGGCGCAGAGGGGTTCTTCACCGAAACCACACCGCTGCAGCCCCATAGCCCGTACAGCGCATCCAAAACCTCTGCCGACCATTTCGTTTGTGCTTACCACGACACTTACCACATGCCGGTGAGCATCACGCGCTGCTCAAACAACTACGGCCCTTATCAGTTCCCAGAGAAGCTCATTCCGCTCATCATCAACAATATCCTCGCAGGAAAACCGTTGCCCGTTTACGGCAAGGGAGAGAATGTGCGCGACTGGCTCTATGTGGAAGACCACTGCAAGGCCATCGACATGGTCATCCGTAATGCCAAAGACGGCAGCATCTACAATGTGGGCGGACACAACGAACGCCAGAACATTCAAATCGTGAAGATCATCATCCGCACCATCCGCGAATTGATGGAAGAACACCCAGAATGGCGCACCCTTCTCAAGCGACAGGAGCGCGATGCCAACGGACAAATCAGCATCGACTGGATCAACGACGACCTCATCACCTTCGTGAAAGACCGCCTCGGACACGACCAGCGCTACGGCATCGATCCTTCGAAAATCAAGGCCGACTTGGGATGGTATCCTGAGACGAGTTTCGAAGTGGGCATCGTCAAGACCATCCGCTGGAACCTCGAACACCGCGATTGGGTGGAAACAGTCAGCGGCTCAGACTATCAGCAATACTACGACAAGATGTACGGCGGACGCTGATTGGATGGCAGACGGCAAAGCCAAACGGATGATGTTTCGCTGAGGCTTCTCCAAAACCTGATTTTCTGAAACAGAGATTCAGAATTTCCATAAGGCAGACGCAAGTCTAATCATAAGCAGATTCTAAAGACACACGCATGTTCATTGTGTACGACCCTCTTAGAATCTGCTATTTTTTTTACAGTAACCCATGAAAAGAAACCTCCTGATTTCGGCATGCGTTGGCTTTGCGTGCAGCGCCTTGCCTGCCTCGGCGCAGATCAGCCGCCTCGCGCATGATGCCGATTATGCCGTTGAGATGAGCGGCACGGCCTCCAGCGGTGACTATGCACCGTTTTGGCTGACCTCAAACCGCTACGGCCTCTCTTCCGTTGAAAACAATTCGGGCTATATCCGTGCTCGCGTTCAGCGCAGCACGCAGGCCGACAGCACCCGCCTTTGGCGTGTTGGCTACGGTCTCGACCTCGCCATTCCCGCCAATTATACCAGCAAAGCCGTCGTGCAGCAGTTCTATTTCGATGTCGACCTGCGAGCCTTCCGCCTCAGCATCGGCGCCAAGGAGCGCGGAGAGTCGCTCAAAAACGCAGCCCTCTCGTCGGGTGGCCTCACGCAGAGCGTCAATGCGCGGCCTGTGCCGCAGGTGAGAGTGGAACTGCCCGATTTCTGGGCGATTCCTGGCACCCACAATTGGCTGGCCGTCAAGGGCCATTTGGCCTACGGCCTCTTCACCGACAACCGCTGGCAACGCGAAACGCATCCTGAGGGTGCCCTCTATTCGGCCAATGCGCTCTACCACAGCAAAGCCGGTTTCCTGCGCATCGGCAACGAGAAGAAATTCCCGCTCTCCTTCATTGGCGGCTTGGAGATGTCTGCCCAGTTTGGTGGCGAAGCCTGGAACGTCGGTCGTCGCACCGATGACCCCACCTTCGACAATTCCCACGTCAATATGGGCCACGGCTTCAAAAGCTTCTGGCACGCCTTCATTCCCGGCGGCAGTGACGCCTTCGACGGCGCCTACCTCAACAACGAAGGCAATCAGCTCGGCAGTTGGCATTTTCAGTTGAATTGGAAGGGAAAAGACTGGAACCTCAAGGCCTATGCCGAACATTTCTTTGAAGACCATTCGCAGATGTTCCTGGAATACGGTTGGAAAGACATGCTTTGGGGCGTTGAGGCCACGTTGCCGAAGAATCCCTTCGTCTCGACTGTGCTCTACGAACATTTGCGTACCACCGACCAGACGGGCGGCCTTTATCACGATGCCACACCAGAGCTCGGCATACAGATTAGCGGTCTTGACAACTATTACAACCACAGTTTCTATGGCGCCTGGCAACATTGGGGACAGGCAATGGGCAATCCCTTGTTGCTCTCGCCAGTTTATAACGAGAATGGAGAAATTAAGTTCAAGCACAACCGCATCACCGCACACCATTTCGGCCTCTCCGGTCAGCCGCTTCCCGAACTTTCCTACCGCCTCCTCTTCTCCCATGTGCGCTCGCTGGGCAGCTATGAAGTGCCAAACATTAAGCCGCAGTTTGCCAACTATTTCATGGCGCAGGCCGACTATGCCCCGCGTCATTTTCATGGCCTTTCTTTCTCGGCAGCAGTCGGTTCCAACGGCGGCAGCCTCATCGGTAACAGTTTCGGCGGCATGCTCACGCTGCGCAAAACGGGCCGGTTCTGACCCGCCGCCGCTTCACCTCTAAAACGAAACCAAACAGATGAAAGCGAAAATTCTTTATATCATCCTGTGCGCCTTGGCGTTTGCCGGCCTTGCCGGCGTGTCCTCCTGCGAGAAGATGGACGACAACGGCGACCTCGGCGGCAATTGGCAGCTCGTCTCATGGGAGCGTCTCAGCGATGGCAGCCTCGTCGCCACCAATGCCGACAGCATTTTCTACACCTTCCAGGGAAAACTCATGAAGACGCAGCGCATGAGCCAGCCCGACTTCTTCCTGGCCACGTTTCGCACCACGACCGATAGCCTCGTGATGCTCAACATCTACGCTTCGCCCTACGACAGCCTCGTTGCCCCGTCGGCCCTGAGCGCCTATGGTGTCAGCCCTTCCGGACGTTTCCATTTCGACCATCTTTCGTCCTCGCGCCTCGTGCTCTCAACGGAAACCTCCCGTCTCACGTTCAGAAAATACTGAGCATGCCTTGTGCCAAAGCCCAAAAAGTGGTAAGTTTGCACTCAGAACAAGACATATCTCATGATAGACATACACAACATACATAAATCCTTCGGCCAACTCGAAGTGCTCAAGGGCATCGACCTTCACATCGGGAAAGGCGAAGTGGTCAGCATTGTCGGTCCCAGCGGTGCTGGTAAAACCACCTTGCTGCAGATTATGGGAACGCTCGACAAACCCGATGCCGGGTCGCTCTCCATTGCCGGACACGACGTCTTGAAACTCAATCGCCGCCAGCTCGCGCGTTTCCGTTGCGAACACATCGGCTTCGTCTTCCAGTTTCATCAACTGCTGCCTGAGTTCACCGCGCTTGAAAACGTGATGATTCCGGCCCTGATTGCCAAGCGAAACAAGAGCGAAGCGCGTCAGCGAGCCTTGCAGCTCCTTGAATATCTGAAGCTCGCTGACCGCGCCAACCACCAGCCTGCCGACCTCTCTGGCGGAGCAACCCCGCGCGTGGCAGTGGCGAGGGCGCTGATGAACGAGCCCGACGTGGTCTTTGCCGACGAACCCTCTGGAAGCCTCGACAGCCACAACAAGGCCGAGCTCCATCAGCTCTTCTTCGACTTGCGCGATAAATTCGGACAGACCTTCGTGATTGTCACGCACGACGAAGAGCTCGCTGCGCTCACCGACCGCACCATCCATCTGGCCGACGGCCGCATCGTTTCGGAAAGTTCGCGCATGCAACCCGAGGAGACTACAGAAACATCCAACATCGCTGCCCCTGAGGCTGCAGAACAAGACCCTTCAAACCATGCTTAAATTAGGAAACTGGAACGAACTCGTCATCGTTAGATTCACAGACCACGGCGCCTATCTCGACGGAGGTGACGTGGGCGAAGTGCTCATGCCAAAAAGCTACGTCCTGCGCGAGATGCACCCTGGCGACCGCGTGCGCGTTTTTGTTTATCTCGACCAGAGCGAGCGTCTCGTTGCCACCACCGAACAGCCCCGTGCCGTTGTCGGACAGTTTGCCTGCCTGCGCGTGTCGTGGGTGAACGAATATGGCGCTTTTCTCGACTGGGGCTTGATGAAAGACCTCTTCGTGCCTTTCCGTGAACAGAAAACGAAGATGGAGCAGGGGAGAAGTTACGTGGTGTATATCTACATCGACGAGTCAACGCGCCGCATCGTTGGCACGGCCAAAGTCGACCGCTATCTCACGCCGGCTTCTTCAGCCGATTATTATCGCGGCAAAGATGTTGAATTGCTCGTGCAGGGCCGCACGCCCCTCGGCTTCAAGGTGATTGTCGACAACGCCCATGCCGGTTTGGTTTACGACAACCAGATTTACGGACAGACACCGCGAATGGGCGACACGCTGCGCGGAACGGTGGTCACACTGCGTCCCGATGGCAAACTTGACATCTCCTTAGAGCGCATCGGAAAAAGTCGTTTCCGCGATTTCGCTGATATTTTGCTCGACGAGTTGGAAGCCAACGGCGGCACCCTTCCTTACACCGACCGCAGTACGCCCGAAGAAATAGCTAACCGCTTCTCTGTCAGCAAGAAAACCTTCAAGCGTGCAGTCGGAACACTCTATAGCAAACACCGCATCACCTTAGGGGAAAATGAAATAAAACTTTTGCAGTGATAAAAAATATTTATTCGGCAAAAAAACATGCTTTTTTGTTTGGGTAAATAAAATCTGTTTTATACCTTTGCATTGTCAAAAAGGGATAACAAGAATCCCTTAGAAAAAAGAATAGTTTTTTCATCTCTATATAAGTTCTGTGAGGCAAACATTCGTCGTGAGACGCGTGTTTGCATTTTTTTTATACCTATGTCTCCTCAGCCTGAGCGATCTGCAAGATTGCAGTTTTCCTAAGCCCTATGATAAGTTGTCTACTCGCGGCCGCGAGTAGCATTACCCTCGGCCGCGATTCGTGCTACCTTCGGCCGCGAGCAACGTTACCTTCGGCCGCGATTCGTGCTACCTTCGGCCGCGAGCAGCGTTACCTTCGGCCGCGAGTAGATAATATGTATGGCTTCTCGAGGGAATGATTATAGATATGTCTGGAGAAAGGGGAGCTATTGCGGTGCCAGCATTGCGCCACTCACTGCGGCGAAGCACTGTAGCTCACTTTGCTCGCAAAGTGAGGGCCACGATTGCGTCGCGAAAATGCTTCAAGTCCGCTATAGGTCCGCTATAAGCCCGCTCCTTTGCGGCGTGTTCGCTATAATATTCGTCCCCCTCACTTTGCGAGCAAAGTGAGCTACAGTGCTTCGCCCCTTTCTGCGTCCTTGAAATTCTTAATTTCGTTGTATTCGTCCCCTGCCGCCGAAGCCTATAAAAGCGGAAAGCGCCCGCCTCTCATTGAAGAGAAGCGGGCGCTTTCTGTTACTTGTTTGTTACTTTTGCCTTAGGCTTCAGCTTGGGGTTCAACTGAAACGACGCTACGGTCGCGCTGACCGCGCTTGAACGTTACAACACCGTCTGCGAGAGCATATAGTGTGTGGTCGCTGCCCATACCTACATTCTTGCCAGGATAGTGAACCGTACCGCGCTGACGGACGATGATGTTACCGGCGATGCAAGTCTGGCCGCCCCAAATCTTAACGCCTAATCTCTGTGAAGCCGACTCACGGCCGTTCTTAGAACTACCTACACCTTTCTTGTGTGCCATTTTCTTCTACGTTTTTAGGGTTAAGCAATAACTTGTTTGATAGTCAATTCAGTGAATTGGTGACGATAGCCGTTGAGCTTACGATAGCCCTTGCGGCGCTTCTTGTGGAACACGAGCACCTTGTCACCCTTTACGAGCGGAGAAAGTACTTCGCATACAACCTTGGCACCTTCAACAGTGGGGGCACCTACGGTGATGTTACCTTCGTTGTCTACCAACAACACTTTGTCAAATTCAACAGTCTGGCCGCCTTCTGCGGTGGCGATGTGGTTGACGAAGAGCTTCTTGCCTTCTTCTGCCTTGAACTGCTGACCGTTAATCTCTACGATTGCGTACATTGTAATATTAATGATAAAACGGTTTTCTCCGCGAGGCGAACTGCGGACACAGTTGCTTCCTTTGCCCCAACGGACTCTAAACGGCTGCAAAATTACAACTTATTTTTGGTTCGTCGACACATAAACGCAATTATTTTCAGCGGTTTGCGGTTTTTTACGCGAAATTCTCTGATTTTCCCGCAGGGGGCGTATCGCTGCGTCCGGGTACGGCCTGTGTCTCGTGCG
>ERZ1023858.291-NODE-291-length-10814-cov-8.395576_pt1 | contig 10814 bp, 9 predicted proteins | sample MGYA00380387_ERZ1023858 | MGnify/ENA primary metagenome ERZ1023858 (study PRJEB33179, sample SAMN07449010) | human gut metagenome | biome: Human-gut; feature: Human associated habitat; material: Faeces | host: Homo sapiens | place: India: Bhopal | collected...
CATAAACCTGTTGTTTTGTGGCATATCAATGACCTTGTAAGCATCCTCGTTATTATGCCTTCTACCAGTCTTGCTTATTGTTGCATATCTTATCTCCATATTACGATTATTTTTAGTTTATGATAGTATAGAGGCATCGCAATATTTGCGCATAGATTCCAGTGAACTCACCATTCGTTTCATGTTTGTAGATAACCTCTTCCATAATTTCCAAGTGTTAATGTTTAGTCAGCCATTCCACAAGATCATTCACGATGCCATCGGCTAAATCTTTCGAATCATGAGTCGGCTCATTCGGTCTGTTGATGAATACCGCCAAAGCATAGCGAGGCTTCTTGGCTGGGAACAGTCCTACAAAAGACATTTCTGCCAATTTATGCTCACCATTTTCAATATCCTTGCCTTGGTAATTACCATAAATACCAGCCAATTCAACTTTCTTTGGAGCATAAGAAGCCTGGATGCCATCACCTTTATTAAGACCGATCAAGACTTCTTGCAGATATTTACGTCCCAAAGGCTTAATGCGGTCGATTGTTGCCTCAGTAACAGAGTCGGCTTGCAAAGTTGGGAATGTGATAATATTCTTCTGATAGAGGCTATTAAAGACTGCCGCCAATTCCATGGCGTTTGTTTGCTTTTCGTCACTTGTCATACCCTTCCATATACCAAAAGCATCGTCACCACGGTGTACCAGAAGAATCTTGAACATAGCCACATTAGATTTATGCGTCAATGCTTGGCGGCAAGTCATCACGCCATATCCGCCAGACCGCCAGTTATGGTCACAAATACTGATGCTGTCACCTATATTATATACGCCACCGCACAAATCCATCTTGTCTTTGAGCGAACCATTGATGTCTGCCAACCTCGGAGTTATTCCGACAAGTGTCAATACGCGGGGACTGCATGCTTGTTTCAGCAGCTTGCCCTCTACATAATCTTCTCCATCTTTCTCCAATGCTATCCATGCCTTCAACCTACCCGTTTGCGCGTCTAAGACTGCCACCTGTCCGTACGTTCCGTCCAACGACTTCAAGCCTTCAGACAAAACATCATGGCATTTTTGAGCCATTGCACTGTCTATTGTCGTGCATTCATCAAGTTTGGCTACATATTCGGGATTGTCCATCCATACGCTAACAGTATGGTTGTTTTCTCCAACCACTCCAATGGTACCACGTTCAATGCCTCTCTCCACATAAAAATAGAACACCTCTATGCCTTCTTCCGAAACATAACGACGGAAGAGGTCTGCAACGTCAAAATCTATCTCCGTCACATTCTCATGCTTCTCCAAGTCATAGATTCCCTGCTTGCCATCTTTCGTAACTATGGCAAACTTTGCTATGCTGCAAGTATCTATATGCTCACATTGTTCCAGAGGCACTTGAGGGACCTGCTTCTTTCCAAAAGCCTCTTCTGCGTCAATGGAGTCTGCCACTACCGCTTTCTGAGCTAAAGACAATTGTGCGAATAAGGACAAAACAATTGTGAGTAATGTTGTCCTAATACACTTCTTTGTATTCATATCTTATTAAATTCTAATCGTTATACTTTATCACTTGTCAATATAATCATATCCCGCTATGACCTTACGGTTGCCATGCTTATCTTCTATATAGAACGCTATGTAATACTCACCGCAGAAATCTGTATGTATGACATAGTCATCTGAATAGTCGTCTGAAGGAAGCGGCGACAACTTTATCTCAATTTCCTCATCCTCTATTTCATAGACGGCATCCATCTTGAGACCTTTAAGGTGGTCAGGCAGATTCTGCCGAACGAGGTTCAGGAAGTAAGCGCCAACATCAGTACGAATAACCAACCTATTTTCTATCAAGACGGACGGATGTATGGCATACACATGGCCACGAGCACCCTCCTTATCACCATAACCCATCTCACGTACCAGAGGCTCTTTGGCTTGTTCTGAGATTTTGAAGTCATACTCGTCACGCATCTCCATAAGTATGCTGCAAAACTCCTTTGGAGTAAGAATGGTCCTGCAAGGGTTGTCCTCGCCAGCAGTATGTATCAGCGTGACGCCTCGTGTTGACATCAATGCTGTGCGAAAACGCTCACTCTGCTCGAACATAGCCTTGTATGCCATGCGTACAAGCATCTGGTATTCATCGCTTTGACGATTAATAGCCTGTCCCTTCCACCACACGATTTGATCTGTCTGCCATGACGTAACGCTACGCTTACGGGCATTACCTCCCTTCATACTGCATATCTGACGTTGCTTGTCAAAGTCTTGCTGCTTGAGGGACTGTAGGAATCCCTCCATGCTGCCACATACCATTCCGTCGAAACGAAAACTGTTGCTGCACAGATTGCTCAATACTCCAGAAGGATAAAGCCCATTTGAACGTATATCCAATGTTTTGGTCTCAAGAGATTCTATATGATTGGGAGCAAGTCTATCTTTCATAACTCTTTCCTGGTTATTTATACGACGATTGTAGCCGTTACAAAATGTTATACTTTTATTGTATAGAGTGAGAAGAAGTAACCTTTCTATCAGGAGATTTCCTGCATCTTGCGTCTCCATAATACCAACAGTTCGCGCTGCTTGGGCACCAAGTATGACCTTACATAATCAAGGATGTAGTATTCAGAATCCTCATCCTCCGGATTTTCCTCAAAGTCGCAAGTTATGGAAAAACATGTTCTTCCAAAATAAGGCTCGTATCCGACACTATATCTTATACGCTTGTCCATTTCGTCCAACTCCTTACAGTACTCGCGAGCCTCATCCACATAAGCGTCATCAATCACCCTGGCAACAATCGTTATGCCGAACCGACCGTCGTCATGAGAAAACACCTTCACCAATCCTTGCGGAAAACTCAAAAACACGATTCCCGTACCATCGTCCTTACACAATTCTTTGTTATGCGAAATCTCTTGCTCCACAGCCAACAATGCTGCAAGCGAGACAAAAGAACGCTTGCTTCTCATCTCTCTCCTGTAAGAACTGCCATATATCCTATCCAAAATCAAGGTAGCAATAATGGGTTGAACCAAGAGTATAATAGCAACTAAGATCATAACTTCAGTTTTACATAATTGTCAAGATACATATATTCAACACTTGCATTTACAAAAATAGAATGTAACACATCATTATTCCTTTCTATTGTATCTATTGTACAATCCGGGATGTAAAGATTCTCTATCTTAGCACCTTTGAATTGCCTTCCATACTCACTTCTCAAACTTTTCCTGTAAATCTTCAATGTTCCGATCCTGCTGTTTCCAAACACATATCCGCCCAACAGCTCAACATTTTCAGGAATGCAAACCTTTGGCAAGACACATCTGTTGAAAACGCCTGATAATATTCCTACATCTAATTTCTGCCCTATTCCAACAAGCGACCAAGGCAAGCTTAATTTTTCTTTCACCTCGATATTGTTAAAAAGGCCATCTGCTATGTATCTTACATCTTTCTCGTCGGCAGGTATGATAAGATGTTTAAGAACCAACATTCCATTCTCTTTTGATACGATATTGTCAGGTGAAGGCTCAAAACATATCAATGAGCCAAATTTACATACAAACTTGCCGCTTTGTGTCCAGATATACATTTCCGATGTTTTTTACCGTCAGTTATAAGTTTGTTTTTGAAAGCCAACTTTTCTTTTATGGTAGGCATATAATCCTGATCTTCTTGTTTAAAGATATATTTACCTCCGTAAGGTTTGTACTTTCTTCATCGTAAGATAAGGAAAACCATATGGATAGGCATTTATATACCTTGCCATCCATTGAAGTTGTTCCAAGCTGTCATTGTCGCCATACTCACTGACAATACATCCTGTACACAGGTCATCAGCTATAGCAATAATGACATCCGCCAATTCCAAGTTATCCTTATAATACTGAGGGATGGATACCAATCCACAAGCGGCTCCCATTATGTTTCCACAGATCGCACCTGTAGAATCGCTATCACCATCATGATTGACAGCAGCAACTACAGCGTCCTCAAAGTTTCCCCAATGGCGCAAAGAACAATATATTGCTATGGCAAGAGCTTCGTCACCGGTCCAACCTTCCCCGATAATTCTAATGTTGTTATAGTCAGCCCCGTCCCCTTTTGCCAATTCCATTGCAGTACTGATTGTTCTGCCGAGTTCTATGGCATAACTATCACCATTAAAATCCGTCAACAATGCAGTACAGGCATTACGCACAATTTCCTCAAATGTTGTTTCTGTCAAGTTTTCACTGCAATCCACAATATCACGTATTATACATGCAAGTATTCCTGCAGGAAGATAGCCCAAAGGGTGCTTATGTGTAATGGCAGCACAGTCGCACGCAATGTCTATTGTCTCCTTTCCACGAGCCACCCCACTTAACAAGCCAATAGGAGCAGCTCGCATTACACCTCCACAACCTTTACTGTTGTTACTTACCGCTTTTTGCTCTCTTAATGCCGTAAGAGCAGACAAACACGTGTTTCCTGGTGCACGACGAGAGTTGAGTGCTGAGATATTACGAATCCAGCACATATGCCACTCGTCCTCCAATGGAAGCTCCATTTGGGTCTGCAACCATTCATCATAAGCTATGGCTACATAGTTGAACAAATCAGACCCAATGCCACGCATACAGAATCTGGTAATACCATACAACAATCCATTTGCTGTAAACAAAGTCATTTGGGTATCATCAGAAATCTCTGCCACTCCGTTATTGTTCAATACAAATCGAGTAATTCCATTCTCTCCAAACATGGATTTAATGTTGGAATATGATGCAAACTCAACTGGATAGCCAAGAGCATCACCTATAGCCCCACCGATAAGTGAGCCACGTATCTTATCTTTTCTTGATAAATTCATCTCCAAAGGTTTATATGTCCGATTAATCGTAATACATTGTCTTCTTCCTCTCCGTCGTCAAACATCGGATAAGCCTCGATTCTCCCCAATGCAAGATTTAGAAGATACACCTCGTATTCATAGCCTTCAGAACTGCTCCAATAAGTAGATTCTGAATTAAGCCCGTATCTTCCCAGATTGTTGATAGCCGTTTTGCTGTCAAAATCTCCCCACTCTTGTATACGGTCGCACATATCTGGTGCGCTTTCTTCAAAGACATCCGTCTTTCCCAAATTGCGGATGATGGCATTCCATTCTGCCAAAGTCGGTACACTACATCGTATATGCTTGTTGTTATATTGCCGATTAAAATCCTCTGCAATTTCTAAAATCTCTTGCAAGCTATGATAGCGTTTATGACTACATTCCACATCAGAGAAAGGCAAGAAAAGAAGTTCCTTCTCAGTGCCGCCGAAGACAACACCCAAGACTTGCTCCGACATGGTGTCAGTGACATCCCCATCCTTAGTTATGTATTTTCCTATGTAGTCCATATTTTTTTCTATTATCATTTCACTAAATCTTCAAAAAACTCAGATAATAATTGGTATCTTTCGTTTGTGGGGTGATAACTAACGTAGGGTCTTATCGTTGATGAATCTTATAACACCTCAATATAGCTGGTATATTCCGTGAACCACTTGTCAAGCAGTTCATCCGTCTTCCGCTCAATCTCAGGTGTGATATTTTTGCAAACCTTCTGATAAGCCACAGAAAGCGAGAACACCTCGTCCATCCATCCGATAATGGGGAGTCGTTTTGCAGAAATCAGGTCTACAGGGAATACCAGATAAGAGATGGTTGACAGTATCATCAACTTATCCTTCTTAGGCGTGTCCCTGCTCACCATAACAAAGTAGAGCAACAATACCGGTCGGGCACTAACGCGTCCGATCTTCAATGCATACTCATGCAGTCTGTCTTTCAACACCGCCATATCTATAAAGCTTGTTCTGTTCATAGTCATATATCTTTTACGTTATACTTTTATGGTATAGAGTTGGAAGGAGTAACCATTCTATCACAAGAAAAGAAAACTTGCAAATCATGACAGCCATATTGGCATGCTCCCTATTCTGTCCCAATCAAAAGGCACATTATATGGTGATAAAAATTCTCTCATACGAATATACCCTAATCCGTGTCGGGCACAACTTTAAGTTTGGTATTTTGACTTTTATGATATATAGAACGGGAAGAAGTAACCTTTCTATCACGAAAAAAACTTGCAAACAAAGACTGTATTAGAGTTTGCAAGTTTTCTGCTTTATTAAAAGCTTTAAGCGTTATGACGTGAACAAAGCAGTTCTATAGAATATCAAAGCGAACTCTCATTGTGCTCTCTTATAGAAAAAGCTCCAAATCTTCACTGCTATACATAATTCAATGTTTTAAATTCAGCAGTGAAGATGCTTCTTTCTAAATTAAGCCCTAATTTGAGTGCTTACAAATTTGAGTGCTTACCTGTATCAATGTTTCAATTCAGCAGCGAAGGTATCTCATTCTCATTTAAGCCATGATTTGAGTGCTTACTGAATGCTTACTGCTTACTCACTTGGAACATTGACTTGCAGAATCTCTATAATCTTTTGCCTTAGATTCATATTGTTCAGCACTCTTATTCAAATCATTTGCATGTGAGACATTTCCTTTTACTATTTCTTGTTTAGCCTCATTTCTTAAACTATCAGCTTTTTTTTGATTTATCCTTGCTTGTTTTAGATTCCACTCTTGATCGTTCACAAACAAATTTATACCATCATAATTATAAATACCTTCAACTACCTTTGTTTCACTCATATACTTTAGAATTTCTTGGAGACGTTCTGCAACATGTTTATTGAAAGTATCAAGACATAATGTAAAAGTACATGCGATACCATTTTTTTTTATTTTCTCAACAAAAAATTTTGCAAAATCAACAAATTCACCTCTAAGGACCCCTGTTGGGTGAATATCAGTGCCTTCTCCATGACACAAAGACTCCTTAAATTGAGTTGTATCAATACCTTCAATACCAGCTAAAACAGCTGCAAAAAAATCACAAGCTAGCTCTTCAATCCAAGGATCACATTTAGGAAAAAGCTGAAGGATTCTGTGCGCACATTCATGGGCATATACAAGAGTTAGTGAATCCTCTCCTTTTATACCCATATCCATGAGTTGCCTTCTATTAAACAAAAAAACATCATCATTTAAAGTTTTTACATCAAAATTACTTTCTCCAACAAAAGACGATTTAATTGTAGGTACCACTGGAATTCCAAAAAATCCGCAAGCGCGTTCTATAGCTCTATGAACCATCTCGTGTGGTAATGTAACGTCACGAATAAGTTGTCCAGAAATGTCTCTTTCATGAAGTCCTAATTCTGTTGGAGCATTATGGATTTCTTGAATATTTTCCGCTTCCAATGGAATAGAAGAATTTTCTTTCAATTGATTTTGAATGTCCTCATAAATGTTATTCATAGTTTACTTTCTTTTAAAACTTTTATAAATCCCATTTCTATAATTCTGCCTTCATAATACCAATATGGCATTACGACTTCAATAGCCATGCCAGTAAAAACATCTTCTGTATACGTGTATAATTCTTCGTAATTCTCAGGTGCCTTAACTTGTATGTCACCACAGACTAATCCACACTCATTCAACAAGACTAAAAAAACATTTGATTTCTCCCTGTAAGTAGACTCATTCCAAACTTCATAGCCTTTGCTGAAACTTTGCCACCAATTTAGGATAACAGCATTTTCTGAATACTTAAATATCTTGCCTAAAATACAGAAAACTCTTTCTGGATTTTTGCTCTTACCTTTACTTATTAGCCAGATGGAACCAAAATTATCTGCTAACTTAGGAATAAAATTTTTGAACTCTTTAATGAGCTGAACTTGTTTTTGTACTTTCTCTTTTTTTTTGTTTAAGTATACCTTAATAGTTATAACTACTCCAATAAGGAATATCGCAACAAAAAATATTGTCAATGCTTCATTAAACGTACCCACACGGTTCATATTGAATTTTGTTTTAAATATTTATCTTAATCCAAGAAGCTGCATCGTCTTGATCACTCATTACTAAAGAATGCCCTATTTCAAGTAAAGGGATTATAGCCTCCTGTTCTTTCCTTAATGCCATGGCTTTACTCATTACGGAACAATCTTCTACAGATGACAGCCTATGACATATTTTATAATTCGTATTCCTTATCACATCAGGAATAAGCCTTGTAGGAACTTGGTCAATAATCATAATACCTTCACCTATACTTCGAGTTTCTGATAACATTTTCGAAAATAGCTCAGAAGTTGATTGCTGAGGATTTCCAGAATATTCACTTGTAACAGTGGCAGATTGCATAACATTGTGCGCTTCTTCTATTACAGTCAAATGCATAAGCTTATTTCTAACAGCATCAGTACGATATTCAGAACTATTAAGGTACTGAGATTTTCTGTACTCTTGCAATGCAAGTAATAACATAGACATAATCAAAGCCAAGTCCTTATCATTTCCAATTCTACTTAAATTCACAATACATGTATGCTCAAAAAGAGCAGAGAAATTAGTAGATATTTCTTGATTGAGAATACATCCTCGTTTACCTCTTGTAAGATATTTAAAACGAGTTTCTAAAGCAGCTGTGAGGTTCTCACAAACTCGCATTTCATATTGTCTTTGTTTCAATACCTTTTTAGCGACTTCTATAACACCCTCTAATCTCGGATATTTCGTCTTCTGCAGAATTTCGTCACATTCAAAATATTTAATATTCTCGCTGAGATAAGTATATATGGCTTCATCAATAATAACTGGAAGTACATCACCAGTAGGCAAACAATTGTTTAATAAGGCTGTTATTTGCTCACAGCGCGTTAGCATATCTATTTTTGAATTTCCCCATGCGGCAGGTTGAAATGGGTTAAGTGATAATGGCGGTAATGTACATCCTTCAAATCGTTTAACACCAGGCATAAATATGCGAATCTGTTTTTCTAAAGGCAGAGTTTGATTCTTTTTGATAGCCCATCGCATCCATTCGTCTTTAGCAGGTTCAATAATTAGAACAGGAATATTCTTAGACAAAACCTTATCTATTATTGTTTTAGATGTCGTAGTTTTACCAGACCCAGTAGAGCCAGTTATCAAAGAATGTCTTACTAATGAATCTATATCTATGGTATACGCATTATTTAAGACTACTCCTGTGTCGACAATTTTACCAATTTCAAGTCCATCAGAGTGTTGCTTTCCTGGATTGTTAGCAAAACGAGCAACATTCTTCACAAATCGCAAACCTGGCACGTCCTTACGAGGCAAAGATGTAAATAGAGACAATTCCAAAGTGTTAACAGGCGTACTTACTGACTGGTACAACTCTCCTAAAGGATGCCAATTCGTTGTGTTAATACCACTTTCTATTTTTTCGCTTCTAAGAGGTACTAAATTAAATCTTCGAATAGTTTCAATTGCATTAAGACAATGAAATTTATGTATTCGAATGGGTTCTACATAACTTTCCTCTCCAGAATAAATAGAACGCAAAATGCCTGTTATAACATCAATATCGGAGTCAACTTGTCCTAATACATATACACCGGTATTCCAAAATCCCATACTACGTCCTAAACGGAGACGTTCACAATGTTTGTCCGTAAGATGCTCCGAATATTTGGCAAATTTATTTAAAAATTCTTCCGCTATAGATTCACTATAACTATCACTATAGCTACTTGTATATGACCTGCTTACATTACAATTAAAAGAAATTCCTCCTAAAACAAGATTCATTAAGATTTCCGGCGGATTCATTTCAACAAGCGACTTGACTAAACTTCCAATACCATTTCCACCACCAATAGACATACCTGCACTAAAAGTCGTTTGAGTACCCTCTTGATATCCTAATTGTTGAGATTTTGTCCTTGTCCTGTGTACATCCGTATGAATTCTAGAGCCCAAGTCTTGAAACTTTGCGATAGTTTCTGACATCACATCATCATTTATTGGTTCTGCAATAACAAGTAAAGAATAATCAATTGATTCCCTGCCATCTATTCCATGAATACCGAAAGCCATTTTGTCTAAGGTCTGTAGAATTCCATATTTTGTATCTTTCCTAAAAGTAGGAATTCCTGTAATCGCACCAGCAGAGTTTCTATCATGAAGCCTTGATATTATACCCACTTGTTGTTGTTGGTCTATTACTTCCAAATCTACCCCTGGCATTGAAGTTAAAAAAGCATTATAACATTCTTCCGAAGCATTTTCTATTCCTTTATGTTGAATTCCTATATACAAATTAGTCTTGCCCTCATTGCGTTCTAATAAAAAAATAACCTTATTACCCCATGAATGTAGTGAGGATAGGACAGATTGCCATCTAGAAAGCAAATCATAGTCTTCTATTTGCAGCGGAGAAACAGGAAGTCTATTTATCTTTAACCAGGATATCTTTGCTTTACTTAAAGGCACAGATACGAAATCATCCCTATTAGAAATATCTTCCAGATAAGAACGTTCCATCATATAATCCATGAAAGAATTCTCCATGTTCTCAGGCAACTCGAAAGTGAAAACTGGAGGCATACCAGCCTTTAGCTTGTCTATATTGCTTTTAATAGCATCTTTATCAAACCTGCCAAAAATTCGCGATAATATTTTATTCATCGTATATCAATTATAATCCATCAATATGTGCACGATATATAGCCAGCTCATCATCAAAATCATCCCATTTACCCATGACATCATGTCCTGACCATGAAGGCTCAATACAATTGACAGAAATGTTTATATTTTTCTTTTCATCAATATTGATATTGAAATTGTATTGGATTTTGTATTCATCAAAATCATAAGATCCTACATGATAAGATTCTTTTACGGATTTAAAAGGTAAAGTAT
>ERZ1023858.295-NODE-295-length-10771-cov-33.900056_pt1 | contig 10771 bp, 5 predicted proteins | sample MGYA00380387_ERZ1023858 | MGnify/ENA primary metagenome ERZ1023858 (study PRJEB33179, sample SAMN07449010) | human gut metagenome | biome: Human-gut; feature: Human associated habitat; material: Faeces | host: Homo sapiens | place: India: Bhopal | collected...
TAAACTTTAATGTCTTGATCTCTTTTTTATTATTTATTACTCTAATTACTATTATCTGATTTTTATAACTTGAACAATCTATCATTGTTTTATTGCCATTGCCCTTTACTGATGCAAGTTTTTGACCAGATATATTATATAGTTCAACTATTCCTGATAGTGATAAACCATTAATCACAATTGTATTACCAACTAGATCAATCTGCAAGTTACTATTTGATTCAATATCCTCGATGCCAGTAATTACATCATCTATGAAGAATACTTTTGAGGCATACATCATATCTGGCACAGAAATGTAAGCTTCAAATGGCTTAGCATCTCTATAATCATGAACGAACAAACTTCCTTGCAAATGACCAGTATATTCCTCACCAACATTCAGTGTCATACATGTATTTTTTGCTTTATTGATGAAGTTCGGAGTAAATATAATGTTACCCTTGGAACCGTAATTCAACGTTGTCGATGATTGAACATTTACATTCTTTCCACTGAAAGTAACCTCACCAGCTAAGATGTACTCATCTGAATAGATGTCGCTATTAGGCATGGCAATGATATATGGGGTATTGGCTTCTATCTTGGTTGCACTTTCAAAGCCATATTCTGTAAGAGTACATAGCCAGAATGGCTTCTTGTATGAATCTTTTGCAGCAAATGGTGCCATTGCACCATTGACAGAATGCTTGATGTTTGTTGGAGAGAAAGGCAATGCAATGCTCTCCCAACCTGTGCAGACACCCTTTATTGTCTTCTGAGAGTATGTGTGTTTATAGCTAATGTTACGCGCTGTAAACTCTCGTGGACAATAGAAGTTACTGCCTTCCGCATCCGACAACTCAATCTTCTCAGCAATAGAGCCTATGATGACGTTGCTGAATTTTGTACTTACAGAACTTGCATTGCGAACATACATAAGCATATTGGGCAAATTCATATCATCAAGGATGTTATCTGGAACTTGGCTTAATGAATTCCAATCAATTGCAGCTATTCTCTTGCAACCTTTCAAAATCTTACTTCCACAAGTAAACTTTGAAGATGGCATACTAACATAAATAAGGTTCATGTTTGCAAGAGCCTCATCAGCAATAGAAGATAATGTGACTGCGCTCAGATCGAGATATTCAAGAGAAGAGAGTTTACGAATCGTTGCAAAGTCAGCATTGTTCATAGGTCCTTTCACAGTCATTTTGTTGGATTTCGGTAATCCGCACCATTCAAATGCACGTTCCAAAGTTCCTGCAGTATGCATATATACATCGCCATTATTATAGTAACAAGGCAATGTGTATGTCACAACACTACTGTTGTTCATATCATCCATCATGGCAATAGCCTTAACCGTACACAGTCCTTCAAGAACAGTTGTACCTACATACACAGTACTCTGTTCTGTAGGATTTGTTCCGTCGATAGTGTAGAATATTTTCGCACCTGCTGTTTTGCACGATAGAGTAACTGCATGTCCATCAAAAGAAATCTCTGGTGATGCGCATGTAAACATATTTGGTGTATATGTTACTATATCAGAAGGATTGAAACCATCAGCAATGGCAAATGCTTTAACAGCACGGTTGTCTGTCAAGACGATAGGTTGCGTATAGCGTGTTGAGCTTACTGTAGGTATTTCACCGCCTATTGTATAATATATAATAGCATTTGGTGTACTGCATGTTATCGTCAGTTTACCATCTGTAAACGACATTTCAGGTAGTTCTGCCTGGAACCAATCCACAACCACTTCTGCCATATCCGATTGTATCTCACCACTCTTAACAGCAATCGCCTTATAAGTGGCATTTCTATTAAGAACGATTGGAGATATATAGCGTTCGCTTTTGACTGTCGGAGTACTACCATTAGTAGTATAGTAGATGGTTGCCCCCTCGGTTAGGGTAGTCATTGTCAGAAGGTTTCCGTCGATTGTCAGTACTGGTGTGATACACTTTACAGAAGATACATCAACCTTATATTCTATTACTTCCGAATCATTGTAACCATTACGCTTTGCTACAGCCTTGACAATACAATTGCCTGTCACAGAAATTGGAGCCGAGTAGAGAATGCCATTTGTCAATGGACTTGATCCATCTGTTGTATAGTAAACTTGTGATTCAGCTGTTTTACAAGTTATATACACTTTAAGATTAGTGAATACAATATCAGGATCGGCAGTCTTATAGGAGTTGATTTTATATGTCGCTACATCTGAATCCGTATAACCTTCGCAGATAGCATAAGCTTTCACTGTGCCATTCTGTAGCATACTGAATGGGGCTGAATATATATTACTATTGATGCTTGGTTCAGAACCATCTGTTGTATAGTATATTGTAGCCTCTTCTTGTAGCTCCTTAATTGTAACCAAACCGTCAGCAAAGCTTATTTCAGGAACAGGAACAATATTATTTGTCTGCATATATCGAATTTTTATACTGTTCTCTGTGTTGTCGGCATCGGTCACCATATTGTATACTATTGCATAATATGTTCCTTCTCCTAAACTAACAGATGCTGTATTAATCAACTGTTGTTCTTTAAGTGAACTTCTCTTAGTGCCTGTAGCTGTGTAGATATCTATTGAACAACACTGGTTGGCCCGTAGGTAATATGTTCCAGCTTTGGGCGCGACAAGTTTGAGTATTGCAAAGTCGCCCCTTTGAACTTTTGTTAGTTCAATTGACTTTTGGAGTGCTACATTCTGAGCGGTATGAGATATCTCATCCTCCTCTTGATAGTTGTATATTTCGGGAGCACTCCATTCTGACTCGCTGCTTTCAAATTGTAGAGAGAATGTAACATCTGTACTTCTTTGCATCTTCACTTCATCAGTTGAAGCATTAAAAGTGAAATTGCAATTAGAACCAATGGTTGCAATATCTGTAATATTTGGCAATTGGAACGTTGCGTCTTTCATCTCATATTCTTTTGTTTCAGGAAGCTTTACGTATTTGAAAACACCGTTGAAACCATAGCGGTAGCCAACTATGTTGGATTCTTCAGAAGTGAAACCGTCGGAAACATAGAAAATATGTCTGTTCAGAATGCCATAAGTTCCATTAACACCGATAGTACGATAATTGAACATGTGGATGCCTTGTTTACAGGCAGCAACATCCAGAGTGTATTCTTGTTCTTCATCTAAAATGGGACATGTGATGCGTGAATCGTAATCATCATCTATCCAATATTCACACCGTGTTGCTTGTTCCAAATTATCTGCCTCTGGTATATAAAACATGCGTCTGTTGATAGTGCCATATTTCCCGTCAGTATTTATAGTACGATAATAGAATGTATGTATTCCTTGTGTATATTTACTAAGATCTATAGTGAAATCCTGCTCTTCAGACATTATTGGACATTTCACACGTTCTGCATAATTATCGTCTATCCAATATTCACATTGAGTTGCTTGTTTAGTATTGTCATACTCTGGAATATAAAACATACTTCTGTAGATGGTGCCATATTTTCCGTCAGTACTTATATTGCGATAATAGAATGCATGCATTCCTTGTGGATATTTACTAAGGTCTATAGTAAATTCCTGCTCTTCGGATAGTCCATTCTTCGTCTCTCTGTATGCATAGTCATCGTCAATCCAGTATTCACACTTGATGTCGTTTTGGCAAACGGCAGGATATGCGCAGATGAAAGTAAGAATGAAAAGTATTAGTTTTTTAATCATAACATATAGATATGTCAACTATTCTTTATTGGTAGTTACCGTCAAGTTTACTTTCAGCAATTTGTTTGCTGCATCATAAGCCACTGTACTGTTGGTTACTTTAGGGACGGAAGGTTCTAAGGTAAATGGCGCAGAACCTCCTTCAATGCCGACAACTGTGCCATCTGTTCCTATATAACCTTTGTCCTCTAAATCATATTTTCCCAAAGAGGAATCTAAAGTATACAGATCTAATGTAAAATTATTATCAACCCAACAGTTTTTTGCAGATGATGAGCTTTCAAGGCTATATCCTCCATTGAACAGGCAATTGTTGAAGAAGCAATTTGATATATAATAGCCAGTACCACAACCAAAAATACAATTAGTAAAATTCCCGCTAAGTGCATCTCCTGAGATACTATTAATGTTACAATTGAAATACTCATGTCCACAATCGTCATAAGCAAAAAAAATTTTAGAGTTAACTATGGTCGCACTCTTAAAACCACGTATACAATCAGAAATAAAGCATCTATCAACAAGTACGTCTTCTATATTGTTGGCATTTGTTGCCAATCTTTTGAATCTACATTGCTTGATTTTTAGCTTCTTCATAGATGATTCAACTGTGATAGAATTGGTGTCCATATTAAGCCATTCCAATAATGTTTGAGTCAATGTTGGATTATTGTTCAGATTTATCTTTATATCACTATTAATTCTTGACTCTTGTCCTGCACCCCGAATGGTTATTTTCTTGTTAATAGTGAAACCAGGAAAGGTTCCTTCGCTGAGGAATATTGTGTCGCCATCTGCAGATGCTTTTATGGCAGCTTCAATCTTCTCTCCATCAAACACCTTTACGGTTCCTTGATGATGTAAAAGACACTTAGCCCTTGAATCTGCATTTATATTAATACTGATAGCAAAAAATGTAATAAGGAGTAAAATTAATTTCTTCATTGTTCTTTGTTTTTATGTTATTGTTTTCTTATATAATCGGTCTGTTAATATCATCATCGCCAGGCTTTCCACCTCCTGCGATAAAGGAAACTTGTTGACCATAAGCAGTTCCCTTCTCATTGCTAGCAAATGCTCGCACGTAATATCTTTTACCAACCGTTAAATTATTAACGGAATAAAATAAATTCGGTTTTGAATTACTCAGAACCTTATTGTTAGCTAATGTTGGCATCTCATTGGTAGAATAGACAAATCCACATTCCGTGATATTGCTATGACCGTCAGATGTAATGACTGCAGAAAAATCAGCATTGCCTTTACCTTCTTCCGTATTAACCGAGACGGAAGAAAGCTCAGGAAGTGTTACAGCAATTGTAGTAAACTCTTTATCCTGGCTGTAAGCAACTCCTAATTCATTGATAGCATAAGCTCGTACATGATATGTTGTGTTGTCTATAAACCCAGTAATACTTTTGGCGAAATCACTGCCAGTTGGTGTGCCATAACTGATGCGTACGTCGTCTATTGTAGGGTTTGCGGTTGTAGAATAACAAAAGCCACAGTCGCTTATAGTAGCGTTGCCGTTGTTGATGATAGACGAAGAAAATGTAGCTTGATGTATGCCAATGTTGCTAATATATACATCAGAAACGGAAGGTAGTGAAACTATTGACATGTCCCATCCATTATGATGTTCTTCAGTCGGAAGGTCCATATATCCAGCTTGGGCTGCATCCAGAATAGGATGTTCGCATACTGTTGTGAACAGATAGTTGTCGTATGCAACAGACATAGTTCTTGAATCTTGTGGAAACGAACAATAACAATATGGTGTATACCCGTCTGCATTAATGGACAACTCTATAGGCGATTGGGATTTGGTAAGGTTTTTGTTCGTGATATCAAAGGAAATATAATTCCATACACCCGAAATTTTTATACATTTGTTAGGCGTTCCACGAAAACGAATACGCCCCGTCTGAGGATGCAACACAACTGAAATCCATACGCTTTCTGATTCTCGTTGGCAGGAAATTTTTGTGTCTATATAAACAGGAGTTTCTGCATTGAATAATATAACATTGTTGTTGGATTTAGTTGCCTCTCTAACATAATAAGCTGTACCTGAATACTCGCCATTGGGGAGAACGCCTTCATAATAAAGAGTCCAACTGTTATCGTTTTTACTGTAAACAACCTTTCCTTCGCTTTTTATATCATTACCATTCAGTGAGATGTAAATAGTTTCCCCGTCATTCCAATCTTCTGAAATAGCACGCGTTGAGCTTTCGTCACTATACTTTTCTGACTGTATGTTCACAAAGGCTCTGCAATTGTTAATCGTTTGCTTATCTTTATCAAAAGCATTGGTAATAGGATTTTCATCATTGCAACATGAATAGAATGATAAAAGGACCAAAAATAGGAAGATTGATTTTATTTTTTTTATCATATTATTTATTCCAATTGTTTTCATTTCCATAATCATCGACAGATACACTAACTGTTGAGCCAGTTTTGAATTTTATCACGTTGCCATATGCTGTTCCTACACTATTGGTTGCATACGCTCGCACATAATAAGTGGTGTTAGAAGTTAATCCAGTCATAGTTGAATGGTATGAGCCTATCGTGGTAGTTGTTCCAAGGCTTGTTTTGTTGTCGTTTGTTGTAGGAGTGTTATGAGTGCTCCATACATGACCATATTGGGTGATAGTACTGACGTTGCCTAAATTCGTGATATTACCCACAACGTCTGCTTGTGTGGCTTGAATATTGTTTGTTGTTCCTGTTTCTACAGTTGGCAGTTGTGGGGTTCCCTTTGTCTGAAACTTTATCTGATTGCTATAACTTATACCTTCTGTATTCTCAGCGTATGCCCTTACATAGTAATACGTGTTTGGCTGAAGTGAATTGGCACTATAAGTAAAGTCCTTAGCTTTCTCGCTGTCTCCAAGATTACAGATGCCTTTACTTGACACAGTTGGTTCTTCAGATGTAGACCAACAAAAACCGTGTCTGCTTACCTTTGAACTACCAATATTGGCGATAGCTCCCTTAAATCTAACACTGCTATAGGTTACATTATCAACAATTTGTAATGCAACTGTTGGCTTTTCTCTAGAAGGGATATTCATTCGTACAGGAATGTTTACCTTATCTTCTCCTATTGTTAGCGTTAAGTTTCCGGAATGATCGCCATTTGACAAGGACGTTCTATCGACACTTACTGTTATGTTCTCAGTTTTGGTAAATGTTCCAGTTGAACGAGAAAGTTTTATCCAGTTGTTGGAAGGAGTAAGTGTATAAGAGATACTGCCGCTACCATTATTTGTAATATTCAATTCCATTGATGTGGTAGTAGATCCAAAATCAAGTTCCTCTGGAGATATACTTATCATCAATCCTTGAACAGACATATTGACATCAATAATACTACTTCCTCCGTTCGATGATACTGCTATTGTCTGCGAATAGTTACCTCTTTCGAGTCCTTTTCTATCTACATTGACTATAACAGATGATTTCTCACCTACTTGTGTGGTTCCTGAAGTTGGATTGCATGACATCCATGAGGCATCCTCACTCAGCTGCCATATAAGCGCAGCATTGCCATTGTTTGAAATATCAAATGTTAATGTTGTTATCTCATTACCAAAATCAATGGAGTTTTGTGAAAGTACTAAATTGCCTGTAGAGGGTGTTAACTGAAAATCGAGGTTGGTATCATTTCCAGCTTGCACAAAGGCAGTCTTTTTATCTGATTTATAACCAGACTTACTTGCAGATATAGAATACTCTTGCGATTCAACATCTCTAAATTCATATTTTCCATCAATACCTGTAGTTATTGTCTTCCCTGTTGGCGACAAAGCTACAGATACTCCTGATAGAAATGCTCCAGAACGAGAATCACTAATAACTCCTATAAGATTTCCAGTTGTATCAACAATATCCTTAGTACAGGATATAATTAACAGAGAAAATAATAAAACAGAATAACGTAATAATACGTGTTTCATTACATAATTTATTTATTCTTTGACGTGGTTTTCCCAAACGTCAACTATAATTGTTATTTTTAGACAACACAAAAAAGAATCGCAGAAAACCTACCTGTAATATTATATATCACTTCAGATAAACGCCTTTTTTATGCATTAGATCAGCACATTATTTTTAGCTGCTTACATTGGACTTCGACACACTTTCTATTTTTATTTGGGTACAAACAAACATTCTTAACATTTTCCCTAAACTGATAGTTTTGAAAGCCATCTTAATACATCTTTGTTTAATGAGAGTTTTCTATTATCATCAGTAGTTGAGATACTTGCTACAAAACATTCGCTCAATTTTTCATCAAAAATACCAAAATCAATAGAAGGATTCTTGATAATCAACACTGGCATTCCTACCATTAGTGCCATTCCTACTTCTATGTCATTCCAAGGTGTTGATATCCATTTGTCTGATAAAACTTGTTCTTCTTTCGTATTGGGTCGAAATAGTGCATCTTTTATCTTTATTTGTTTAAATCCAAAAGCAACTACACCTACCGAATTCATAATTTTCTCACGAATTCTGTTTAATTGACCATAACATGGATAATTATCCTTTATGTAATAATGTACATTATATCCCTGCCCTTCTAAGAACAACTTAAAATCTTTTGTAAGAAGTTCCTCACTTTTTTCCATAATACTCGGCATTGAAAAAAAAATATTCTTACTTGATTTTAAATCGTATCCTATTGTTACTCTATCATCGTCTATGTATATTCCATCTACTAATTTTGCTTTGATTTTCTCAGGAACACGCAAAGCACCTGAAAAATCAGCTCCCTTCAACAAAACATTTTTGAAATTTACCCTTGTCATATCAGCTTCCCTAAAAGAACTACCAGACAAGTCTGAATTCTTGATTTGTGTACAAAATAATATAGCCCTATAGAAAATAGCATGGCCAGTAAGATTCTCTAAAAGAGCATAAGACAAATCTGACAAATAGAAATCTGTTGAATCAATTTTGATTTTTCTGTTATCCTTCCTACCCAAATATACATCCTGTAAATTTGTCTTCTGCAAATCCATATCAGATAAATCTATAGCATAGGCCAAACCGTCTGCTAACGTTTTTTGGAATATACCTGTTGGAAGAACTTTCAACATTGACGAAATGACATTAACACTCTCTTGGAACAAATATCTATTTGATTTCAGTACTTTCCCATGAAGAAACCTCCTTAACATAATAGCAGATGCCAATCTTGTAGTATTATCTTCAGAAGATAAATTTCCAACAACTAAATCGAATGACATTTTTTCTTCTTCACGTCTTGCTCTCTTACTTTTTAACCCCAAATATGAGAAAAGAAAGAAATACAAAACGCCACAAATACTAGTAAATAGTGCTATTACTCCCGGTATATAAGTAATTTTAAAAAATTCCATATTAATTAAATCTAGGTGAGTTAAACACTATATTATTTCTACATATATATTCATAGCCTTTAAATATAGGCACATTTCTTACCGACACCCCTTTCCTGTCTCTTCGGGGAGGATGCAGGAGGTAAAACCTGCACTGAGAGGTACAAAATGACCTCTGCTGGGTATCACATTAGACAATGCGATCATGGTTTTTATCTATCAATAAAATCAACTGCAAATATAGCAATTATTTTTGATTTAAAGCAATTTTCAACTAAAAACTTTTCGTTTTTAACTTTTCTTTCACAAAGGAGATTACCTTACACTAAGAACTTGCCGATAGCAAAGAACGCAGCAAGGAACTCGGAGTTGATGACAATGACGATGCTGCAAGTTCTTTGGGAATGCACGAGCATACGTGTTTATTATTTGCAAAGCATCTATCACCCATCACGATTTTCCAAAAATAAGCGGATAAGATGTTGATTCCTAAAGAAATAACATGCGTGACAGATGCCTCAAAAAGGGGATTTATCCATCACGTATCCCTCACGATTTTGGGGGCATCCCTCACGATTTTGCTTATATAGTAAAACAAAAAGGCTTCTTTTGAGATTGAAACTGGCTCCGTTTGAGATTGAAGCTAGCTTCATTGGCTATTGAAAGTAGCTTCATTCGCTATTGAAAGTAGTTTCATTCGCCTTTGAAATAGGCTTCATTTGCCAATGAAGTAAGCTTCATTTCAAATTGGTTTGAGGCTTAGATAATGTTTACGTGTACCTCTTTTAAAGTTTACGTAAGCTTAACACCAGATTCAAATGAAGTTCTGTTCGATTTCTTGCAACAGATCCTATGATTCGAAAGACGGCTCACTATGTAGCGTTTCATGCTTAGGGACGGCATTTTATTGCCCTAACTAGGGCATTTTTGTGCCATCCCTAGATAAAAATCCGCAGGTTATCTACTACATAAATTGAGTGTAGTGTCGTGTAGTGTCCGTGTAGTGTCAACGCTAACACTACACTTACACAAATACCTATATTACAACACATTACACCATTTTAGTGTAGCGTGAAGTAGAATCGAGCTATTAGCACTTCAGAGCGCTCCATTAGTATTCCAGATTACTCTGTTAGTATTTCAAGCCAGCCTCAACGATAACATGGGTTTCATCAAAGCTGATGCTCTGCAACTCTACCTTATCTAATACTGCCTTCAACTTGTCTATCTCGGCAAGATTAACAAATACTCTGTTTCCCGTGCCCTGCGAGATTAAATTGGTCTTCTCTGGTACCAACTTCTTCAGGAAACTGATGGCTGGGGAAATGAGCAGCTCTATTCCAAACTTGCCGCTATAAACAAGAGGCAGCTTGGAGCCTTCAAGTTTCTCTATCTTCAAATCAACACCCACGTTCTTGACAAAGGCAAACACCTTGATCTTTGTCGAAACAGAAACCGTGGAAGGATCAACATAAGTCAACACAACCTCCTTGTGAAAGTTATTCAGAATAAACTCTTGAATTTCTGTATATTTGATTCTTACTTCCATAATGCTTAACGTTTAATGCTTAATGTTTAATGCTTATATTTTATTTCAACAACTTCTATAGATAATAAAAATTTCCGTAATTAAACGCCGATAGGGCGGTATGCTCTTCATCCCATTCCCGCATCCGCTCCGGAATCTCATGCCACA
>ERZ1023858.309-NODE-309-length-10503-cov-10.096286_pt1 | contig 10503 bp, 10 predicted proteins | sample MGYA00380387_ERZ1023858 | MGnify/ENA primary metagenome ERZ1023858 (study PRJEB33179, sample SAMN07449010) | human gut metagenome | biome: Human-gut; feature: Human associated habitat; material: Faeces | host: Homo sapiens | place: India: Bhopal | collected...
GATTTCGTTAGGAATCTTTAAGTTTTTCACCAAAGGCTGCTGCAATGTGGGTTAATTTATTTTCACGGGAATGTAAACGAGTCAGCAATTTACTATAAAACTGTTCATTTTCTGCAGAGTTAAATTTTCTCATGCACTTTTCAATTATAGACTCTTTTGTTAAGACTCCTTCATCATACAAACATTGTAAAATAAATGCCTCTACTATTTTAAGTTTAACATCGGCAGCCTCTCCAAAACCTACAAGATCGTAAAATAGTTTATCTTTTTCTGAAATTTCATTGCTCTTAACTTTAATCTTATCATAACCACTTTGAACTAATATAGACTTATATAATTCCGGAAAATTCTCAGCTTGTGCTGCAATTCTTTTCGCATCAGTAATAATAAGATTTATCCCATAACCAGTAAAAGCTTGTAGTTGAATTTCTTCAATAAATTTTTCAGTCAATGTGTAAGAATAGAAAAACTCTAATCTATCACTATAATTATACTCCTTGACATTTCTTTGCGCTTTTGCCACATCAGCAAGAATCTTGTTCTGTAGATTTTTACGTTCTTGTGCATTTGAAGATTTTTGAATTGTCATCTGAAACTGCATTTTTTTTAAAGGTAAATCTAAAACTTTAATGTCAATACCTCCATCATCTTTACCATCAGTTACTACTAATGTTTTGACTCTATATACTGCTTTCAAATAACTTTTCACAACATTATCGAATTCCACTTTTTCACATTGTGATAGCATCTGTATCAAACCTTTATTTTCAGACATATCAAATTCATTTTATTTCCTACACTTTAATGTAACAAGACTATTTGAAAGGATTTCATTGGGTGAGCAATGCTCACCCAATATTATTATTTATTTGTAAATTCAATAATCAGCTTCACAATCTTGTCGATTTCCATATCAGACAATTCATAGAACAATGGCAATCTTACCAAGGTATCACCATATCTGTCACAATTTGGCAACTCTCGGCCATCATGCTTTTTCTCATAGAACTTGCTGCTATGCAATGGCAGGTAATGGAATGTGGTCTGCACATCATTCTCCTTCAAGAACTTCATCAAAGCAGTACGATACTCCAAACTTGGACAGAGCAGATAGAACATGTGAGCATTATTGGTAGCATATTCAGGGATATAAGGCAATTTCACTTCATTACCAATCTTACCATTCAAGCCCTCGAAATAACGATTCCAGATATGCTTGCGCTTACCCTGAATATCATCAAGCTGCTCCAACTGAGCCCAAAGATATGCCGCATTGAACTCTGATGGCAAGAATGAAGAACCCATATCTACCCAACCATACTTGTTGACCATTCCACGATAGAACTCGGCACGGTTGGTACCCTTCTCCCAGATAATCTCTGCACGACGGATGAAACGCTCATCATTGATGACGCACATACCACCTTCACCGCTGCTGATGTTCTTGGTCTCATGGAAAGAGAAAGCACCCAAATGACCGATGCTACCCAATGCACGGCCTTTATAAAATGAATCGATGCAATGAGCAGCATCCTCAACTAGTAGCAAATTATGCTTTTCTGCAAGAGCCATAATAGCATCCATGTCACAAGCAACACCTGCATAGTGAACCACAGCAATCACCTTGGTCTTTTCATTGATTAATGGCTCAATCTGCTCAACCTCCATATTAGGATTTTCAGCAGAACTGTCTGCAAATACAACCTTTGCACCTTCACGAAGGAAAGCCAATGCTGTTGATACGAATGTATAAGAAGGCACAATCACCTCATCGCCTGGCTTCAAGTTACAAAGCATAGCGCACATCTCCAAGGCATCAGTACCAGATGTAGCAAGAAGACACTTCTTGAAGCCATACTTCTGCTCAAAGAAGGTATGACACTTCTTAGTAAAATCACCATTGCCACTCATGGTTGTTGAATGACAAACTTCCTCCAAATACTTCAATTCTCTTCCAGAGAAATAGGGTTTATTAAATGGAATCATAACTTATAAAATTTAATGTTATTTACAATTTGCACGTGAATACAATATTTTGATAGATATTGCGTTTATTAAACATGAAGCAAAACAAAGACATAAAGAAGAACTTATCCAAACGCATCCAAGATGTGTTTGCGAAATCTCTTGCCTTTATTCTCTCCATATATTTTCGTATAACCGGTCAGAAAGAACTCTAACCCTTTAATGCATTCAAGTAATATTGAAGCATCTTTTCTGCTTCAGTCTTTGAGTCAAATCCTGCATCAGCCACTTCCTTGGCATGACTTCTGCGAACAGGAATATTCTTCTCAACAACAGGGATAATCTTCTCAGCCCATGCTGCTGCACCATCATCCAAGTTGATGAAATGTCCCAGTTCACAAGCACTAGCTTCTGGAGTTACAGCCGTTGAAAAGAACATAGGCAAACCACAACTTTGGCTTTCCAATCCCACAACAGGCAATCCCTCATAGCGGGAAGGCAACAGAAAGGCATCGAAAGCGTTATAGAACTGCTGGATATCCTCTCTTCTTCCAAGCCAGGACATTGCAGGTTCAATACCAGTTTCCTTGATACGCTCTTTCATCTTCTCCTCTAAAACACCAGCACCAATGATAACAAACTGGGCTTTTTTCTGACGTTTATAGATTTCACTCATCACGTCAATCAGGAACAGAGGATTCTTCTGATGCTCAAATCTTCCGATAAAGCCATATACCACCTTATCTTCCCAACCAAACTTCTTTCGAGTCTCGTTACGAAGTTCTGGCTGATAAGAATTAAACTCAGTATTGATAGCCGTTTTGAAGATAGCAATCTTTCCTTCATCAAATGCCTTCTTTCCGAACTGGAAGATACCACAATCCTCACCACATGCCATGTAATGAGTGGCATAGAGATGAGAAAGCGGACGGAGCATATACTTTACGTATGTCTTCCACTCACCAGGAGCTGCCATTGATAAAGATTCTGAGATACGAACCTTTACGCCAGCTTTCTTGGCCGCATACATTGGGAAGAAATTCATCATACTGTTGTAAGCATGAACCACATCATACTTTTCTTTCTTGAAGAGTTCATACAAGGCATCAGTATGTCCCTTGAGTTTCTTGAAAGATGGCACGATAAATACACGACCACCCAATGCTTCAATCTCCTCGTGTGGAATGGCATTAGAGTCATCGTTGCATACGATGTCCATCTGTACTTGGGTCTTATCTATATGGCGGAAGTACTCCATAATGAGATTCTTCTTTCCGCCAGACAGGATAGGACCACCAATAACTGCTACTTTAATCATTGTGCCTAATAATTATAAAATCCTTTCTTAAGTAGAAAATGCTTAACTCTAGCAATAGGATCAAGCAAAACATATAAATGCAAACGTAGAAGAATCAAAACAACTTTACGGAAAATATCCATATTCTCCCAACCCGTTTTCTTTATAGACTCTTTAAACAGAGGCTCATCATTAATCACTTTTGAATAATGTGAAACTTTTTGAGACAATGAGTTAGGATTCATTGGACTAAAATATGTATTCATGGCAATTGCCATCAACATATAAGTTGTTCTCTCATAAAAAGCTTTTATAAATTTATCTTTCATAACAAAGCCTTCTATATCTTCTCGAATAACACGATAGCAATCAGCTAAGAACTTCGTATTATTTTCGTCAACCTTCTTCGAAATAGAATTAGGAACATATCTATAATGATAAAAACACCTATTTATATATAGGGCTTTATGAGCATAATAGAAAGCTCTCAAAGAAAATTCAACACCCTCAGAACCTTGTACCAAACGCTCGTCATGATATATTCCATGCTTTTTGGCATAGTCCATTCTTACTAGCTTACACACACCATCAGAAAGTCCATACTTGTAAATAAGTGTTTTAACTGACAGTTGCTTACATTCATTTTCATCAAATAATGTAAAAGGGGCAGATTTATCAGACCATTTATCTATGGTTTTCCCGTCTAACTCTTCAATATATCTCCAATAGATTATATCAAGTTCCTGGTATTCAGATATAAACTTTGACAAGACCTCACATGTATCAATGTCAAACCAATCATCACCATCCAAATATGTAATCCATTCTCCTGTTGCATGATGATAGCCAACATTTCTCGCCTGAACTAGTCCTTTATTGTCATGAATCGACTTTATACGACTATCCATAGCAGCATATTCATCACAAATTTCAATGGTTCCATCAGTTCCACCTACAACTAATAACAACTCCCAATTCGAAAAGGTTTGATTCAATATAGACTCAACGCATTGTCGAATATAAGGAGCAACATTATAACTTGGAACCACAATACTAATTAAAGGATTCTTTACCATTATACTAATTTTTTAATCAAAAATTTACACCACATAGGAATCATACTTTTAAGTTTTACCTTTAACGATGGGCTAAAACTTGCAGCAAATGTATTACTGAACCAATTTGGGGTGTTAATACCATCATAGATAAAATCTCTAATAGCAGCTTCACGTTTCGTTGGTTGCACTAAATTACCATTATGTCTAGCCACTTTTTCAAATGTACTTTCTAAAGAATAAAATAAAGTAGAATACTTAGCCCATACAGTTAAGCCTTTCTGAGTATTTATCAAGATGCAAGAAACACCTTTATTATTAAAGAATGAAGGATGCTCCTTTTCTATTCCCCAATAATCACCTATAGTTATATCGCCAGCACGTTGAGGATTACAATAATGACATTGAAAACAACACTCACGATATGTAAAACCTTCCAAGAAACGATAATAGTACGGGTCTATAGTACAAGATTTACGCTCGGACTTTTTACTGTACTTAAACATATAATCCAACCCCCATCCATATCGTTTATCACGAAAATCATAGTCAAGAATTGGTGACTTTTTTTTCTCCCCTAGCCAACTTATATACTTTTTAAACAAAAGCGGACTTGCAACACCATGACAAATCAAATCCATGGTGAAAAGATTCTCATAATCTTTTTTCAAGTACGCTTTCAATCCTGCTATTTGGCAACCTGTACCACTAAAAAGAACCTTTCGCCCATCTTTTAGATACTGCTTTACCTCTGTAAACGTATGTCTAGTATCAGCCTGAACATATTTACTACTAAGAATAGGACTAAGTTCGTCTAAAGTAGAAGCACAAACATGATGAGCATTCCATTCTTTGTCATACACAACACCAAATACGACACCTCCTTCGTTTATCCACGCTTTTGCTATACCAGCAAAAGCACCACCAGAAGCACTTCGGTAAAGCATTCCATCATCCTTTAGTCGAATTGCAAATACACTCTGTGAATATTTCGTATCTATAGGAGTATTCTGAGGACAACGAGCCACACACAATCCACAATTCACACACTGTTCTTGGTTGATTGAGGAAGTCAAAAAACCTTCTCCATCCTCAACTATAGAGATTGCGTGATGTGTACATAATTGCTCACAAGCTCGGCATCCAGTACATAAATCTGTAATTTTCTCCATTAACTAATTGCTTTTTTGAGAAATTCCCAACCTATTTTTCTTTGTTCCTCTAAAATTCTATTTACAAGCGAAAAATCAACACCTGTGTTATCTACAAATGAAAAATCATCAAATTTCTTCAGATGTCTATCTTCCAATCCTACTAATTTTAACAAACTAGCCAATCTACTACTATAGCTATTTGGATAAATACAAATCATAGGAGTGTTCAAATTACAGGCGAACGCTGTGGCGTGGAACGAATCAGTAATTACGCAACCTGCATTAGCTATAAATCCGATAAAGTCTTCAACATTCGGAATGAGTTCAGCCTTACCACATCGTAAACCTTGATAGTGACGAATACAAAAACGAACCAACTTCCAGCCTTTTCTTTTGGCAAACTCCTTGGCATATCTATCAAAATTTGGATTAGTATTCAACTGATAAATCAATACATACTTTCCTTTTTCATATTTCGCCTTATATTCATCTCCCAATACCGACATCCAAAACTCCTTATTAACCTGCAAAGTCGGATCAAGAACATGGGTAGCAGAAGGAAGACCTAATTGTTTTTCTACGATATCTTTAGCACTTGCTTCTCTGACAGAAATATACTGATAACGAGAAAGTAAAGCCTTTGTTTCTACGACCTCCCAGTCATCAAGTTTGTTTTTACCTATACTAGCAGCATAGGATATCTTCTTCACATTATCAGGAACAAACTTAAGAAAGAGTTCTGGCAATATTCCATTATTCCAGCCAGAGTTCCAAGTTTGATCACTTCCTGTACAATAAATATCGCTAGTAATCGGAAAATCTTTAAAATCATCCATACAAGAATACTCCTTCTCTTGTTGATTGATGTTTTTCTTTAAAAATGCTTTGAAAACTTTATCCTCCTTAATGAAAGATGGAATCAATATAAATGGATATATCAATTTAGAAAGAAATCCCTTTCCATGTGTAAAGGAATGGACCCTATCCAAATAGGACAGTTTTCCGTTTTTGTTATAATTAACAAAATCAACTATACACCCTAGTTCTCTAAAAACCTCTTGTGTTGCTAATGCTTGAAGCACAGAACCATAGTTTCGAACATTTTGAAGGGTAATTATTGTTATTCTTACCATAATTAAACACCGTTTTAAATTAATATTTAATCATCTACAAGCCAATAAACTATCGTTTTAAATACCCCTTCACAAGCAATTTGGATATAGAAATCTGCCAAATCAAAAAATGCTTAAGTTTAGAGAGCCAACCATTGTAGAATTTAGAGAGAAACAACTTTCGGTCCTTTAAACTAATCTTATATCTTTTCCAAGTATATTGAGAAGAAATACCACCATCTGTCATATTGGTGATGGTATTATCAAAAAACTTAAACTTACATCCAGCAGCACAAACCCGATGAAACCAATCGACATCACCAGAAAGCTTATATCTAATATCGTAAGCACCAAATTTATCATAGATACTTTTAGGAACCAATGTTGCTGGATGAGTTACACCTATGTCATCTTTTTCGTAAGCTTTCATAAGATTAGATGCTTCAGACTTACATTTTACCATCACAAGACCATTACTGTTAACAAAGTTCATTGCGCAACTAATAATAGGCAAATCATTATTATCCAGTTTTGTTATGATGTCAGCCAATTGTCCTAAAGCATTAGGTTCAATATAGTCATCACTATTGACAATCCAAACATAAGTACCAGTTGCCATATTTACACCTTTTGTAAAAGCATCATATATTCCCTTATCAGGCTCACTAACATAGCGCATTCTACCTTCAAATAAAGGTAAATAGCGCTTTATTATATTTACAGTCTTATCCTTGGAAGCCCCATCAACAATTATATATTCATAACTCTTGAATTTCTGCACAAGAACAGATTTCATCGTTTTTTCTATGCTGGATTCACAATTATAACAGACTGTAACAATAGAGAAAAGAACTTTTTCCATATTAAAAAAAATAAATTAATTTACATATTACCCCAAATAGCAATTAATAAGAAATAAATAGATTTGACAATACATCATTTTTTATTGATGTATTGCAAGATAATCACATAGCTTCCTTTGCAATAATATTTCTAGCACAATTTGTTGCTTACAACATAGGATATAATATGCTCTCTTTTATTATCCTCAAAAAAAATATACGCCATGATTACATTACCTCATCAATTGCTTTTCTCAATGCATTAATATAGCCTCTTCCATATTTAATATCAGGCTCCATATAATTACCTTCTCCCCATTCGTTCCATGATCTCAAGAATACTATTTTATTATTCTTTTTAGATACTAGATTGAAAATTTGCTTACAATGATGATAAAACAAATTAGGGGTTGAGTTATGTAAAATAAAACCAAATTGTTTGCTTCTTGGCGAATGATCGAAATTTGGTACTAAACCTGGGATAATATTCTCATGACTATCAATCTCCTCATCTATTAAATATGGCATAGCTTCTTTATATTCAAAACAAAAAGCAGGCTTTTTAAAAAGATACAACTTTATTCTTGACTTAATAAATTTCCATAGGCTAAAGTTCTCACTGTGGCGAAGAATTGAGGTGGAGACAGCTTGAGCTCTCTTATAATACATTGCATCAAAACCTTTAGCAATATAGTTTGTTTTATCCATAGCATCAACATTCGCAATGAAATAAATGCCAGGGAAACCATCCTCCTTAGACCATTTTTGCCACAAAGTGATAAAATTTGCAGGTACATCCTTAGGATTCCAAACCAAAAATATAGGCTTTCCATCTTGAGTCAGATATCGCTTGTCCTTAAAAGCCTTCAACACATACTCATAATGCTTACGAATATCCTCATCTCCTGGATAAGTTTGCTCTATAAGCAATCTATCTTTTAAACTTGTGTCTTTTCTATTCCAATTCTTTGCACTCCAAGAATGGTTTGCCCATCCGAAACAGAATGGAAAATCTGGTTTACCTGTAGCTATAACCTCATCAATAATCTCATTCAAAAGTTGCTTTCCATTACCAAACCAGTAATGCCAATAGCAGAAACCTTCAACGCCTGCTTCTCGTGCCAATTGTGCTTGTTCTTCACGTACGATAGGTAAACGTAAATCATAGTATCCCAACTCTGTAGGAATCTTTGGCTGATCATGACCTTTAAAAAGAGGCTTAGCTCTTCCTACATTTGTCCACTCTGTAAAACCTTTTCCCCACCATTCATCGTTCTCTGGGAACGGATGATATTGAGGTAAATACAATGCGATTATTCGCGGATTATTACTATTCTTTTCCATGAACTTAAATATAATTTCCTTTTAATTTAACATTTTGATTATCCTAGCAGGCTGCCCCCCCACAATTGCATAAGGGGGAACATCTTTTGTTACAGAACTATTAGCAGCGATGACAGCCCCATCACCAATATGAACACCACTCAATATTGTTGCTTTATCACCAATCCATACATTGTTACCGATGACAACAGGTCCTTTACAATGAATTCGACGTGAAGCTGGAGCTTTGTTTTTCCACTCATATACACTGTCAGCATCATTTGTTGCATAGCTGCCGTGATTGTTATCTGTGATGGTAACCCACTTTCCTGTCAGTGTCCCTTCTCCTATTATAATTTTGTCACAACATGTAATATTATTATAAGCGCCAAAGTGACAATGACTTCCAATGGATATTTTTGGAGTAAATTGCTTATCTCCAAATTGTTCCCATGCCATTAGAAAAAGTCCATCATCAAAACCAGTGTAGGCACCGATACTTATGTTTCGCATACCCATAATAGAATTAAATCTACCAAATCGAACTGAATTATGACATGATTTAAATCGGCTTAACAGCCAAAATGAGCGTATTTCACCTTTATGTTTTTTTATCTTCAAGAATAATTCTAGAGAGAGAATTCTTTGAATAAAAGAGAATACTATTATCAATCAATTTTTTATCATAAGTTTAGAATCTTATTATAAATATCAAATACTTTTTGGGCAGACTTATTTATAGGATATATATCTGAAACGATATGCTGAATATTACATAAAACATCCTTATCTATCATTTTATAATATATTGTCGCCAATCTTTCTGCCAACTCTTTATTATTCAAAAACCTAAGACAAATATTTTCACCTATAGCATTATCAACATTATCCATTTGCTCTTTAGTACCGCCAGTATTTCTACCTATAACAGGACAACCGTAAAACATAGCTTCAGCTGTAATAAAACCAAAAGCTTCAAACTGAGAAGGAACAATAAGAGCCTTTGCCTTACTCATCAACTTTGGAACATCGGTTCTGTATCCAAGAAACACAATCGAAGTGTCCAAGCAATATTCCTTGACTTTTTGGTTCAACAGACTTTTATATTCGTCATTGCCATCACCAGCTATTAAAAGCCTTGTTGTACTATTTTCATTTTTCTTCTTAAACATACCAAAAGCCTCTATGGCATCAAGCACACGCTTACCTTCCGCAAGCCTGCCTACATAAAGGAAATAATCACTTTTTGGGTATTCTATTAATGGAAGTTCCTTTGTGTCAAAAACCCCATCATAAACAGTAGAGCTCTTTTCACATAAATTGAAATGTTTTTTTACCCCATCGGTTATAGTTATTGTATAGTTTATACCATTTTTTAAATGGTTACAATAAATGTGCTTGGATGGCATAAAACGATAGTTTGCATCTTTATCGATATATTCTCTTACATGCCAGACATGAGGTAAGTTCAATTTCTTTGCTAATTCATAACCTAATGTACATATTCCATTATTAGTATGAATTAAATCAATATTTTCTTTCGATAAAATTTCAACCAAAGAATCTATCTCGGAATTTCGATTAACTACATTTTGAATAAATGAAGTTTTAACCCACCAAGCATACTGTTTCAAAGCTTTATCTGGACCCAATGCGTGAGAATAAAAACCAGTATATGAAAATACTATATAGCCATGCTCTTTAACCCACATTGCAGCAGCTTTTGGTGAAAAACTTAAAGATTCCTAACGAAAT